>OBLT010000720.1_pt1 | contig 21240 bp, 21 predicted proteins | sample 1518721 | NCBI WGS metagenome assembly OBLT01 (sample SAMEA3539307, study PRJEB22396) | soil metagenome | biome: tundra; feature: field; material: soil | place: USA | collected 2010-05 | depth 0.15 m | reverse complement strand
CTCGTGCATCACCGTGGCAAGTCCGCCTCGCGTCGGGTCGCGCATGAAGCGCAGGCCGCTCAATGGCAGCAGCGCCTGCGTCAGCGGCAGCACGCTCGCCGCGTCGGATAACAACTCGCCATGCAAACCGAACTGTTCGCGCGCCAGCATCACCGCGATGCCGTGATCGCCCACCGGGCCGCTCACCAGCAGCGCGTCGCCGGCGCGGATGTGCTGCATGCCGAGTTGCACGCTTGCAGCGCGCAGCCCGACTCCAGTGGTGGCGAGATACAGCCCGCCGCCTTCGCCGCGCGGCACCACTTTGGTATCACCCGCCACCACCGCGACGTTCGCCTCGCGCGCGGCATGGGCGAGGCTGATGACGATGCGTTCCAGTTGCGCAATTTCGAATCCTTCCTCAATGAAGGCGCTCAGCGTAAGGTAATGCGGCACGGCACCGGACACCGCAAGATCGTTGACCGTGCCGTGCACCGCTAGCGAGCCGATCGTGCCGCCGGGAAATTCCAGCGGCTGCACGGTGAAACCATCGGTGGTGACCATCACGTCGCCCGCGCCGAGCGGAATGTGCGCCGCATCCACGCGGGTATCGAGCAGCGGGTTGGCGAGATGGCGCGCGAATAATTCCTCGATCAACTCGCGCATGTAGCGCCCGCCGTTGCCGTGCGCCAGCATGATGAATTTTTCTTCGCTCATAACTTTGCCGCCGCCTCCACCAATTGCCCGTAACAGATGCCGCCGTCATTATAAGGAACGTGGCGCGCGAGACATACCGTAAAGCCATCCGTTTCGAGCAGCGCAATGAGTTGTTCGGTGAGCAATCGATTCTGGAACACGCCGCCGCTCAGGCCTACGCTGAACTCACCATGCCGTTCGCGCAACTGCCGCGCCTGTTGCAGCGCGGCATGTGCCAGCGTGGCATGGAACATCCCGCCGCGCTGCGCCTCGCTGATATTTTCATCGCGCAACATGCCGAGCAGCGGTTGCCAATCACTTTCCAGCACCCCGTCGTCACGCTGTCGCAGCGGCAACGTCACATGCTCGTTCGTCTTGCTGCTGGCGGCTTCCAGCCACATCGGCCCTTGCCCCTCAAAACTGCTTTCCTGCACCAGTCCGAGCAGACTGGCGGCGGCATCGAACAAGCGTCCTGCCGCAGAGCTGGCCGGTGCATTGATGCGCCGCTGCCATGCCTGATGCAGCAATGCAGTATCGCTATCGGCACGCGACCAATCGTGCCCCGCTTCCCAACACAACGCGGCGGCACTGCGCCAGCACTCGCGCCCGGCGCGCTCACCGCCCGGCAGATGGAAAGGGCGCAGGGTGGCGGCACGGCGCCACGCGCCCGGCTTGCCGAGCAACGCCTCGCCGCCCCACAGTGTGCCGTCCGCGCCGTAGCCCGCGCCATCCCAAGTGAATACCAGCCAGTTTGCCACTTCGAAAAACTCTCCCGCCAGCGCGGAGGCATGGGCGTGGTGGTGGTGCACGCGCAGTGTCGGCAAGCCGTGCCTGATTGCCCACTTGCTTGACGTATAGCCGGGATGCGCATCGCACACGATGAGCTGCGGGCTGACCTGATACAGCGAACACAGTTCAGCGATCACCTGTTCGAACACCGCGAGACTGCGCGGGCTGCCCAGGTCGCCGATGTGCGGCGAGATCACGGCGCGATTGTTCCAGGCCAATGCGATGGAATTTTTCATGTGGCCGCCGACCGCCAGCAGCGGCTGTGGCAAGCTGAACGGCAAATCGAATTCCAACGGCGCGATGCCGCGCCCAACACGTAATAGACGAGGACTCCCCGCGATGACGCGCAACACGCTGTCATCCGCCGGGCGCGCGATGGAACGGTTGTGGTGCAAAAAGGATTGCGCCACCTTGCCCAGCCGTGCCTCGGCTTCGGCATTGTCGGTCAGCACCGGCTCGCCGCTGACGTTGCCCGAAGTGGCAACCAGCGGCGATCCGAAACTTTCCAGCAGCAAGTGATGCAGCGGACTATAGGGCAGCATCACGCCGACCTCGTGCAATCCCGGCGCAATGGAATCAGGCAAAGTTGATTCTGCACGCCGGGGAATCAGCACGATAGGACGCGCAGCATCGCACAGCGCGGCTTGCGTCACCGCATCGAGCTGCAATTCTTCGCGCACGCGCTGCAAGCCGTCTTCACCCTGCCACGGGAACATCAGCGCCAGCGGCTTGTGTGGCCTGTGCTTGCTGGCGCGCAGCCGCGCGATGGCCGCAGGATTCAGCGCATCGCACATCAGGTGATAGCCGCCGATGCCTTTCACCGCAACGATCTCGCCGCGCCGCAATGCCGCGACACAGGCATCGAGCGCCGCATCGCCGCCGACATGTTCATGGACGCGTTCATGCACCGCGACGAAACTCAAATGCGGCCCGCACACCGGACAGGCCAGCGGCTGCGCGTGGAAGCGGCGATTGTGCGGGTCTTCATATTCGGCGCGGCAGCGGGGACATAATGGAAATTCCGCCATCGTGGTGTTCGGCCTGTCGTAGGGCATGCGCGTGATCAGCGTGTAGCGCGGGCCGCATTGCGTGCAGTTGATGAACGGATAGCGGTAGCGCGGATCGTGCGGATCGAGCATATCGCGGCGGCAGTCGTCGCAAAGAAAATAGTCCGGAGGAATGTGAATGTTGGGTTGTGAAGTGACGGCACTGAACAGAATTTCAAATCCGTCCAACTTGCGCAGCGAAATGGACTGGCAGGAAATCACCTGCGGACGCGCCAGCGGCGGCGCATCGGAGATCAGCGCGGCAGCGAAAGCATCCAGCAAGGCAGGTTCACCCTGCGCCTCCACCAACACCTCGCCGGTGAGATTCTGCACCACGCCGCTCAGACCGAAACGCTCAGCCAGATTGAATGCGAAGGCGCGATACCCCACGCCCTGCACCCGTCCGCCCATCAGCCAGCGGCGGGCTTCAAGCGTAGTGCTATGTGAGGAAAGTTGGCCATTGATATTCATGTGGGTGACAAGTTACGACCCTCATGGGACATACGAGCATTTAAATTCGCTGCCCGACAGCGGTCGTTCATGAAACGCAGAAATCGTCGCGTACTGGAAGTTCGATTTTCCAGAAAGCAGAACTTCAACGCAAAAGTTAGGGGCTGCGCGAGGGTTTCCTCATTGTAAAATATCTGGTAGCTCTCTTCGTGAGGTCATCCATATAGCGTTCGACTAAGGGTCGCAATCGAACATAATGAGGTCGTAGATCGCCGATCTCCTTCCCATTTCTTTGCTTCCAACCATGCAATGCGGCAAGCGTTTCTCCGACGTATCCGTCATGCTTTACGGCGTTGTTTAGAAGCCTGAGTTTGTTCACGGATTTCGCACAACGCAATGTGGATTCCGAGATTCCAAGTTTCATGAGTTTTTCACAGCATACTTTGTTTTTAAATACCCCATCGGCTTCAGCGTGACCAAGTGCCTGAGCGATCACGCGCTTACAAAACAGTTCGACGCAGCGCCAGAGCGCTACGACCGCGCACTCCGCGTAGAGCCGGGCGAACGCATCGATTTCTGCCACGTCGTCAACAAACTGTTCATCCGATTGTGTCAGTCGTTCAAGCAATTCCTCCCGCGCCTGCCGCTGCTGTTCCGACCAGCTGACGAGACAGTCTACGTCTTCAAGCTCGTACCTTGCCAATCTCAGTAGTGGATAAAACGGTTGCCTACGGTACTGGTACTTCGCCATCTCTTAACCCGCATAACGTAATGTAAATTTCTATAAAGCGGACATTGGGCTACAGAGGTCGAGTGACCGCTATATCACCAAAAGTCTAGCGTAACATCGATAAATCATTTAACTAATTTATCAACCGACATGAGCTAGTCATTCTACGCCCATGTAACGTACTTGAAGTACTGGAGAAACCTTCGTTTCTCCTAAAACAGTTTTGTATTGAACATTATTTACGTATCTCCCAACAACTTTTATTCGTTGTCCAATTCGCAACGATTCTGGATTAAAATTTACAGTCTTCTTATCTGTGCGCAGGAATGCGTAAGCAATTTGATATAGTTTTGGCATATTCCTCGTATCCCAGAAATTTTCAATTTTTGCACGCAATAAATTGTCCGTTTCTTGAAAATCAATAATTACCTCTCCCGTATAGTAATGATTGTCTGGTTTAAGCAATGGCGAAACGATGAGTGGCTTTAATAGTTGAGGTGAATAAACAATAACAGCATCACTTACGCTACTTATCTTTTCTTCACCCCGCTTTAGCTTTTTTATATGTTCTTGCAGTTCAGCTTCGCGATTCTGTTGTTGGATGGCGTATAGCTGTTGTCTCTTCGCTTGTTCTTCGTCCAATTTTTTGGTAGCCAAAGAAATTGCATATATGTCATCAATCAGTTTTTTTGCACTTGATGGTGATAATTTCTCATAGCCATTTCTATTATTCATTTCAAATAACATTTTAAGAAATCTTTCAGAAACACATTTATCAACTGTATTTTTCAAAAAACTAACTGTGTCTGGCGTCCAATCTGAATATTTGACGTTAAAAATAATCTTGTTTTCTGGGAATCTTTGTATCTTATTTTTTTGGTTATCATATATTCCAGTTTCAATACCTACAAGATCCCTTCTTTTTTCTATGTTGTCAAACCTTGCAATATAAACACAAGATACTTTTAATCCTCCTGGGCCAGTTAGTTCTTCTTCTGATGTGGTCATGAATGCATCGCCCGTATCTGAATTATTCTCAGTGTTATTACTTGTTGCACATCCAGAAAGCAATAATGCAATTGTGACAGCGTAAATTATTTTGCAATAAAGCATATTTACTCCTGAGTTTCAATTTCATAGAACAATCGGGGACAGACCACGGTTTCATTATTGTACTGGCCTAACTTATAGCTTACTTTGTTACCAAAGAGGTCGGCAGCAAAATATTTTTCATTCCACTCTTCTCTCATTTCCCCTGAATTACCTGGATATGAGCACTGCTCAGCTTTTGGTAAAGGAGTATCTGTCGCTGGAGCGGCCACCAATCGTAAAGAAAAATTTGCAGTGGGCGCCACATGGCAACCCAACCGACGATCGTCAGACTTTCGCGCGCGATGGTGGAGCCGGTGTGGGTGCCGAGTTTTTCAATGGCATCGGCCGCGAGCAGGCACAGCGTGACAAAGACAACCCCGATGACAAGACTCACGCGCCCTTGTCGCAGAAGATGTTTCAAGGCACTGCGCGTTTGCTCGGCTTTGTAGGAGAAGTGGTTGTGGATCGCTCCGGTCAACATCTCGCTTGGGTCGCCATCTGACGGCCACTGTTCAAGGTGGATGGTTATATGGAAGCGACTACCCGGTGCAAATCCCGTCGCCCATGATTCGATGAAGTTCTCTGCTTCCGGATCAAGGTCTTTGTTCAGGAACGGCGTCGGGTCCATTGAGTTAAACAACTGCCCGATCTCACGCACTCGTAGTGCCAGGCGATGGATGGGTGCGGGATGGTCTGATTTTGTCATTATCAATTGGTAAGAGTTAACCCTTCGACTTCGCTGCGCTACGCTGATGTAACTACTAGCCATTCGACTAAGCTGTCAAAAGACGACAGCCAAGTCACTGGTTATCAGGGCGAACGGCCTATTTAATCTGCCCCTAACCGGTTGCGAGCATCCAGGCGCCGCTGGCGGCAATGGCGATACCCAGTAATTTTGACAGGAAGGCGAAATGATTGCGTGTGAGTATACCGACCGTGATGCCGGTGAGATGGAGAGTTGCGGTTGCGGCGAGGAAGCCCAGTGCATATGCGGACGGTGCGGCAGACTCAGGCAGTTCGAGGCCATGCGCGTAGCCATGCATCAAGCCGAACAGCGCGGTGACCGCAACGCTGAGTGCTACAGGGAATTGTAGCGACAACGCGATAAGCAGACCCAAGGCCAGTACCGAGGTGGCAATGCCCGCTTCGACCAGCGGCAGCGATTGCCACTGCATGGCAGCGCTCGCGCCGATCACCAGCATGGTCATGAACGTGGCGGGCAGCAGCCACACCTTGCGTCCGCCGCCTTGCGCCGCCCACAGTCCCACCGCCAGCATGGCGAGCAGGTGATCCAGTCCAGAGAGCGGATGCATCAGTCCTGCAGCCAGACCCGAGACGTTGTGGCCGGGATGGGCGAACGCGGCGCTGCTTGCACCGAGCAGAAAGATTGCTGTCAAAAATTTTGTGGTTAGGTTGCGGATGATGTTTCTCCTTGATGGGTATCTTGAAAACCATTTTGTCACACCGGCGAAGGCCGGTGTCCAGTTGATTAGAAGCACTGGATTCCCGCCTGCGCGGGAATGACGGAATTTTGTATGACTCGTGTCGAATCAAACACATGGTGTTTCTTTGATAGCTTACCTGATTTTAACCTTGACCAACTCTTCCCCATTCGGATCGGCCACATGCACCGCGCAGGCGATGCACGGGTCGAAGCTGTGGATGGTGCGCAGAATTTCTATTGGCTGTTTTGGATCATATAACTTGTGGCCTTTCAGTGCAGCCTCGTAAGGACCTTCCTGACCTTGTGCATCGCGCGGGCCGGCATTCCAGGTCGAGGGAACGACTGCCTGATAATTGTCGATCTTGGCATCCTTGATCACGATCCAGTGTGCCAGCGCACCGCGCGGCGCCTCCATGAAGCCCACCCCTTTCGCGAGCTTGGGCCAAGTGGAAGGTTCCCACAGTTTGTCATTGTGCGTCTTCACATCGCCTGACTTGATGTTGGCGATCAGTTGGTCGTACCAGCCCTGCATGGCATCCGCGAAAATTTTGGTTTCCAGCGTGCGCGCGGCAGTGCGCCCCAAAGTTGAATACAGCGCGGTAACCGGCAGGTCGAGTTTTTTCAACGTCATGCCCACCAATTCCTGAGTCTGCGCATGTCCCTTCGCATACAGCATCAGCACGCGCGCCAACGGCCCGACTTCCATCGGTTTGCCCTGCCAGCGCGGTGATTTGAGCCAGGAATAGGAAGCGTCGATGTCGAGGTTGGCGTAGGGCGGCTTCGGCCCGGTGTAGTGCAACTCGGTCTCGCCCTGATAGGGATGCAAGCCTTTTTCCTTGCCCACGCTGTAGTCGTACCAGGAGTGTGTGACGAATTCCTGAATCTGATTTTCGGCATTCAAATCGACCGGGTGGATGACAGAAAGATCGCGATTGAGAATTACACCGGAAGGGATGAGGTAAGAGGACGGATCGCTCATGCCTTTTTCCGGGAAGTCGCCGTAGGTCATGAAGTTGCCGACTCCTTCACCCTGCGTGCTCCAGTCCTTGTAGAAGCCCGCAATCGCCAGCGTGTCCGGCACATACACCTGATCGACAAAGGTGCGCATTTGCTCGATGATATTGTGTACGTTTTCCAGCCCCACCATGTTGAGTGAAGTGGCCGCTTCGCCACCGCGAAAGTGCGGGCCTTTGCCATGTCCCTCATGTTGTGGATGCACGCTGATCGCGCACGGCACGCCGCCGACCAGAAAATTGGGGTGCGGATTCTTGCCGCCGAAAATGGTGTGCAACTTTGCCACGTCGCGTTGCCATGCCAGCGCATCCAGATAATGCGCCAGCGCCATCAGGTTGGCCTCCGGCGGCAGCTTGTAGGCGGGATGTCCCCAGTAACCGTTGGCGAAAATGCCCAACTGTCCGCCTTCGACGAAGGTCTTGATGCGCTTTTGCACGTCCGCGAAATAGCCCGGCGAGGATCTCGGGTAGGAAGGACTCACGGCTTGTGCCAGCGTCGAGGTGGCTTTGGGATCGGCATTCAGCGCCGAGACCACGTCCACCCAATCCAGCGCGTGCAGGTGATAGAAATGCATAACATGGTCGTGCACGAATTGCGCCGCGATCATCAGGTTGCGGATCAGTTGCGCGTTGGGCGGCACCTCATATTTCAGCGCGTCTTCCACCGCGCGCACCGAGGCGATGCCATGCACCAGCGTGCACACGCCGCAGATGCGCTGCGCGAACGCCCATGCGTCGCGCGGGTCGCGGCCGCGCAGAATGATTTCGATGCCGCGCACCATGGTGCCGGCACTGGAAGCGCGCGTGATGCGGTTGTCCGCATCGGTTTCCGCCTCGATGCGCAAATGGCCTTCGATGCGGGTGATCGGGTCGACGACGACGCGTTGTGTTGTGATCATATCCGTTTCCTCATCTGTTCAGAAATTCCGCCAGGATGCGGTATTGCGCCGCGGGCTCGGCATTGTCGGTGCCGTGGCCGGTGGCGATGGTTTCGCAGGTGCGCGCCATGCGCGCATGCATCGCGGCATCCCAGGCCGGGTTGCCGCCGGGTTCGGCAGGCTTAACGCTAGCCAGCACGGCTTCTGCAACGAAGTGGCCGGCCTGGCTGTTCCAGTCGCACTCATGGCCGCACTGGGTAAAGCTTTTCACACTGACCGTCTTGGCAGCCTGGCACGCGGAGGTGAGTTCGGCTTCGGTGATGTCTGTCCGCTTGGCTGAATTGATCGCTCCCTTCACTCTGGCGTCCTTGCTCAGTGCAAGCACGTTCTCTGCAAACCGCGCCGCGACCAGACGCTGTCCGGCTCTGGACAGGCCACTCAAAGCGGTCTTGAATTCGCTGTCGTTATTGATTGTCATCGTTTCATTCTTCTTCTGTCAGATGATCGGCGATCATCTCGGTCAACCCCACCACCGGAATGTCCATCTGATAGTGCTCCAGCGCTTCCTCCAGCACGATGCGGCAATTGGCGCAGGCGGTGACCAGAGTCTTCGCGCCGGTCTCTTCCAGTTGCGACTTCTTGATCTTGAAAGCAGCGAAACGCAGTTCCTGCGCTTCTTCGATGGCGCTCACCCCGCCGCCGCCGCCGCAGCACCAATTCATCTTGCCGGGGTCGCTCGTTTCCACGAAGTTCTTCGCCACCAAATTCAGAAGATTACGCGGCTGTTCAAGCACGCCGCCGCGCCGGACGAGCTGGCAAGGATCGTGGAAGGTGAGCAGCGCATCCTCGAAGCCCGAGGTCTTGAGCAACCCCTGGCTACGGAAACCGTCCAGCACTTCCAGGATGTGCAGCACGTTAAAGGTGTAGGGGCGGCCGATGAGGTTGGGGCCTTCCCAGCGCAGCGCGGTGTAGGCGTGGCCGCATTCCGGACTGATCACGGTTTTGACCTTGAGCTTTTCCGCACCATCGACGATGCGCTGGACGAGCACCCCGGCGATGTCGGAAACGCCGATCTGGATGCCGCTGTTGGTGGCCTCGAAGGCTTCGGAGCAGAGCGTCCAGCTCTTGCCGGCCTGCTTCATGATTTTGGCGACGGCGCCCAGGTATTCGGGAAAGTTGATGATCTCCATCGAGGACATCAGCACCATGTATTCCGCGCCTGCCACGTCCAATGGAATCTCGATGCCGATCTCTTTTTGCACGTGCCCCATCTGCGCCTTCAACGCGGGCAGGCGCACACCCATCGGGCTGCCGATCTCCACCGCGCGCTTCGATGCATCGATAAGACCATCGGGAGCGTGGCCGGAGATCGCCATGCCTTCGCGCAGTCTGCGCACCATGTAGACAAGATCGTTGCCCACCGGGCAAACCATCGAACAACGTCCGCACAAGGTGCAACTGTCATAGACCAGCGGCTTCCATTCTTCCAGCTCTTCGTCAGTCACCGGCTTGGACAAGCCCAGCATTTTCGCCAGCCTGCCGAGCAGGGTGTATTCCTGTTGGTACACGCGCCGCAACGGTTCCAGTTTGTGAATCGGCGTGTACTTGGGATCACCGGTCTCGGTGTAGAACAGGCAGGCTTCGGCGCACAGGCCGCAATGGACGCAGCTGCTGAAGTAGCTGGCGATGGGCGCGTCGATGACTTCCTTGAGGACGCTGATTCCTTTTTGCAGCGATGCACTCATACCGGCACCCCCTTTTTAGCGTTTGCATCGCCGTTATACCAGCGCGATCCCCACAAGGTAAAGACATGTATCAGCTTGGTGAAAGGCAGGAAGATCAGCAGCAGTTCCACGCTGAGGATGTGCAGCGCCAGCATCCAGGTGTAGGACAACAACAGGTGCTTGGTTGCTAGATAGCCGGTCATCACGGGCAGGAAAGTCAGCGCCCATGCGGCATAGTCCTCGAAGGTGGAGAGGAAACGCTTGACCGGTTTGTTGATGCGTTCCACCAGCACCAGCAGCATGGTCGCCAGCGTCACCACCGCCGTTGCGTCGATGAACTGCGAGGGCAGGCCGGGCCAGGACAAGCCCGTCAATTCCTGGATCAGCTTGATATGCTGCGCAAAAAGAAACACGATGACAGCGAGGCCTATGTGGAACACGTAGCCCGCCACATAGCTTATCGCCGAGCGCTTGAACATGCCGGGCGGCGGGATGGAGCGGCGGAACATGGTGTGCAGTCCCGATGCGCCCGCGCGATGACGGGGGACGGCGAGATCCGGTTTGCGTCCCAGCGAATAAATTTCGAACAGCCGCCAGAGAGTACCCAGCACAAAGATGCCGATGGCAATGTCCAATCCGGTGCTGCGGACCCAGGTCAGAAACAAAAGATCGTTCATGAGCACCTCTAAAAATTCAGAGTTCGCCAAAATGCAAGGCGCGTAAAAAATTTCGCGGCGCCGCATATGAGCAATATGTAAGCAAGAAATTTATTACGCAACGCAGCATAACCAGCCACTTGGTCGCCGTTTTTTGGCGACTTAGTGGAATGGCTATAACCAATGACTTGCCCAGCGTCTTTTGCTGGGTTAGTCAGATGGCTAATAGTCATATCAGTAGTTTCATCAGTTTGGATGAAATGTGGGTTTTTAGAGGTGCTCTCATGTCATTTCTCCAGATCGGCGATCGTGGCCTTCTGATGCGCCGATTTGGCGGCACCCTTCTTGACCCGGTTGGCGATGGACACCGCGATGCCTGCTGCCGCGCCCGCCACCACCGCACCGGTGGCCAGCTTCAGCGGGCTGGCCGGCATGGACAGCGCGCTGTAGAAACTGCCCGCATCCCAGAAGTGCGGTTCCGAACAGCCGAGGCAGCCGTGCCCCGACTCGATCGGGAAGCTGGTGCCGCCATTCCATTTGGTCGTGGCACAGGCATTGTGCGTGGTCGGTCCCTTGCAGCCCAATTCAAACAGGCACCATCCATTGCGCGCGCCTTCATCGTCAAAACTTTTTGCAAACTTGCCCTGATCGTAGAACGGGCGGCGACAGCAGCGGTCGTGAATGGTCTCGCCGTAGAATGACTTGGGACGGCCCAGATCGTCCAGTTCGGGCAACTCGCCGAAAGTGAGGTAATGAACGAGCACACCGGTGATCACGGCGGGGATGGGCGGACAGCCGGAGATGTTGATGATGGGCTTGTCCTTGATGATGTCAGACACTGCCACCGCGCCGGTCGGGTTAGGCTTGGCATTGGGGATGCCGCCGAAAGCAGCGCAGCTGCCCACCGCGATGATCGCTGCTGCGCCTTTGGCTGCTTCCTGCAGCAGGTCGAGGTTGGTCCTGCCGGCGATGGTGGAATAGATGCCGTTATCCTTGATCGGGATCGAGCCATCGACCACCAACAGATATTTGCCGAAGAATTTCTGCATCGCATCCTCGCGCGATTTTTCCGCAGCGTAACCGGAAGCGGCTTGCAGCGTGTGGTGATAATCGAGCGAGATCATGTCGAAGATCAGGCTCTCCAGCGTGGGCGAATGCGAGCGCGTGAGAGACTCGGTGCAGCCGGTGCATTCCTGGAATGACAGCCAGATCACCGACGGTCGCTTAGCCTTGATCAGTGCATCGGCGATCGCAGTCGCGGTGCCGGGCGGCAAAGCCATGAGCGTAGCCATGGCGGTGCAGAATTTGAGAAATGTGCGGCGGCTGATGCCTTGTTGCGCGAGACGTTCTCCCAAGGTTTCATGACCCGGCGTTTCATGACCCGGCGTTTCATGATCCATCATTTGATCACCTCATTCGTTGAGTTGTGCTTTTAATCTTTCCAGCCCTGCATGCACGTCTTCAGGCTGGCTCTTGATGATTTCCGGAAGCCACGCGATTTCTATCATGTCCGCCACGATGTCGCCTTCCACGTTGTAGTGCGTCACCCACCATACTCCGGAGTAATGCGTCTCGATGATCTCGCTGGCACCGATGGCTTCAATGCGCGCGGAGACTTCGCCTTGCCCGAGAGTCTGGCGCAACTGTTCGTATTCGCCGGGCGCTAATGGCAGGCTGTTCAGATCGATCATCCCGGTCTCGCCGTTGTCATCCAGCTTTTCCAGAAGCGCGGCAATCTCTGCCAGCAGCGCGCGGATATTGCCGACGGAATAAGCTTCCTCGGCTTGGGCGTAGATGGGAATTGTTTGCGGACTCATGCGCGCCACTCCTCGATGAGTTGCAATGCCTGATCGCAGGCTTGATGGATCGCCGCGGCAACGGGCGGCGAGGGCGTTTCGCCCCACGCGATCGTTTGCGGCTGGATGCCGATGAGTGCGCGCTGCTGCGGCAGTTGGCCGGCGAGGAGCGCAATCGCCATGAGATCGATCAGGCCCACTTCATGCACGCTGCACTTGCGGTTGCTGCCGATGAATGCATCCATCTGTTCGCCCACGAATACTTTGGTAGTGCCGGGTTCGCCGTCGTACTGTGCGGCATCGATCACGATCAGTCGCGCTGCGTCCTCGATTGCGCCTGCCAGGGAAAAACTCAAAGTGCCGCCATCCATCAGCTCGATATCGTCGCGCCCTGCCACCCGCTCTGCCAGCATCTGTATCGCATGGACGCCCGCACCCTCATCGCGCAACAGAACATTGCCGATGCCGAGGATCAAGGTCTTGTGACTGCCAGTCATGGCTGAATCCGGTTGTACTTTACGGAAGCGGGAAACGCGCAAAATAGCTGATTCATGACCTGTGCGTTGTTTCGCCCAAGTTGAGTCAGGCTAGCACTACGATGTGCAAACCGCAACTGAGTAATTCAATCAACTTATGTGAAGTTAACAGGTTCTTCACTAGGGACTATACTGCGAAAACTTTCATGATCGGTAAACCGCCATGTGTCTCGGCATTCCCATGCAAATCGTCGCGATCGACGGCTACAACGCACGTTGTACAGCCAAGGGCGTGATGCGCGAGGTGAGCCTGTTCATGCTGCAGGATGAGCCCATCGCCGTGGATGATTTCGTGATGGTACATGTGGGCTACGCCTTGCAAAAGATGAGCGAGCAGGAAGCGCGTTCGACATGGGAATTGCTTGATGAAATGCTGGCTTATGATCCAGACGTGCAAGGTACTTGAGGTGTAATCATGCTGTTGACCGCCAAAGACTGGCTGGAAAATATCCGCGCACTGCCGCTCACGCGCCGCGTGCGCATCATGAACGTGTGCGGCGGTCACGAGCGTTCGATCACGATGGCGGGCCTGCGCGGGGCACTGCCGCAGAATGTTGAGCTGATACCCGGCCCCGGCTGTCCGGTATGCGTGTGTCCCGAGGAAGATGTGTACCACGCGATCCAGTTGGCATTGCATGCGGGAGTGATTCTGGCCGCTTTCGGCGACATGCTGCGCGTGCCGGTAAATGTTCCCAAAACAGAACCGCGCTCGCTGGAACAGGCCAAGGCCAGCGGAGCCGATATACGCCCGATATCGAGTCCGCAAGAGGCGGTGAGAATCGCCAGAGAAAACCCGGGGCGGCAGGTGGTCTTCTTCGTGGCGGGTTTCGAAACCACGACCGCACCGGTGGCGGCCATGCTGCTCGAGGGTATTCCGGATAATTTGTTTTTGCTGCTGTCGTGCCGGCTTACCTGGCCTGCCGTAGCGATGCTGCTCGACTCAGGCAAGCCCGGCTTCGACGCGTTGATCGCGCCCGGCCATGTTGCCACCGTGATGGGGCCCGAGGAATGGGCTTTCGTGGTGGAGCAGCATGCCATCCCCGCTGCGGTCGCGGGCTTTGCGCCGGTGTCGCTGCTTGCCGCGATATATTCGGTGTTGCGCCAACTGCTCGAAGACGAATGTTTTCTGGACAACTGTTATCCCGAGGTGGTGCGTCCCGGCGGCAACCGCTCGGCGCAAGCGCAGTTGGTTCAGGCAATGCGTGTCACCGACGCGAATTGGCGCGGCATCGGCATCATCCCCGCATCAGGTTTCGCGCTCGCATCGCGCTTTGAGCGGCACGATGCGCGCAAGCACTTTGCAGGATTTGAAGTGGAAGGGCGCAAGCGGGTCGGCGAAATGCCGGCCGGTTGCGATTGTGCGCGTGTGGTGCTGGGAAAAATCTACCCGAACGAATGCAAACTTTTTGGCACCGCCTGCACGCCGCGCACGCCTATCGGACCCTGCATGGTATCGGATGAAGGAGCCTGCCGGATATGGCGGGCGAGCGGAGTGAAGGTTCCATCAGCTACCGCATAACATTTAACGCACAACACTCGATAGAGCCTCAAATCTCTTCCGCCACCATCTTGATCGCACCGCACGGGCACTCCGCCACGCACATGCCGCAGCCTTTGCAATAGTCGTAGTTGAACAGGAAACGTTTGCCCGGCCCGAGCTTGATCACCGCATTGTCGGGGCACACGCCATAACAGTTGTCGCACTCGAAGCAGTTGCCGCAAGACAGGCAGCGGCGTGCTTCGAACAACGCATTCGTTTCATTCAACCCGCCCTGTACTTCATCGAAACTGGTTTGGCGGCGTATCGCGTCCAGCATCGGGCGCATGGTCTTGGGGGCATCGGAGTAATACCAGGTATTGAGTTGTTTGAAATCGGCCGGCTCGTGTTTGGCTGCGGGTTCGTAAGCCGTACCGCGCAGCCATGCGTCGATGTAACGCGCGGCTTTTTTGCCGTGACCCACGCCCACCGTGACGGTGCGCTCCGATGGCACCATGTCGCCTCCGGCAAAAATTCCTTGATGCCCGGTCATCATGTTGCTGCCGACTTGCACCACTCCGTCTTTGATCTCCAAACCCGACACGCCTTCCAGCAGCGACAGATCGACATCCTGCCCGAGCGCCAGCACCAGCGAGTCTGCCTCCATGGTTTCGAATTCGCCGGTGGGTTGCGGGAAGCCCTTGTCGTCCAACGCCATCTTTTCCAAAGTGAGGTTATGCTCGCCGGCGTGTTTGATGGTGGACAGCCATTTGATCATGATCCCTTCCTGCAACGCCTCTTCCACTTCGAAATCATGCGCGGGCATTTTTTCGCGGGTGCGGCGATAGACGATGATGGTCTCGGTCGCACCCAGACGTTTGGCGGTACGCGCCACATCGATGGCGGTATTGCCGCCGCCATACACCACCACGCGGCGACCCAGCATCGGTTTGTCCTCGCCTTCCATGCTGCGCAGCACAGAAACAGCATCCACGATACGGGCTGCATCGCCCGCCGGAATATAAGCGCGCTTGCCGATGTGCGCGCCCACCGCGAGGAAGGCCGCGTCAAAATTACCCGCGAGCATACTGTCTTCGATATTCGCCACTTTGGTGTTGAGTTTGAGCGTGATGCCCAGTTCGAGTATGCGCACCACTTCGGCATCCAGCACCTCGCGCGGCAGACGATATTTCGGGATGCCGAAGCGCATCATGCCGCCGCTCAGCGGGCCGGCATCGTGTATTTCCACGCTGTGTCCGAGCCGCGCCAGATGGTAGGCAGCGGACAGGCCTGAAGGCCCTGCGCCAACCACCAGCACGCGCTTGCCGGATTGAGTACCGGGCTTATCAAATTTCCAGCCGCGCTTGATCGCCTCGTCACCGAGGAAGCGTTCGACCGAGTTGATACCGACCGCACTATCCAACTGACCGCGATTGCAAGCGCCTTCGCAGGGGTGATAGCAGACCCGCCCCATGATGGCGGGAAACGGATTGTCTGCGATCAACACTCGCCAGGCTTGTTCATAGTCGCCCGATTCGGCATGGAACAACCAGCCCTGGATGTTTTCACCTGCCGGGCAGGCGTTGTTGCATGGTGGCAGACGGTCGAGATACACAGGGCGCTCGGTGCGCCAAGTACCGGTGAGGTTAGCCAGCGAGGTACCGGGCTTGAGGGTGATCGCGAATGGTTTGTTCGGCATATCAGTTATCCCCTTCTTCCAACAACCCATACTTGCGTATATGCCGATCGGCAATAGCCTGTAGCCGTGCTACCAACTCGGGATGTGCATGCTTGCCGAACAAGTGCGCGAAACGTTTTTGCGGCTTGAGGTATTCCTCTATTGGAACCTGACGTCGTATCTTCAGCACACTCGTGACTTCGCCGTGTTCGGCCTCAAACACCGGGAACATGCCGGTCTCCTTGGCCAGCCGTGCCAGGCGAATGGTGTCATGCGAAGCCGAGCCCCAGCCCAACGGGCACGGGACAAACAGGTGGATATAACGCGCGCCGCGTATGTTCATCGCCTTGCGTACCTTGTATTCCAGATCACGCAGATCGGCCACCGTCGCCGTGGCGACATAAGGAATGTTGTGCGCCATGGCGATCTCCGGCACGTTTTTGCCTTGGCCGAACACGTTGCCCGGCTCGGGACCGACAGGCATGGTGGTCGCGGTACGCGCCGTCGGAGGTGTGGCCGAAGAACGCTGCACGCCAGTGTTCATGTAGGCTTCGTTGTCGTAACAGATGTACAGCACATCGTCGTTGCGCTCGAACATTCCAGACAAACAACCAAAGCCGATGTCGGTGGTGCCGCCGTCGCCGCCTTGCGCCACGACGCGCACATCATGCCGCCCCTTCACCTTCATCGCAGCCGCGATACCTGTCGCAACAGCCGGAGCATTGCCGAACAGCGAATGTATCCACGGCACTTGCCAGGACGATTCGGGATACGGCGTGGAAAACACTTCGAGACAACCGGTCGCGTTTGCCGCAATCAATTGCCCGTTGCTCTCGGCCATCGCCGCGTCGATCGCGTATCGCGCGCCGAGTGCCTCTCCGCAACCCTGACAGGCGCGATGCCCGGAGTTGATCGAGTTGCTGCGCATCTCGCTGGCCTGCACGCTGCGCTCGTCTGGCGCGAGCAGCCGGTTGCCGACGGTGAATGTACCGGTTTGGTAAAATTTGACTGGTTGAAAGCTCATAATTATTCTCCTCAGCCGAACTTCGCCGACACGATGCCCTTGTCGTGCAGGATGTTCTCGGCGATGGGACCGGAATGGCGGTTCTGCCGCTCGCGTTCCAGTTGCTTGTTGACCGCGTCCCAATCGAGATCGACGAAGGTGACGGGTTCGAGTTCTTCTTTCCCGGCCTGACGAAATAGTTTGTGCAGCGAAGCCTTGGGTATCGAGCGTCCGCCCAGACCGGCTATGGCGGTGAAGCCGCGCAGGCCGGTGCCGGTCACCGCCATGCGCACGTCGGTGGCGACGATGCCGCCCATGCCGACCGCGAGGCTCTTCTCCAGCACCACAAAGCGTTTGCAATTCAACAGTGCGGCTCGGACCTGCGCGAGCGGGAAGGGACGATAGCTGATGATGCCGAGCACGCCGATCTTGTGGCCTTCGGCGCGCATCTCGTCCACCACGTCCTTAATAGTGCCAAGCACCGAGCCCATCGCCACGATCATGGTTTCGGCATCGCCGGCGCGGTAGGTGCGTACCAGCCCGCCGGTGTCGCGCCCGAAGGTCTGCTTGAATTCGGCGGCCAGTTGCGGAATCAACTCCAGTGCCTGCATCTGTTTGGCGTGCGCCAAGTACTTCACTTCCATGAACGCTTCGGGACCGACCATCGCACCGATGGAGATCGGTTCCTTGGGATCGAGCACCTGACGCGGATCGAACGGTGGCAGGTAGGCATCTACTTGTTCCTGTGAGGGAATGTCCACACGCTCAAAGGCATGGGTCAAAATAAAGCCGTCCATGCACACCATCACCGGCATGGACAATTCCTCGGCGAGTCGGAACGCCTGTATGTGCAGATCGACCGCTTCCTGATTGGTCTCGGCGAACAGTTGCATCCAGCCTGAATCGCGCTGCGATAATGAATCGGAGTGGTCGTTCCAGATATTGATCGGCGCGCCGATGGCACGATTCGCGACAGTCATCACGATGGGCAGGCCGAGGCCGGAAGCGTTATATACCGCCTCGACCATGAACAGCAGCCCTTGCGATGCGGTGGCGGTGTAAGAACGTGCTCCTGCCGCCGAAGAGCCGATGGCCACCGACATCGCGGCGAATTCGCTCTCGACGTTGATAAACTCGCAGGGTGTCAGTTCGCCTGCTTTCACCATCTCTCCCAGTGCCTCGACGATGTGCGTCTGCGGCGAGATCGGGTAGGCGCAGATCACTTCGGGGCGGCACAGCGCGACCGCCTCGGCGACGGCTTTGGAACCCTCAGTCTGTTTAAGCATCTGCAAATTCCTTCATTTTCTCTTTCACTATATTGTAGGCTTCCGTTGCTGCGGCGACGTTCCCATCCGCCACTTTGCCAGAAAATTTTTTGTTGATCGCCTTGACCACCGATTCCAGTTTGATGATGTCAGACAATGCGGCAAATCCGGCCAGCAGCGGTGCATTGGGAATGGGGCGGCCAATATGTTTGAGTGCCAACTGGGTAGCGGGCAAAGTACAAAACCGTTCAGCCTTGCGTCCTTTGAATAAGTCGCCCAAACCGAGCGCATCAAAACTATGATGGGTGTTGAGCAGCACATATCCGTCGGGTTTTAACCCGGCGAATACATCGATCTGGTGCAGAAGCGTGGGATCCTGAACGATGAGCGCATCCGGCTCCATGATGGGTTCGCGCAACCTGATATCCTTGTCGTCGATGCGGCAGAACGCCACCACCGGCGCACCGGTGCGCTCGGAACCAAAACTGGGAAAGGCTTGCGCATGGCGTCCTTCTTCGAATGCAGCGACGGACAACATCTCCGTGGCCGTCACCACGCCCTGCCCGCCGCGACCGTGTATGCGTATCTGGAACATGAGTGCCCCTTCAAATATCGGTATCGAGAAGCTTACTCTCTCACCACCTGAATGTCAGCCAACCAGTCGCGAACTTTCTCGGTCGCACGCTCCAGATTGGCAGATGCTTTACCAGTCAATGGGTCACCCAACTCAAAATCGTAGCCGCGAATGCGGAGCAGAAAAGCGGCTGGCGCATTTTTTCCATACACCTGACTATAGGCGTGCAACAAGGCGGTTGGACTCATCGCATGGCTGGTGTAGCTGTCATCTTTTACGGCGCTGATTTCGGAAAAATCGAACGGTTCGGCACAGGAAATGTCGGCATCGATGAACAATACCCGCTTGCACGCAGCCAAGTCGGTAACGTGCTCGACTTGTAGTTGCATGTCGTTCTGACACTCGACATCGGCGAGATGCAATTGCGCAATGCGCCCAATCAACTCCGGGCCGAGCGCATCGTCTCCGCGCCCGGGATTGCCGTATCCGAACAGCAGCAGTTTTACCATGACACTCAGACCGTCCGTTCGATCACGCCATTGCCGCCCTTGGTCAGTCTATCCACCAACATACCATCGGCATCGAGCAACTCCACCTGCAACGGCATCTTGCCCAAGGCGTGAGTAGCGCAGGATAGGCAGGGGTCATAGGCGCGCACCGCGACTTCCAAATGATTGAGCAAGCCTTCGGTGATCTCGCGACCGTCGAGATAAGCATTGGCGACCGAACGCACCGATTCGTTCATCGCCTGATTGTTGCCGGTGGTCGAGACGATCAGGTTGGCTTTTGTTATCAGGCCTTCCTCATCGATCTGATAGTGATGGAACAGGGTGCCGCGCGGCGCTTCGATCACACCGATACCCTCGCGCCGCTTTTCACCCAAGTCTGCGACCAGATCGGTGCCGGTGATATCTGGATCATGCAGCAATTCGTAAATGGACTCGGCACAATGCAATGCCTCGATCATGCGCGCCCAGTGATAGGCCAGCGTGTCATGCACGAAACCGCCTTGGCCGAATTCCCTGAAGCGTTTGCGCGCCGCTTCCGCCAAGGGTGTTGAAATGAAATCGCAGTTATTCACGCGCGCCAGCGGACCGACGCGATACCAGCCTTGCTCCTTGCCCAGTTCAATCAAATACGGGAACTTCATATAGCTCCATGGACGCACTTCTTCGCGAATGATTTGCTGATAACCGCGATAATCGAATTGATCGAAAATATCTGCGCCGCTTGCCGAACGTGCGCGCAAACCGCCGTGATAAATCTCCAACTCTCCGCCGCTGCCGACCATGCTCAGGAAGTTGCTGCGAATGGTAGCGAAATCGCGATGCTCCGGATTTGCGGTGTGGATCTGCTCGTTCAGCGCCAGCGCGTCCGAACTCCAGGCCAGAATGTCTTTGATATCGACCAGCAAGGCATCGCGCTCGGCAATGGTGAGTATCTTGTTCATGCCGCCCGGCACGGTGGCCGTGCCGTGGATGCGCTTGCCGGCGATCGCCGCGATGACCTGTTGCCCATACTTGCGCAGTTTCACGCCTTTCAGGGCGAGTTCAGGATATTTATCCAGCACGCCCACGATGTTGCGTTGCGCCGGATTGCTGCCGAAACCGAACAGCAAGTCGGGAGATGACAGATGGAAAAAATGCAGCGCGTGCGACTGCAGGGTCTGGCCGAAATGCAGCAGGCGGCGCAGCTTTTCAGCCGTGGGCGTGAGTCGCTCCACGCCGACCAGTTGGTCCACCGCCTTGGCTGCCGCCAGCTGATGGCTGACCGGGCAAATCCCGCACAGGCGTTGCACCAAGAACGGCACTTCCCAGTATGGACGGCCCTGAATGAATTTCTCGAAGCCGCGAAACTCGACGATATGGAAGCGTGCTTCATGGATATGATTTTCATCATCCAGCAGCAGCGTGATCTTGCCGTGCCCCTCGACGCGCGAGATGGGATCGATGGCAACGCGCCTGAGGTTAGATTGAGATGTCGCGTTCTGTTCCATGGCCTAACACCCTTTAGAATGCTTCTATAAATTCGTCATTCCGGCGCAGGCCGGAATCCAGTCACACAAAACTCCGCTGCAACGCAGAGTACAAAACCTAAAGGCATGTTAATAAAACCGCTGGATTCCGGCCTGCGCCGGAATGACGGCACTAATCGTAATGCAGGAGTTTTTTGGGAAGCGCGGGTTCCCGACCTGCCAGCAGATCGCCGAGCACGCTCAAAAACTCATCGGCGGACGGCGGACATCCCGGCAGGTAGTAATCGATGTGTACCACTTCATGAATAGGATGCACTTTGTCGAGCAGCAGCGGCAACTCCACATCATCCGGAATCTGTGGGTTCTCCACGCCCACTCCATTCACAAAAGCCTCTTCCAGGCACTCGCGTAAATTGAAATGGTTGCGCATGGCGGGCACCCC
>OBLT010000719.1_pt1 | contig 21241 bp, 17 predicted proteins | sample 1518721 | NCBI WGS metagenome assembly OBLT01 (sample SAMEA3539307, study PRJEB22396) | soil metagenome | biome: tundra; feature: field; material: soil | place: USA | collected 2010-05 | depth 0.15 m | reverse complement strand
CGCCGCAATGCGCCTCTTACAGAAGCATCCGGATTATCAACAGTGGGTCGCGGGTATTCCCGTAGATTCCAGCCATCAGGATGACCGGCTTGCACGGGCAATGATGATGGCCGCGACATGGCCCGATCAAATCAAGAGCGACTCCCACTATCGGAATGATGGCGAGACACCGCCCCATACGCCAGCCGCTGGGCAAAACATCGGCTACGCCGACACCTTCCAGCATCGGTACTGGCATTTTGAAGACATTCCGTTTGCTGTTTCCGGCGCAACGGGTCATGCTCCCCCAAGCATTAACGCGGAGGAGCGGATTAACTTGTTTATCGCGGCACTGCAGCAAGCGCCAACAGCCGCGCTACTCGATAAGCAGTCGTATGATTTTGTGTGGCTTCTGCATCTTGTAGGGGACATCCACCAACCACTGCATTGCACGAGTCGGTTCACTCCCACACAAAGCAACGGCGACGAAGGAGGGCTCAAAGTCACCGTGAAGCCCACGGTCGGCGCAAGCACGGCGCTTCATTTTTTCTGGGACGACTTGCCTGGCGTCAGCCAAGATCCCAGCGCCGCTATCACAGCCGCCGGGCGCCTCCCTCACGTATCACCCGCGACGGGTATCGACGTACACGCTTGGGTAGCGAACTCCGAGCATCTTGCAGAGACGGTCGCCTACGCGGCGCCTATCGGAACTTCCGCGGGTCCTTATAGCCTCAATAGCGCCTATGAGCAAAATGCGCGCCAGACGGCAAGTGTGCAACTCGAGACGGCGGGCATACGACTGGCGAACATCTTTAACGCAACGCTGCGTTAGCAGATTGAACACCAGTGGTCTTCGGAGTATGAATCTGTTCGACTTATAGCCGGACAGTAGTGGTAACCGTACTGCACCGCACAAAAAGCTCAAAGTAGCTATAGCAACATTCACTAACTGCGGATAGAATCCCCCGGCCCCCGACCCCTTGCCCCCGGGAACGCACTACACTGAATTCATGCTGCCAGCCGGCTTGAAGGAGCGTCTCGCCGCTCTCATGGGGCCGCGTGGCTACCTCGACCGCCCTGAGGACCTTGCGCTCTACGAGTACGACGGCAGCGTGGAGAAGCGCCGCCCCGATATCGTCGTCTTCCCCCGCACCACGTCGGACGTATCCGCCATCGCCAGGATCGCGCGTGAGTTTCGCGTTCCGCTAGTGGGGCGCGGAGCGGGCACGGGGCTCTCCGGCGGCGCGATCCCGCGCGAAGGCGGCATCGTGGTAGCCTTCGCGCGCATGAACCACATTCTCGAGATCGATCTCGAAAGCGAGCGCGCGGTGGTCGAGCCCGGCGTGGTCAACCTGGATATTACCCTGGCGGTGGAAAGCCGTGGCTACTTCTTCGCCCCCGACCCTTCCAGCCAGCGCGCCTGCACCATCGGCGGCAACGTGGCGGAAAACGCCGGCGGACCGCACACCCTGGCCTACGGAGTCACCACCAACCACGTGCTCGGACTCGAACTCGTGCTGCCCGATGGCAGCGTGGTCGAGACCGGCGGCAAGGAACCGGACCTCCCCGGCTACGACCTCACTGGCCTGCTCACCGGCTCGGAAGGCGTCATGGCCCTGGTCACCAAGGCGACTCTCCGGCTGATGCCCAAAGCCGAAGCCGTGAAAACCGCGCTGGCCATCTACGAATCGAACGAAGACGCCGGCCGCACGGTGACCGGGATCACCGAACGCGGCATCACGCCCGTGGCGGTGGAGATGCTCGACGGCGTCATGCTCCGGATGGTCGAGGAGGCCACCCACGCGGGATACCCCATGGACGCCGCCGCCGTGCTGCTCATCGAACTGGAGGGCCTCACGGAGACCGTGGAGGAGCAAGTGGAACAGGTCCGCGAGGCGTGCCTTTCGTGCGGAGCGCGCGAATTCCGCGTGGCCCGATCGGCCCAGGAGCGCGAACTGCTTTGGCAGGGCCGTAAGAACGCCTTCGGCGCCGTGGGCCGCGTCAGCCCGACTTATTACGTGCAGGACGGCGTCGTGCCCCGCACCAAGATCGCGCCCACGCTGCGCTTCATCGGCGAAGTGGCGCGCAAGTACGGCCTGACCATCAGCAACATCTTTCATGCCGGCGACGGCAACATGCACCCCATCATTCTTTTCGACGCGCGCAAGCCCGGCGAACTGGAGAAAGCCAAGGCAGCGGGGGAGGAAATCCTCACGTATTGCATCGAGGCGGGCGGTTCGATCACCGGGGAGCATGGCGTCGGAATGGAGAAAAACGAGTTGATGCCCAAGCTCTTTACTCCGGAGACCCTGGACGCCATCCGCGGTCTGAAGCTGCTGTTCGACCCCGAAAGCCGCCTGAACCCCGGCAAACTGCTGCCCACCGGCCGCGGCTGCATGGAGATCCGCCAACCGTTCACGCCCCCGCCCCCCGGACCCTGATCCCGGCGCCAGCCGCGGGCCTCGAAACGCATGTACACTATACGGATGAATCGAAGCTCCGCGGTTGCCTGGGCCGTAGCGATTGCCCTGTTGCCTGCTTTGGCGGCGCTGGCCGCCAGCCCCCGGTTTTCCGTTGTCCTGCCAATGGAGCAAAGCGCGACGCCGCTCGATGGGCGGCTGTTGCTGGTTGTCTCGACCGATCCCTCCGCCGAGCCGAGATTGCAGGTGGACGACTCGCCGAACTCCCAGATGGTCTTTGGCGTGGATGTCGACGGGCTGCGGCCAGGCCAGGCAGCTACCGTGGACGAACACGCGTTTGGCTACCCGGTGCGCAGCCTCGCGGACCTGAAACCGGGGGAGTACTACGTGCAGGCCGTGCTGCACCGCTACGAGACGTTCCACCGCGCCGATGGCCACACGGTCAAGCTGCCGATGGATCGAGGCGAAGGACAGCACTGGAACCTCGCGCCCGGCAACTTGTACAGCACGCCCCAGAAGATCGGTCTCGGCGGCGCGGCGGCGGCGGCGGTTCGGATCGTTCTCGATCGGCAAATCCCGCCGATTCCCGCGCCTAAGGATACCAAGTACATCCGGCACGTCAGGATCAAGAGCGAGTTGTTGAGCGCCTTCTGGGGGCGCCCGATGGTTCTGGGCGCGAACATTCTCGTGCCGGAGGGCTTCGACGAGCATCCTGGCGCGCGCTACCCGCTGGCCGTTTTTCACGGGCACTTTCCGGACGATTTCGAAGGATTCCGCACCGAGCCTCCCGATCCGAACCTGAAGCCGGATTACAGCGAACGGTTCCACCTAGCCGGTTACAACCGCATCCAGCAGGAGGAGGCCTACAAATTCTACCAGCAGTGGATCTCGCCGAAGTTCCCGCGATTCCTCATCGTCGAGATCCAGCACGCCAACCCCTATTACGACGATTCGTACGCCGTGAATTCGGCGAACCTGGGACCTTATGGAGACGCGATCGAGAGCGAGCTGATTCCCGCCATCGAGAAACAATTCCGGGCCATCGGGCAAGGCTGGGCGCGGTTCACGTACGGCGGTTCCACCGGCGGTTGGGAAGCACTGGCCGTCCAGACGTTCTATCCGGACCACTATAACGGAGCGTTCGCCGCATGCCCCGATCCGGTGGACTTTCGGGCCTACACGGTAGTGGACATCTACAAAGACAAGAACGCCTATTTCCTGGAGGGCGCGCACAAGAGGGTTGCGCAGCCGGCCATGCGGGATTACCTGGGCCATGTCACACTAACGCAGCAGGACGCAAACTACTACGAGCTGGCGCTGGGGTCCCACGGCCGCTCCGGCGAGCAGTGGGACATCTGGCAGGCCGTTTATTCGCCGGTGGGAAGCGACGGCTATCCCGCGCAGATCTTCGACAAAGTGACCGGCGACATCAACCCGGAGGTCGCGGCCTATTGGCGCGACCATTACGACCTGAGCCACATCCTACAGCGGGATTGGGCGACGCTGGGTCCGAAGCTGAGGGGCAAGATCCACATTTACGTGGGCAGCGCCGACACTTACTTTCTGAATGACGCGGTCTATTACATCGAGGATTTTCTGAAGGCAACGGCGAACCCTCCCTACGAGGGCGAAGTGAAGTACGGCGACCGCGCCGAACATTGCTGGAACGGCGATCCCACGCTACCGAACGCTCTCTCGCGGCTGCACTACAACACGATGTACCTGCCCCAAATGATCGACCGGATGGAGAAGACCGCGCCGCCCGGGGCCGATCTGACAAGCTGGCGATATTAGATTTACGGCAGGCTGGCCGTCATGAACTTGGAGATGTCCGCCTTCGCTTTTTCGAGCGACTTCAGGTGCGTGTAAATCATGTGGCCGGCTTCGTAGTACCCCAGCGAGATGTGGCTGCGCAGGCTGGGGTCGAGCAGCATGTGGTCCACGGTGTATTCCGCCGAGAAGAAGGGCGTGGCCATATCGTAGTATCCGCAGACCACATACACTTTGAGCGCGGGGTTCTGGGTCATGGCCGAACGAAGGGTCTCGGCCACGTTCACGTAGCGGTTTTCGAATTCCCGGTAGCTCCATGGGCGCACGCGGTTGGTCAGGATTTCATACGGGATGTCGTCCTCGAACTTCAGCTCGCCCCGCACGTACTGGTTGAAGGCCGCGGTGAAGGCGCCCTGCACGCTGGAGTAGCTGGGGTCGTATTCGGGGGTTGCCCCTGCGGCGTCGATGTCGGAGCCTTCCAGACGGCCGTCGTAGCGGCCCACCGTGCGCCGCTGATCGCGCAGCAGCTCCTTGGCGAACCGTTGCATGGAAACCCGCAGGTTGCTTTCCTCGACGAACTGCGGCGCGAGGCCGGTCAGCCGCGCCACGTTCTTGACCACCGTGGCGCGCTCCTCGGCGGTGAGCGTATCGCCCTTGAAAAGCGCCGCCAGGTAAGGCCCGCCGGCGTAACGGCGCGCTTCGTCCACCACCTTCTCCAGCCCGGCGGCTTGCAGATCCTTGGCCAGCTTCTTGTGGTACCACGCGGTGGCGGCGTAGGTGGGGAGGAAGGTGGCGTACGGCAGGTCGTTGCCGCTATCGAAGCTGATGGTTCCGAAATTCAGCACGGAGGAAATCAGCACGATGCCGTTCAGGTCCATCCCCAGCGTTTGCTGGAGGTAGCCGGAGAGCGCGGCGGCGCGCGTGGTGCCGTAGCTTTCGCCCGCCAGGAACTTCGGGGAAGCCCAGCGCGTAGGGCGCGAAGTGTACAGGCGGATGAACTCGCCCACGGATTGAAGATCTCCCGTGAAGCCGTGGAACGTGGCGGCGGTGGTTTCGGGAACCGCCCGGCTGTAACCCGTGCTCACCGGATCGATGAATACCAAGTCCGTCAGGTCGAGGATGGAATACTCGTTGTCCACCAGCTTGGAGGGCGGCGGCAGGGCCTTCCCTTCCGCGTCCATGGCGACCCGCTTGGGGCCGAGCGCGCCCATCTGCAACCATACCGAAGACGACCCCGGTCCGCCGTTGAAGGCGAAGGTCAGCGGGCGGCGGCCGATATCGGAAACGTCGTCCTTCGTATAGGCGACGTAGAACATGCTGGCCGTCGCCGTGCCGTCTTCCTTCCTGAGCACCACGGTACCGGCGGTGGCGGTGTACTTGATGCTCTGCCCGCCGATCTGGATGGTGTGGGAAGTGGTGGAAGTCTTCTCCTCGACTTTGGGCGCCGGAGCCGCGGGAGTGGCGCTCGCCGGAGCCTCGGCGGCAGGCGGGGCGCCCGATTGGCCGCGCCCCCCGCGGCCTCCTTGAGAGTACGCCGGCACCGCCAGGGCCGCCATCAACGGGAGAACGACGAAGCAATCCTTCATTGGCATATTCTAAGCCACATGCGGCGTACCTTGCTCTAGACGTCTCATCGGACCAGGATCTGAACAAAGGTGACGTGTTTTGGGACATACCGCCGAGACGCGGAGACGCCGAGTTTGGAAGGGGCATCCGCCTCCGCGCCCTCGGCTTGCTCTGCGCTCGAACCGGGGAAGAAGGGAAACGGCATGGGTTCGAGGTGGTTGTTCCGGAAACCCGGACGGAGCGCGGAGCGAGCCGAGGGCGCAGAGTTCCAGATCCGGCTTCTTCTCGGCGTCTCCGCGTCTCCGCGGTGAACTGACTTGTCGGTATGAGGTCGAGGATTTCACTAGACCGCTCTCTTACGGGGTGCCCGCTGGGCCCGGCTCGGAATCGAGCGGAGCCGCGAACGTCAGAGAGCGGTTATCATGGCTTTAGACATGGAAGAAGTGAATATTGGCATAATCGGCCTGGGCAACGTGGGCACGGGCACGATTACGATACTCGCCGAAAACGCCGATCAGATTGCGCTCAAACTGGGGTTCCGGCTCAAGGTGGTCGCGGCGTGCAGCCTGGATGTGTTCGAGCGGAACTTGCCGGCGGCGTTGGGCAACGTCATGAAGACCACGGATTGGCGCGCGGTGGTGACCCATCCGGACGTGCAGATCGTAGTCGAAGTGGTGGGCGGCACGACCGTCGCGGCCGAAATCTTCGACGAGGCCATCCGCAATCGCAAGTCCGTGGTGACGGCGAACAAGGAACTGATGGCCGCCAGCGGGCCGGAAATCTGGGACCGCGCCATTCGCGCGGGCATCAACCTGGCCATGGAGGCCAGCGTGTGCGGCGGCATTCCCATCCACGCGGTACTGCGGGAAGGCATTTCGGGCGACCGCATCGTGGCGTTTTTCGGGATTCTCAACGGCACCTGCAACTACATCCTCACGGAGATGGAAAAGCGCGGAGTGGATCTGGCAACCGTGCTCCAGGAGGCGCAACGCCTGGGGTACGCGGAAGCCGATCCGAGCTACGATATCGACGGCTTCGACGCGCGGTCCAAACTGGTGCTGCTGGCCGCCCTGGCGTTCGGCGAGAAGATCACGCCCTCGGATATTTTCATGGAGGGCATCCGCCGCATCACGCCGGTGGACTTCCGCTACGCGCGCCAGTTGAAGCACACCGTCCGGCTGATCTGCGGCGCGCGGCGGACGCCGGAAGGAATCATCCTTTCGGTGCGGCCGGCGCTGATACCCGTTTCGACCATCCTGGCCGGGGTGCAAGGCGCGTACAACGCGGTATGGGTAAAAGGCAAGTACGGCGAGGACACGTTCTACTACGGCTGGGGCGCCGGTTCGCTGCCCACCGGGGTGGCCGTGGTGAGCGACCTGATGCGGGTGGCGCGGGAGATCCGCAGCGGCAGCCCCGAGCGCGTTTCGCCATTCGCGCACGAGCGGCTGGGCGACAACAAACCGCTCTCCATCACCAGGAAGAAGAGCTCCTACTATCTGCGTTTCCGCGTCGACGACCGGCCGGGCATCATCGCCAGGCTGGCGGGCATCCTGGCGGCCAAGAACATTTCGCTGGAGGCCGTTTTGCAGGAACCGGGCGAGAACCCCCACGACCTGCCGTTCGTCATGACCGTAGAGCCGACCTCCGAGCAGTCCATCCGGGAGGCCATCGGGGAGATGGCGCCACTCGATTTCATGACGGAGGCTCCGCTGGCTCTGCCCATTGAAGGGGGCTTATGACGGCAAGGAGTAGCATGAAGACGTTTTTCCGATACGCAATGTCCGTGGCGCTGCCCCTGACGCTGGCGCTGCCGCTGGCCGGGCAGGTCCCCGTCCCCAAGGAAGAGGGCATCACCCACCAGCAGGCGGACCAGATTCTCGACGAGCTGCGGCAGATCCGCCAGTTGCTGGAGCAGCAGCAGGCCAAAGCCGGTGCGCCGCAAAAGGAGGAGCCCAAGCGGGCCAAGCTCGCCTTGCAGGCCGTTCCGATGCTGGGCAACAAAGACGCACCGCTCACCATGGTGGAGTTCACGGATTTTCAGTGCCCGTTCTGCAAACAGTTTTTCACCAGCACATTCGCCGAGCTGAAGAAGAACTACATCGATTCGGGCAAGATGCGATTCTACAGCCGCGACATGCCGCTCGATTTTCACCCGGACGCCATGCGCGCGGCGCAGGCCGGCCGGTGCGCCGGCGAACAGGGACAGTTCTGGAAGATGCGCGACCTGATGGCGGCCGATCCCGGCAAACTCGATATGGAAAACCTGGTGGCGGACGCCGGCGGCCTGAAGATGGACGTGAGGGCCTTCCGCGTGTGCGTGGAAAGCGAAAAGAACAAGAACGCCGTCCAGACGGACGTGCTGGAAGCCATGAAGATCGGGGCCGAAGGCACTCCGGCCTTCGTGGTAGGCAAGAGCACGCCGGACGGCGTGGACGGCGAATTGATCGTCGGCGCCCTGCCGTACGAGACGTTCGATCGGAAGCTGAAGGAACTGGAACCCAAGTAACGCGGCGTCAGGCGCCGGCGGGCTTGGCGTAGGCTTCCACGGCTCGTTGCATCGCGGGAGATGCCTTGGCCAGGTCGTCCAGATTCATGGCCGGGCGAACGGTGATGCCGGCGTTGAACGCCAGAAACCAGGGCTCCGCCACGGCGGGTAACTGCGACGAATCCTGCATGTCGAAGAAGATGTACCCGGTGCGCTGGCCGTTGTCTTCGGCGAAATACGCCGCTTCGGGCTTGATTTCGGCTAGAATTCGCTGAATCGTCGTTCCCAGGCTGCCATTCGCAATGGCAGCGTTCCCGGTTTCCACGGGGATCGAGACTTTCAACATCATGCGCATGTATATGCCCCCTCCAGAGGACTGGAGAAATTATATACCACGTGCGTTACAAAGCGGTCAGCGTTTCCCTCGCTGTCGCGGCAAAGTAGAAAGTTCCGCTTTAAGAATAGTAACGGATGTGATTATCTTATTATTCTTCTCTGCCATTCCCTCAATGAACATCGTCTTGCATCGCGGCCACCCGTCAAGGCTTCCCTTCGGCGCGCAACCCCGGCGCGGCCCTGACGGGACCCGGCCGCGATGCGAGAAAACACGGTCAGGGATGAGGGAATGGCAGGTTTTGCTTTGGCTCGTCGTTCTTAAAGCGGAACTTTCTACTTTGCCGGACCGGAACTTTCTACTTTGCCCCGACACGCACCCGCAAGAAGATCTGTAGAAGCCAGACCTCGGTGCTATAATGGGATGGTTTCATCCCGAAAGCCGAGGTTCGCCCATATGTTCCTTAGCGTCAAAGAGATGGAGCAGCGGAAGGTTCGTTTCGAGGAGATCTTCCAGCCGGGGCAGATCGATTTTTCGGGCGAGTATCTGGAACAGGGTTCTCCGCTGCGCGCGGCCGGTTCGGCCGAGATGTTGCCGCGTTCGGAGGGCGAGCTTCGAATTCAAGGGGGGTATTCGGTCGAAATGACGTCGCAGTGCGACCGCTGCCTGGGCCGCGCGCGTTTTCCGCTGGACACGAGTTTTGATTTGTATTACCGGCCCATTTCGGAAGTTGCCCCCGAGGAAGAGGTCGAGATCGACGCGGGCGAAGTGGAAATCGGGTTTTACGCGGGTGACGGCATCGAACTGGAGGACCTCCTCCGGGAACAGGTGCTGCTGGCCCTGCCCATGCAGCGGGTGTGCAGCGACCTCTGTAAGGGGATTTGCCCGGTTTGCGGCAATAACCGGAACGAGACCACGTGCGGTTGCACGGTTGAAAAGGCCGATGATCGCTGGGGAGCGCTCCGCAATCTGGAATCCGAGTAACTCCGAGATTCGATCCCGCGCAAGCGGAAAAGACGTGTTGAGGTAGAGATATGCCGAATCCCAAACGTAGACACTCCCAACGGCGGACCGCCAACCGGCGGGCCCATGATGCGCTGAAGGCCCCCAGCCTGTCGGAGTGTCCGAACTGCCATGAGCCGAAGCTGCCGCACCGGGTGTGCCCGCACTGCGGCCAGTACAAGGGCCGCGAAGTGGTGGAAGTCGTACAGGAGTAGAGTCGTTCCAAAATGCAGACCATTGCCGTGGATGCAATGGGTGGAGACCACGCCCCCAAAGCCGAAGTGGAAGGGGCGGTTCGGGCAGCCAGAAACCTGGATGTCAAGGTCGTCCTGGTCGGCCAGGAGGATGTAATCCGCCAGGAACTCGCCCAGTACGAAGACTACCGGGATCTTCCCATCGAGATCGCCCACGCTCCGGACGTCGTCACCATGGAGGACAGCGCGGCGCGCGCCGTGCGCAACAAGCCCAATAGCTCGTTGCGGGTGGCGTCGCGCATGGTGAAGAATGGCCAGGCGCACGGACTGGTCTCCGCCGGCAACACCGGCGCGGTCCTGGCCACGGCCAAGATCGTGCAGGGCGTGGTACCGGGCGTGGACCGGCCCGCGCTGGCGGGCATCTTTCCGACCATGAAACGCACGCCCGTGGTGGTGGTGGACGTGGGCGCCAACGTGGATTGCTCGGCGCGCCAACTGGCGCAGTTCGCGGTGATGGCCGAGATCTATTCCCGCATGATTATCCGCTCCCGGCCCAACCCTCGCGTCGGCATCCTTTCCATCGGCGAGGAAGAGCACAAGGGCAACGACCTGACCCGCTCGGTGGCTTCCCTGCTTAAGAACCTCGACCTGAATTTCATCGGCAACGTGGAAGGCAGCGACATCTACGCCGGCGACGTGGACGTGATCGTCTGCGACGGTTTCGTGGGCAACGTGGCGCTCAAAGTGAGCGAAGGCGTGGTGGACTTGGTCAAGCTGGTGATGCGCGAGTCGCTGGAGGCCTCCATCACCGGGAAGATCGGTTACGCGATCGCCAAGAGCGCATTCACCACGTTCCGGAAGCGCCTGGATTACTCCGAGTACGGGGGCGCCCCGCTGCTCGGGGTGCGCGGCGTGTGCATCATCTGCCACGGCCGGTCCAACGCCAACGCCATCAGGAACGCCATTCGCGTGGCCAAGGAATTCTCCGAAGGCAAGGTGAACCAGTTGATCGAACAGGAGCTGGCGCGCTCGGCTTTCGGTGAAAATGGGAATCACGTCGAACCGCCGCTCCCTGAGAACGCGTGAGAGAATTATGGCCGTGAGCGCCAGGCCTGTCCTATTGCTTCTGTTTGCGGCGGGCGCATTCGCGCAGGACCGTGTGGCATGGTCGGTCCAGGCCCAATCGGCCACAGTCGCGCCGGGCGGGCTTGCGCTGCTGGGCGCCAGCGCGCGCATCCAACCGGGCTGGCATCTCTACTCGGCGTCTTCGCCGGCGGGGATTCCCGCTACCTTCCAGGTGGAACCGGGCACGCTGGTGAAGGTGTTCCAGCCGCCGCCTAAGAAGGCATTCGACAAGAATCTCAACGCCGAGAGCGAGACTTACGAGGGCGAAGTCGAGTTCTTGCTCGAAGTCAAGCTGCCGGGCGACGCCCGCCCAGGGCCAGCGGCTTTGACCGTCAAGGCGCGTTTTCAGACCTGCAACGACGCCGAATGCGTTCCGGGCAGGTGGACGGGTACGGCAGCGATCGCGCTCGACCCGGCGGCTCACGCTATCTTGACGATACCGGCGGCGTACGCGGAAGCCAAGGCGCCGGCGGCTTCTGCCGGTGGAGCGGGGCAATCCCCTGCCTTGGCCGCGCAGGGCTGGGCGGCGTTTCTGCTGCTCGCATTCGGATTCGGGCTGGCCTCGATTTTCACTCCCTGCGTGTTCCCGATGATCCCCATCACCATGTCGTACTTCCTGAACCGGCAATCGGGCGGGCGTCGCGACGGCGTGATCCAGGCGGTGGTTTTCTGCCTGGGAATCGTCGTGCTGTTTTCCGGCCTGGGGCTTCTGGTCACCGCGATGCTGGGGCCCTTCGGGGTGGCGCAGCTTGGCGCAAATCCGTGGGTCAACGGGTTTATCGCGGCGCTGTTCATCGCCTTCGGATTGAGCCTGCTGGGCGCGTTTGAGATCACCATTCCGTCCTCCATCCTGACGCGCTTGAACCGGTCTTCGGAAAAGGGCGGCTTCGCAGGCACGCTGCTGATGGGGCTGACGTTCTCGCTGGCTTCGTTTGCGTGCGTGGGGCCCTTCGTGGGCACGCTGCTGGCGGCTTCGGTCGGTGGCGGCGGCGTGCGGCCGCTGGCTGGCATGGTGACGTTCGCGGCGGGCCTGGCGCTCCCCTTTTTCCTGCTGGCGCTGTTCCCCGCCTACCTGAAACGGCTCCCGAAAAGCGGCGGTTGGATGGCGCGCGTGAAGGTGGTCATGGGCTTTGTCATCCTGGCCGCCAGCCTGAAATACCTGGGCAGCCTGGACCAGGTGATGCAGTGGGGCTTCCTGACCCGGGAGCGGTTTCTGGCGGCTTGGATCGTGCTGTTCGCCATGGCGGGGCTGTACCTGCTCGGTTTTGTTCGGTTGGAGGGCATCAAGCCGGACGAGCCCCTTGGTCCGGGGCGTCTGCTGGTGGGCATCGCGTTCCTGGTTTTCGCCATCAGCCTCCTGCCCGGCATGTTCGGCGGCAGGCTCGGGGAACTGGACGCTTATGTCCCCGAAGCGGCGGCGGGGACGGCAGCGCCGGGCGGAGCGGCGGATCGGAATGCCCTCTCCTGGATGAAGAACGACTACCGCGGGGCGCTCGACCGCGCTCGCCGCGAGGGCAAACTGGTCTTCGTGAACTTCACCGGATATGCCTGTACTAATTGTCACTGGATGAAGGCCAACATGTTTTCCAGGCCCGAGATTGCCGCCGCGCTCAACGGGTTCGTTCTGGTGGAACTCTATACCGATGGCACGGATGCGGCTTCGGACGCCAACGGGCAGCTCGAACTGGCGAAGTTCCAAACCAGCAGCGAGCCGTTCTACGCCATTCTGGACGCCGATGAGAAGGTGATTGCGACCTCCGCCGGAGTAACCCGGAACCCACAAGAGTACCTGGCATTTCTGCAAAAGGGCGCCGGGGCGACATCGGCCGTTACGGCCTCCGCTTCGCCGGCTGGTGGCGGGCAGATTGCGGATCTGCCCCGCGCAACGCTGCGCGGCGACGGGGTGTCGCTGGGCGGCAAGGTCGTGGTGGTGAACTTCTGGGCTACCTGGTGCGTGCCGTGCGTCGAGGAGATCCCCGGCTTCAACAGTCTGCACCGCGAGTTCGGCCCGAAGGGCGTCGTGGTGCTCGGGGTCGCCATGGATGACGAAGGCAAGCAGCTCGTGGAGCCCTTCTTGAAGAAACATCCCATGGATTACGCGGTGGCGTTGGGGTCGGAAGCCGTGACGAAGAAATTCGGCCTCGACGCTCTTCCGGTGACCCTGGTATTCGACCGCTCCGGGAAGCAGGTGAAGCGGTTTGAAGGGTTCACCGGCGAGGCCGACCTGCAGTCCGCGGTTCGGCAGGCGATGTAGCCGGATGCCAATCCTCAGTGGAGTCCATCCGATCGCGGAAGCCTTGAAGGCCGGCCGGCCGCTGGAGCGGTTGCTGGTGGCCAAGGGCGCCGGCGGGCCGCGGCTGCAGGAGATCATCGACCTGGCGCGGCGCGCTTCCGTGCAAGTGCGCTTCGAGCCGCGCGCGGCGCTCGACCGGCTGGCCGGCAGCTCGGCCCACCAGGGCGTGGTGGCGCTGGGCGCGGCCAAACAGTATGCCGACCTCGATTCGGCGGCTTCTTCGGAACTCGTCGTGGTGCTCGATGGCGTCGAAGACCCGCACAACCTCGGCGCCATTATCCGTACGGCGCATGCGGCCGGGGCCGGTTCCATCATCGTTCCGGAGCGGCGCGCGGCCGGCGTCACCGACGTGGTGGCCAAGGCCGCGGCTGGTGCGCTCGAACACCTCCCGGTTGCCCGCGTCACCAACGTCAATCGCGCCCTCGAAGACCTCAAGAAGCGCGGCTTCTGGATCTACGGCCTGGACGAACGCGGCCCGGAAACCTACGACCAGGTGAAGTTCGCAACCCCCACGGCGCTCGTCTTCGGCGGCGAAGGGTCCGGCCTCCACGAGCAGGTACGGAGGCATTGCGACGCGCTGGTGCGCATTCCCATGGCCGGCAAGATTTCCTCGCTCAACGTCTCGGTGGCGGCCGGCGTGGTTCTCTTCGAGTGGAAGAGACGCCGTGGGAAAGCATCATAGTAGAATCGAGACCAGATGAATCACGCACTGTCGACGCACCTGTGGGCCAACCATCGCCTGACCACCAACCTGCTGGCGAAGATCCAGCAGGCGGGAATACCGGAAGTGGAGATCTTCTGCGCCAAGCAGCACCTGGACTGTCGCGACAAGGCGCAGATCGCCGAACTGGGCCACTGGTTCCGCGATTGCGATCTGAAGCTGCGTTCGCTGCACGCCCCCATGTACACGGATGAGATCTGGGGCCGCTCCGGGCCGCACGCCGCGATCACGATTACCGAGCCGGTGAAATCGCTGCGCCTGCCCATGGTGGACGAGATCAAGCGCGCCATCGAGATCGCCGAGCTGATTCCCTTCCGCTATCTCATCCAGCACATCGGCGTGGGCGGCGAGGAATTCGACATGCGCAAGTTCGACGCCGCCTTCACCGCGCTCGAAGAGTTGCGGGTTTTTGCCCGGCAGCTCGACGTCGAGATCCTGCTGGAGAACATCCCTAACGAGTTGTCCAGCGCCGCGCGCCTCCGCGAGTTCCAGGACCTGACTCACATCGGCTTGAACTACGTGTTCGACACGGGCCACGCCCACATGGGCGAAGGCGTGGAAACGGCGTTCCATCTGATGAAGGAGCGCATCCGCTCCACGCACATCCACGACAACGACGGGAAGCAGGACGCTCACCTGTTTCCGTTTTCCGGCGCCATCGACTGGAAGAGCGTCATGGAACTGCTGCGCAGTTGCGGAGACCAGTTTCCGTTGCTCCTGGAGTTGAAGGAACGCCCCGGCGCCGCAAACCCGCTGGACGGCGTGAAGGAGGTTTTCGACCGGTTGGAAGAACAGTAAGAGCAATCGATCATCCGGCTTGGAATTCGCGCTGGTCACTACCGCGCAGAACTGAGTTCCTCAAACCGGCCCTCAGCCGAGAATCACTCGCCGTCCTTCGATCCGGTAGTTGCCGCCGATCGCGATGCGCAACGCTTCGGAGTAAATCCGGTGCTCCTCTTTCAGAATGCGCGCGGAAAGAGTCTCCACCGTGTCCGTGTCCCTCACCGGCACGGGCGCTTGAATCAGGATGGGCCCGGCGTCCAGGTACTCGTCCACAAAATGTACCGTGCAACCGGTGACCCGGACGCCGTGTTCCAGCGCCTGGTGTTGCGCGTCCAGTCCCGGGAAGGCCGGCAGCAACGAGGGGTGGATGTTCAGAATACGGTTGGGAAATGCGCGGACGAAGGTGGCGCTGAGGAGCCGCATAAAACCCGCGAGGCAGACCAGCTCCACGCCGCGCCAGCGCAGTTCTTCCACCACCATGCGATCGTAGACTTCGCGGTCCAGGCCCTTGGAGGGGATGCACACAGCGGGCAATGCGCGGCGGCGGGCGGCTTCCAACCCTGGCGCCTCGGAGCGGTTGGAGATCACCACGGCGATTTCCGCGTCGAGCTCGCCGCCGGCGATATTGTCCGCGATGGCCTCGAAGTTCGAGCCGCGGCCGGAGATCAGGATTCCAAGCCGGGTCATCGGTACTCCACGCGCGGACGCCCGCGCCGGTGCGCCACCACCTCGCCGATGCGGAACGGCGATTCGCCCAGCTTTTCCAGCGCCGCGGCGGCCTTGGCGGCGCCCCGCGCGGGCACGGCCAAAATCATGCCGACGCCGAGGTTGAACGTGCGGCGGTAATCGTCCTCGGGGATGCCGCCGATGGCCCGCAGAACCTCGAACAGCGGCGGAATGCGCCACGCGCCGGTGTCGATGGAAACCGCCAGATCCTTGCGCAGCATGCGCGGGGTGTTGCCGGTGATTCCGCCGCCGGTGATGTGCGCGGCCCCGCGCAACAGACCCGCCGCCAGCAGCGCGCGGATCGGTTTCAGGTAGCTGCGGTGCACCGCCAGCAGCGCGTCGCCCACCGTCGCGCCGACCTCCGGCAGCAGCGTTGTCGGACCGTATCCGGCCTCGTCGAACAGCAGCTTGCGGGCCAGCGAATAACCGTTGGTGTGCAGTCCGGTGGAAGCGAGCGCCAGCAGCGCGTCGCCGGCGCGGATGCCCTTACCGCCGAGAACCTGGGAGCGCTCCGCGGCGCCCACGATAAACCCCGCAAGGTCGTACTCCTGTTCGGCGTACAAGCCGGGCATCTCGGCGGTCTCGCCGCCGATCAGCGCGCAGCCGTTCCGCCGGCAACCCCGCGCAATTCCCGAGACCACCGCCGCCGCCACGCCCGCATCGAGCTTGCCAACGGCGAAGTAGTCCAGAAAAAACAGCGGGAGCGCGCCCTGCACCGCGATATCGTTCACGCAGTGGTTCACCAGGTCCTCGCCCACCGTATCGTGCCGGCCGGTAAGGAACGCGATCTTCAGTTTAGTGCCGACGCCGTCCGCCGAACTGACCAGCACGGGTTTGCGGAATCCGTCGAGTTGGTAGGAGGCGCCGAAGCTCCCGATGTCGGTGAGCACGCCGCGCGTAAACGTCCGGCGCGCAAGTTTGCGGATCGACGAAACGGCGCGCTCGGCCTCATCGATATCCACGCCGGCATCGCGATAACGAATCTGTTTTCCTGGGGGCACATATCAGTATAGCGGGCGGCGCTTCCGGCCCACCCGCGGGTAGTGTCTGAATCGTGCGTTGATTGCGGATTGCAATAGTCTGGCTAACACAGGAAGGTCGGTTTCTCTGCTGGGCCCCCGCGCACGCGGAAGGGCGGGTCAACCGACTCTGAACAACTCCCCCGTGGTTGCAGTGGTCGCACACATGAACATGGAAGGAAGCATTTTGGTCACTCGCCGGACCACCTACGCGGTACCCCCTCCCGATGAAGCTCCCGCCGAGGAGATCCCGGTAGTTTCCTTTGCCGCATACTTGGCATGGCCAAGTCTCCGCTCCACGAGTGTGTGACGGGGATGCCGCCGCGTGCCGGAGTGTCGCAGCGTGCGCGTCGTTACGGTTCCAGTAGTCTGTTGCGAATAGCCATCAGTTCGGCAGGGGTAAGCTTGAGCGCATTGTACAGGTAAGCCTCCACCGAGCCGTATTTCCGGTCTATCATCTGGAACGTGGAGTCTATCCACCGTCGATCGACGCCGCCTGACAGTCGCCGGACCGTGTCGGCATCGGGAGGGCTGGCGAGTTGCTGGCGTTTTTGGATATTGGCGGCCAGTTCAGGGATTTTGCTATCCGGAACGAGGTACGTATTGCTCAGCAGGTAATCCGCCCTCGCGACATCGCGGGGGACGCCCATGCCGGTCAATAGGAGGGCCGCCATGACCCCCGTGCGGTCTTTCCCGGCGGCGCAATGAAACACCATGGGCAGATCTCCCGCGGCGATGCGCCGAAAGGTGAGAGCGAACTGAGCGCTGGATTCTTCCACCCACCAATAATCCGGTCGCGGAACCCTTGCAGGCTGGGCGCCGGAAGATGCGGCGCCGGCCGCGCTGGAACCGCCGCTGTTCCCATACGAATCGATCGTGTTCACCAGAAACACGGGGCGAGGAAAGCCCTGCCAGATCGTCGGCGATTGCCGTCGTTCCGAATCCACTCGGAAATCACAGACCATCTCCAGACCGAGGCCGGCCAGGTACTCGTAGTCTCTTGCGGTCAAGGCGCTGAGCTTGCCCGAGCGATACATCGCACCCCAGCGGACGTGGCGGCCTCCGGCGGTGGAATATCCTCCCAAATCGCGAAAATTGGTCGAGCCTTCGAGCGGCAGCCGGCGAACGGAGACGACACGAACCGGACCGGACCGCGGCTTTAAATGGAAATAGACGCGGCCGGTGGATGGCACGGTCACTTCCACGGGACTACTCCGGGTTTTCAGCAGCGGACTGCGGGAATCGATGCGGTCGGCGTGAGAACTGGCGTAGATCGCGATTTCGTCGTTCGACCCCGCTTGGAAGCTGATGCGGTATGAGTTGACGCCTGTCTGCTCGCAACTGGCGTTGTCGATGGCGCCAGCGCATGCCAAATGAATCCCGACGAACAGGGCCAGAACCGCGCTTCTCATGAGTGGTATGGTACCATTGCGCGACACAGACGGCCTCCGGGCTCGATCGAACTGGCGCACCCTACTGCCGGGGAGGCGAAGCCTGCGGCGCGTCTGGCGAGACAAAAGCCGGATCGATGGCGGCCTCCGCCGCGCGCTGAAATGCGTCCCAGTCACAAGCCCATCCCTCGCTGGCAGTGCTGCAACCCGGGATGAAAATGGCGGCGCGACTCGGGGGCGCCTCCAGACTGAGGGCCGTTAACTGCCTCATCTGGTCGAGAGTCTGACTCCTGAAGTAGGTACGGACGGTGCGCTTTCCACTCGCTGTGTCCCTCCAGATTTCGAACACCAGCGCGCCGCCCGGCGGCCTGCAATTCGGCTGATAATCTTCCAGCAGCCAGGAGATGCCCAACATGCCGCCAAAGCCAGATATGTCCGAATCGTGGCCCAGCACAAACAGCGCGCTGTCACCTAACTTGCCGAGCGCTCCCCGCACCGCTTCCCCGCGAACCGCCTGCTGCATCGACCTGAGCATATGGCTCAGGAGGTTCGAGCCTCTGGCTCGCGCCAGGTAGGGGGTGCGCAGACTGAAATCGTTATAGGTCTCCTGCAAAAGCATCATATCGCGCAGGTTGGACTTGTTCACGCGCCCCCAACCGACATCCTGCTCTTTCATGCCATCGGTGTATTCGAGAAGAAAAGACTCGGCGACCGTCGCCGCGGCGTTTAAAGGTCCGCTCAGGTCCGCAAGTCCGTCCGATTGCCGCCGCACCGCGCTGGGTTGTTCGAGCAGGAGTTTACCGACCTTTTTGCCACGCGGAGGGCACTCGTCTCCGGGCTTGCATCCGAGCAGCACTCGTTGCATTGCTTCAAGCCCGGCGCGATACGTATCGACCAGCGCCGGCGGGCGGCCTCCGATTCGGCCGGATATCGCCGCTGCCGCCACGCCCGGGTCAGTCTTGCCGACTCCGGCCGCCTGGGGACTGAAGAGCGGGTCGGCGCCTTTCGGGACCGTATGGACGGCGACCGTGCAACCGGGCAGCATCCCGGTCGCCAGTGCGCGGCCGCTCTCAACGTCGCGCTTCGTCGTGTCGGACCAAAAATAGAACCGGTCCGCGTCCGCGCAGCCATTCGGGCCCAGAAGGCCGGCACTGATGAGATACTGGCGATCATAGGCGCCCAACAGCTTCATCAACGTCCCGCCTCGCGGCGTCAGGTCTCCGACAGGAACGTCCCACTTGGGCCAAGGCTCAGTCGAGTACGCATTGAGCTGGGCCGCAGTCCATAGCGGGCTGCGGACGCCGTGGCGGCTCAGGACGGCGATGAATTGCAGCCGCGCAGTCCCCGAGGGAGGCGTTTGAGCATAGAGTAGCGGCGCCTCGATTCGGAGGCACGAAGCGGCGAGAAAGAGGCAAATCGTCCTCGTAGGGCCAGTCATCATCCTCCATGATAACCAAGCCGGCGCCGCGCCGCGGCGGCCGTCCGGTCCACTTCGCCGGCATTAAGCCTCTTTTCCGCAATCGGTTCCCTGTTCAGGTAAATCGGAAGGTCCCGGCAACCGGTAACCCAGTTGCCCGGCCCGCACTTCTTCGTGAGCGCCCCGTTTCGGTTTTTTCTCCCGGCCGGTAATTTTCCCCGAGCCTGGCCGTCAATATAGTGTTACGTCTGTGTTACAGAAGCGCCTACCGGACGAATTCGCCCCCAGTTCCCGGCGAGGATCGGCGCCCCGACCCTGTTCATAGAGCGTTCATCTTGAGATGCTTATCATGAAAAATGAATTGTTACAATTTGATGAATCGCAGGCGCGCGCGGTGTAAGGGTTCCCGGGATGAATTGAGCGATCAGGCGCCGGGGGGCGTCTCTCTTTGGCGGTCGTTCATGCTCCACCTGCGGGTGGGTAACTTAACGTTTGGGGGCGGCGATCCAACCCTGGTCGTCGGGATCAAAGCGGTGACGATGCCAGTTCGGGAAGAAAACACTATCCTGTCTCTCTGCAACTTCCTCAGCAAAGGCTGGGAGGTCAGCATCCTAGGACTGCTGGCGTTCATCCAGCAGAAATACTCGCTTCCGCTCTATATGGTGGGTATTCTCAGCACGGCATTTATTGTTAGCCAGATCGGCATCAGTTTCTTCGCGGGCAAGATTGCACATGTTGTACACGGCAGAAACGTCATATTGCTGGCGATCGCCGCAAGTGGTTTATCATGGCTGACGCTTTTCGTAGCGTACAAGACGGGATTTCTGTATCTCGCGTACGTTCTGGCCGGCATGTCATCGGGTCTATTCGAACCGATCGGCAATTCTCTCATCGCAAAAAGCTCTGCGTCGAACCATCGGGGGACCGCCATTGGCAATTTTGCGGCATTTGGGGATATGGGACGAATTGCGGTTGTTGCCGCGGCGACCGCTCTGGCCGGATGGTTTGGCGTCAATAACGCCTGTGCCGTGTTGTTCGCTTCGAGTTTCGTAGCATTCATTCTCGCGGCGATGTTCCTGGCCAAACCCACCCCTTCAGACGATCCGGAGACCGGCGAGATCCCGGCGCACTTCGGCTATCTTCTGAAGAATGACAGATTCCGGTACGCCACTCTAGCCGGCATCGCGGACTCGTTTTCCAGCGCATCCCTCTACATCTTCATTCCGTTTCTGCTGACGGCAAAGGGCATCGCCCTCGCCAATACCCTGTATTTCAATGTGATCTTTTTTGCCGGCTATATGGCAGGGAGGCTGGTCCTCGGGCGGCTCGCGGACAGACATGGCGCCCCGGACATATTGATCGTGTCCAAGATAATCATGGCGGTACTGATTGTCTTGTTAACCTTGAGCGCTGGAACTGCGACGATCGTCGTTGTGTTGTTCGTGCTCGGCATATTTACTCGCGGGACCTCGCCGATCATTCGTGCCATGGTGGCCGACTCCATGCACGAAAGAATCAGTTTTCATGACGCGTTCAGCGCGTATTCTTTCGCCTCGCGAGGCTCAACCGCGATCTGCAGGCCGATCTACGGATACCTTGCCTCGTATGCGGGGATTGCAGCGGTTTTCTATGTGGCATCAGCCGTATCTCTGCTGACGTTTTATCCCGCCATGATGTACCGTGGCAACCCTCCATTGGAACTGGCCAAGCGTACTATCAAGCGTGCTATATAGATGATGCAAAGGCGGTCGACAGGCTATCCGCGGAGAGGCGATGCGCGGCGGTGACAAAGATCGCGCACGCGCGACTGCTGGCGGTTTCGATCGTACTTACACCGTTCGACTCCAAGGGGAGGATCGTTCACCGTGAAGCGTGACATACGGGTAGACCGGCTTCTCGCGCTTTCAGCCACGGTACGAGACTGCTGCCGCGCGATGGACGGTTCTATCGCCTGTTAAACATAAGTAATTGCGCATCCGCTCTCTGACGTTCGCGGCTCCGAATCGGCGCCGTACG
>OBLT010000718.1_pt1 | contig 21245 bp, 20 predicted proteins | sample 1518721 | NCBI WGS metagenome assembly OBLT01 (sample SAMEA3539307, study PRJEB22396) | soil metagenome | biome: tundra; feature: field; material: soil | place: USA | collected 2010-05 | depth 0.15 m | reverse complement strand
GGAGTTCAGACGTGTGCTCTTCCGATCTGTACTGGTCGGACAATCCGGCATGGGCAAATCCACCCTGATCAACGCGCTGCCGCCATTCTTGCACGGCCACACCAGCGTACTGGTCGGACAATCCGGCATGGGCAAATCCACCCTGATCAACGCGCTGCTGCCCGACGCACAAGCCGCCACCCGCGAAATCTCTGCCGCGCTGGATTCCGGCAAACACACCACCACCCACGCACGTCTGTACCGGATAAATGAAACCAGCAGCCTGATCGACTGCCCCGGCGTGCAAGCCTTCGGCCTGCATCACCTGAGCTTCGGCGGAATAGAACAGGGCTTTGTGGAATTTGCGCAATATCTCGGTCAGTGCCGCTTTCGCGACTGCCGCCACACGCATGAGCCGGGCTGCGCGTTGCGCAATGCGGTTACGGAGGGGAAGATCGATGCAAGAAGGTTGGAATTGTTTCTGCAAATAGCCGCGAATAAGGCGTAGGGGCGCGGCGCGCCGCGCCCCTACAACACATCCAACCCCAACCGCTTCCACCCCTCGCGCCCCAATTTCTTCATCGTCTCGACATTGGTATCAACGATCTTATCTGCATCTGGAAATGCATCCACTGCGCGATCCACGCTTTCCTCGCGCAGCAGATGCAGCGTGGGGTAAGGCGAACGATTGGTGTAATTCTCAATGTCGTCCGGTGCAGTGCCAGCAAATTGATACTGCGGATGGAGGCTGGCAATCTGGAATTCATCATTAAACTCCGGCTCCGCTACTGCGATATCAACCGTGTCCAGAAAATCATTGAAGTCGAGAAAGTCGGTGAGCACGTAGGGATGGATCAGCAACGTGGTGTCGATCTTCTCGGGATCGGCATCTTGCAGGGCGCGCAACTCACTCATCAACTCTTCCAGCAATGCTTCCGGCGTAGCTGCCGTGCTGACCACATAATGTATCTGTTTCTTGACGTGCACGGCCTTGGCGAAGGGACACAGATTGAGGCCGATAACGGCTTTTTCCAGCCAGAGTTGTGTGGCGGCGATGATGGTTTCTGCTTCGGCTGGCATTCGATTTTTTCCTAGGTAATCCACAATGGAGGCTCATCCATCAGCGCGATCTGTTCGCGCAATTCCAGGATGCGGTCTTGCCAGTAGCGTTGAGTATTGAACCAGGGGAAAGCGGCGAGAAAGGCCGGATCATCCCAGCGCCGGGCGATCCATGCAGCGTAATGGATCAGGCGCAAGGTGCGCAGCGCCTCGATCAGATGCAGCTCACGCGGATCGAAGTCGTAAAAATCCTCATAGCCGGCAAGCAGGTCGGCGAACTGCCGGGTCATCTCGGCGCGCTCGCCGGACAGCAGCATCCACAAATCCTGAATGGCCGGCCCCATGCGGCTGTCGTCAAAATCCACAAAGTGCGGGCCGGCGTCAGTCCACAGCACGTTGCCGACATGACAGTCGCCATGCAGACGCCACGTTCGAACTGTGCCGGCACGGTCGAAGCAGCGCCGCACACCATCCAGTGCCTGCGCGACTACGCCGCGATAAACTTCGATGAGTTCTGCCGGAATGAAATCATGCTCCAACAGGTAAGCACTCGGTTCCACACCGAAGCTCTGGATGTCCAGCGTGGGACGCTCGAGATAAGGCTCCAGCGCGCCGACGGCATGTATGCGACCGATGAAGCGTCCCATCCATTCCAGCGTCTCGCGGTTGTCCAGCTCCGGCGCGCGACCGCCGTGTTTGGTGAACACTGAAAAACGGAAGCCGTTGAATGCGTGCAGCGTGTGACCGTTGATTTCCAGTGCGGGCACAACGGGAATTTCGCGCTCGACCAGTGCCGCGACAAAGGCATGCTCTTCCAGAATGGCCGCATCAGACCAGCGTGCGGGGCGATAAAACTTGGCGACCAAGGGCGGCTCGTCTTCCATGCCCGCCTGATAGACGCGGTTTTCATAGCTATTGAGGGCAAGCAAGCGACCATCCCCGCGCAAACCGATACTGCCCAGCGCATCCAATACGGAATCTGGAGTGAGTGCAGAGAATGGTTGGGCGCGCATGTGAGGCATTGTACGGCAGCACACCAGCGGCTTGTTGCTCAAACAGCGTGGCACGACCAACCATGATGTGAGATGCCTATGTGCTCCGATGATTTACGGGAATCGTGGTGCATCGAATGCACCCTACCCCGCATCCTTGAAGTACCCTGCGGGGCGCAAAGGATTTAGTTGCGCTTTATCCGCGTAGCGTATCCAAATTAAAGCCTCTTATATCATTGACAAATATACAAGACCACGCATACCATAGAACCGCGTTTAGCTGTAACTCCAAACACAATGGGGTGACCAGCAAGATCGTCACTTTTCGTTTCAAACATATCGTCAGGAGGTCACTATCATGGAAGCAAAATTAGAAACCCAACAAGAAAAACTGAAAGAAGTACAAGCCCAACAAGAAAAACTGAGAAAATTACAAGCTGAATTAGAAAGGCTAAACTCGAAAATCGAAAAACATGAAAAGTTATCGGTGGATGAGACCAAATATCTCGGCGAACTCGGCTGGCTTAGCGCGTTGGCAGTGACGATAGCCAGCATAGCTGCCACCCTTTAGCTACCAGCGTAGCCTGGCTTTGCTTAGATGCGGCAAGCAAGTAACAAGCAGCAAAACAAAGGGCGGTTAATCCGCCCTTTGTTTCACTTGCAGTTATGAAGTGCCTCAGTTTCAAAAGAGCCACGTAAACCGCGGGATGAGGCACGAATCCCGTCCTGTCGCCGGGCCTAACCCAGCAAACTAGCCAGCGACAGCAGCAGTAACAGAATCAGCCAGAATACCACCGAACGCCACACCAGTCCGATGGTGCTTTGCATGAAGTCGGCATCGGCGTCATCACCAATACCCAATTCTGCCCTGTCCTCCAGCAAGCCGCCTTGCGGTATCGGCATGCCCAGACGCACGCCCAATGCACCTGCACCGCTGGCCAACAATATGCCCGCTTCGCTGTCAGACCAGCTTGCCGCCTGGGTGCGCCAGCAATAAACGGTATTTTCAAAATCGCCGACGATAGCGAAGGTCATCGCGGTCAAGCGGATCGGCAACCATTCCAATACGTAGAACGCTTGTCGCGCGAAACCGCCAAATTCGCCTAGTTCCGATTTATCCTGGTCACCCCAATGCATGCGCAAAAACTGTCCAAGGCGATACAGCAGCGCACCAGCCGCACCACCCAAGCCAAGCGCACTGAACAACACGAACCATACGATCACGCCGAACACGTTGCGTTGCGATGCGATCAGTGCCTGTTCGATGGTAACACGCGCGACTTCTTCGGCATTCAATTCATGCGAGGGCATACCGCGCCAACGGGACAGCAGGCCGCGCGCCACGTCCAGCTTGCCCGCGCGCAACGCCAGATGAATGTCGGTGAAAAAATGGCTGAACTGGCGGAAGCCCATGGTGAGATACAACACCAGCACGTTGAACGCCCAGGCTAGGATCGGATGCACGTGATACAGCAACCAGTACAACACCACGACACCGGCTAACAGCGGCAACACCGCGATCAGCCAGGCGATCTTGCCGTGTTTGTGCTGTCCGGCATTGAAATGAAGCTGAAAGAAATTGACGTAGTTGGACAACCAACCGTACAGATATTTACGCGAGGAAAGCGGGTGGAGCTGCTCCAGCAACAACGCAGCGATCAAGGCAAACAGACTCATGGCAAATAGAAAGCATCAACGGTTGGATGATGCGAAAGATAGCACACAACCTCGCAACTTGCGTAGGGCGGATGCCCTTGGGCGATCCGCCGCATAAACCATCCGGCGGAACCGCAATGCCCTTCGACTACGCTCAGGACAGGCTCCGCGCCCTACTTCAAGCAATCATCCCCGCCGCAACCGTATTGTTGGTAGCCTCATCAATCACGATGAAGCTGCCGGTGGCACGGTCGGTGGCGTAGCTGTCGAACACCAGCGGCTGTTGCACCTTCATCGCCACGCGCGCGATGTCGTTCATGTTGAGCGTGGCGGTGCTGTGCTGCTCCAGCGTGTTCACGTCCACACGATAGTCGATACTGGAGAACAAACACTTCGCGGTTCGCGTGGTGTGTTTGACGAGGTACTTGCGATTCTTGTCGAGCGGGGTTTCGGACAGCCAGCACAGCATCGCATCGAATTCTTTCGCCACCTGCGGTTTCGCGCCGCCGTTCACGAACATGTCGCCGCGCGAAATATCAATTTCGTCTTCCAGCGTCAGCGTGACGGATTGCGGCGCGTAGGCGCGTTGCAGCTTGCCGTCGTAGGTGACGATCTCTTTCACCTTGCTGGTGCGGCCCGAGGGCAGCACGGTGATCTCGTCGCCCACCGCGATCTCGCCCGCTTCGATGCGTCCCATGAAGCCACGGAAATCGTGATATTCCTCGGTTTGCGGACGGCATACCCACTGCACCGGATAACGAAAGTCGGTGGTGTTCACGTCGTAATCGATCACGATGTTTTCCAGCAAATTCATCAGCGTCGTGCCCTGATACCAGTTCAGGTTATCGCCGCGATCCACCAGCATATCGCCCACCAAAGCTGATAGCGGGATGCAGGTGATGTCGGTCAAACCCAGCTGAGCGGCAAATTTCAGATACTCCGCGCATATCTCGCTGTACCTGGCTTCGGAGTAATCCACCATGTCCATTTTATTGACCGCCAGCACGATGTGCGGAATACCGACCAGGCTCGCCAGATAGGTATGGCGGCGCGTCTGCACCAGCACGCCCTTGCGCGCATCGACGAGTATGACCACGAGGTTGGCGGTGCTGGCGGCAGTCACCATGTTGCGGGTGTATTGCTCATGTCCGGGTGTGTCGCCGATGATGAACTTGCGATTGGGCGTGGCAAAGTAACGATAGGCCACATCGATGGTGATGCCCTGCTCGCGCTCGGCTTGCAAGCCGTCGGTGAGCAAAGACAAATCGACGGCGGCCATGCCGCGCTTTGCGCTGGTCTTGGAGATCGCCGAAAGCTGATCCTCGAAGATAGACTTGGAGTCATGCAGCAAACGGCCGATCAGCGTGCTCTTGCCGTCGTCCACGCTGCCTGCGGTGATGAAACGGAGTAGTTGTGTGGTGTTGCTCATGATTAGAAATACCCTTCTTTCTTGCGCAGCTCCATGGATGCATCCGACGTCTGGTCGTCCATTCGCGTCGCGCCGCGTTCGGTGATGCGTGTTATCGCTGTCTCTTCGATGATCTCCAACGCGTTCCTGGCGGGAGATTCCACCGGACAGGTGCAGGTGATATCGCCCACGGTGCGGAAGCGCACGATCTTCTTGACCACCTTCTCGCCGGCTTGCGGCTGTACCAGATGCGACACCGGCATGATGCCGCCGGGGCGCTGGATCACTTCACGCTCATGCGCGAAATAGATGTCGGGTATCTCCAGTTTCTCGCGCTCGATGTATTGCCAGATGTCCATTTCTGTCCAGTTGCTGATCGGGAACACACGGATATTTTCGCCGGGATGCACGCGGGTGTTGTAGATGTCCCACAACTCCGGGCGCTGGTTCTTCGGATCCCACTGGCCGAACTCGTCGCGGAACGAAAAGATGCGTTCCTTGGCGCGCGACTTTTCTTCGTCGCGGCGTGCTCCGCCCATGCAGGCATCGAAGCCGAATTCCGCAATGGTCTCCAGCAATGTCACCGACTGAAAAACATTGCGGCTTTGCAGCGCACTTTTCAGCACGACCGTGCCCTTCCTAATGGAATCTTCCAGCGAACGCACGATCAGCCGTTCGCCCAATTCTGCCGCACGCTTGTCACGAAACGCGATCACCTCGGGAAAATTGTGCTCGGTGTCGATATGCACCAGCGGGAACGGGAATTTTGCAGGACGGAACGCCTTCTCCGCAAGGCGCAGCATCACGATGGAATCCTTGCCGCCGGAAAACAGCAACGCGGGATTTTTGCACTCCGCCGCGACCTCGCGCATGATGTGGATGGATTCGCTCTCCAGCGCGTCCAGATGGGTGAAGGTGTGTGCAGTCATTCTATCTTTCTCGACCAGTTCCATAATTTTTCCGCTTCAATGATCTTGGCTCAGACTAGCTCCGCACTATTCTCGGCATGAGTCTTCACCGAAACCCCGAATCCATGCGCCACTTGTGGAGTATGGCTTGCGTGCAGCCCGCACTCTTTATTCTCGGGGTTTTCCCACCACCAGCGTCCGGAGCGGATATCTTCACCCGGCGTGACAGAGCGGGTGCAAGGCGCGCAGCCCAGACTGGGATAGAACTGATCGTGCAGCTTGTTGTAGGGCACATCGTGCTGGCGGATGTACGCCCACACGTCCTTGTGCGACCAATCAAGCAACGGATTTAACTTCTGCAAACCGTTGTCCACATCGAAACAGGAGACTTCCAGGTTGCCGCGCGTCACTGCCTGGTCGCGGCGCATCCCGGTAATCCATGCTCCCTTGCCTGCCAACGCGCGGCGCAACGGTTCCACCTTGCGCACGAAGCAGCAACCCTTGCGATTCTCCACGCTGTCGTAAAAACCGTTGATGCCGTGCTGCGCGACATATCCTTCGACCAGCGCGCTGTCCGGAAAGTATACCTGCAGTGGAACCGCATAATGTTTGCGCACTTCCTGCATCAGGTCATAAGTTTCTTGCGGCAGACGTCCGGTATCCAGGCTGAAAATCGAAATGTCCAGCCGGTTCCTGGCGATCAGATCGGTCAGCACCATGTCTTCCGCGCCCAGACTGTTGGCGAAGCAAACCGGCGAAAAATCGCTCACCGACTGTTGCAGCGCGGCCACTACCTGATCGATTTTTTGTTGCATATGCGCCTCTCCTATACCAACAATCCCGCAGCAGCTTCGGTCAAGTCCAGTTGCGCATCCTTTTGCATCGCGAATGCCGCCACCTTCACTGTCCAGTCATCCACAGTCGCATTGATGATCGCAAGCTCTTCATTGCTGATCTCATCCGCATTCGCCAATGCTGTGACCGCCCGTGCAAGTTCGTCGGCAATCGCACCGGGTAACAACTGCTGCAACTGGATGGCCAGTTTGTTCAAATTGTCCTCGCGCACGCCGCCTAACAACTGCGCCACACCCGAACCGATCAAACGCAGAATCGCTTCGTTGCACTGAGCCGCTTCGCCATACTTGCGCTGAAACACCAGCGCGTTGCGGTATTCACGCTCGTGCGCTGCCTCGAAGAAGTTCGCGCCGATCACCATTTGCGACGCGCCGGCGCATTCGCCGCCACCCAGTTGCAACACGCGAAAGTCTGCCGCACTGCCGTAATCTTGCATCACGCTTTGCAATTCTTCAGCCTTCACTTCGGCCAGATCGGCCAACAATTGCTTGAAATAATCCGGCTGTTGCGCGCGTGCCCAGGCGAAGAAACTGGCTTCCCCACTCTTTAGATGCTCAGTCTGCACGCGCGCGATGGCTTCCTTGATGCGCACCACGGGCAGCGATGGGCCTTTCAAAGCCAACGCGCCACCACCCATGCCGTTGCCACCAAAGTACATCTGGTAATGTGGCACCAGCTTGCCGTGCATGCGCTTGCCTTCGCCGTAAATGCCGATATCGCCGGTTTCCGGTTGCGCACAACCGTTATGGCAACCCGACACGCGGATGCGCAGATCGGCCTTGCCGCCGGACAACTGCGGTCCGAGCACGGTGCTGGCGGTGATGCCCAAACGGCAAGTCGAAGTGCCCGGGCAGGCCACCACATTGTCACCTGTGACCGGATCATGCAGGCCCAGCCCAGCCAGACCGCTGCGCAGCAGCCCCACTTTATTTTCCGGCACGTTGAGGATGATCAGGTTCTGATCCTGAGTGGTATGCACCTCATCCAAACCATGTGCGCGCAACAACTCGGCGATGCCACGCAACTGCACCGGGGTGATATCACCGATGGGCAAAGCGATCGGCAACACGAACAACCCGGACTGATGCTGCGCAAACAACTTGCGCGGCGCGCCCGACCCCGGAACTTGTTGCCCGGTTTGCGCGCGCCATTCGCCTTTGGGATAAGGCTGGTCGGCAAGGGCCTGTTTGGTGCGCTCGAACTCCTCGCGATATTTTTCCAGGAAGCCGTCGACGCCAAAACGCTCGACCAAAAATTTGATGCGTGATTTGGCACGTTTGGTGCGATCCGAATATTTGTTGTGCAACGTCACCAGCGCCTCCAACGAGAACAGTAACTCGCGCTCAGGTATAAATTCCTCGACCACGATGGACTCCCGCGGCTTATGCCCCAACCCGCCGCCAGCCTTGACCATGAAGCCATGCTGGCCGTCTTTTTGGACCGCGACCACACCCGCATCGTGCAACAGCGACTGGGCGCAATCCGACTCACATGCGGAAAAACTGATCTTGAATTTGCGCGGCATTTGCTGATTCAGCGGGTTGCGCAAAAAATGCTGCGTCGCACCGTCGATATGAGCCGCGACGTCCACGTGCTCTTTGGGGCACACGCCGGACAACGCGCACGCCGACATGTTGCGCACGGTGTTGCCGCAGGCTTCGCGCGTGGTCATGCTGACTTGCGCCAGACGGCGCATCGCGCTGGGCATTTTCGCCAGCGGAATGAAGTGCACTTGTATCGCCTGGCGCGTGGTCACATGCGCGATACCGCGCTGCGAAAAACCTTCCGTCACATCGGCGATCGCATCCACCTGGTCTGCGTTCAAACGCCCGCCGGGTATCTTGATGCGCAGCATGTTCACGCCATCCTGGCGCTGGCCATATACGCCCTGTTGCAGCCGCACAGCCGTAAAACGATCAGGATCAACACGGCCCTCGATGAAAGTCTGGATAGACTGTTCGAGACGGTCTATTTCTTCCAGATCGGACAAATCTTGTGTGTTTATACTCATTGCATTTCCTTTTACAGATACAAAACCATCCCGGACTAATTCAAACCAGCCTAGTACAGAACCATCCCTGATTAGTACAGAACCATCCGGGTCCCGATGATCAACAGCATGGTCGCCAGCACAGGGCGCAATACCGCTTCCGGCACTTTGGCACTCAGATGACTACCGATATAAATTCCGGGCAACGAGCCCAGCAGCAAACTGCCCAGCAACACGATGTCCACCGTGCCCAATGCCATATGCCCCATCCCGGCCACCGCAGTCAGCGGCACAGCATGCACGATGTCAGTACCCACCACTTTCACTGCTTGCATACGCGGGTACAGAAACAACAATGCGACCGTGCCCAACACCCCCGCGCCAACTGAGGAGATCGTCACCAGCGTCCCGACAATGATGCCGGTGACTATCGTCGCGGCGGGCAGATGGCGATGATGCAACCCGTACACCGTGCCATCCTTGCGCTGTGCGATCTTCTTGATCCAGCCTTTCAACAACAGCGCGCTAGCCGTCAGCAACAGCGCCACGCTCAACACGCTGGTCACCAGGCTGCGCATGGTCTTTTCATCCAGTGCCGAATATTTCAGCAGAACTATGGTAATCACGGCTGCGGGCAAACTGCCCAGACTGAGCAAGCCCACCACCCTCCAGTCCACCGTGCCACGCCGCCCATGCACCCAACCGCCCAGCGTCTTGGTCAGTGAGGCATACAGCAAATCGGTACCGACTGCAGTCGCCGGAGAAACACCAAAGGCCAATACCAGCAACGGCGTCATCAACGACCCGCCACCCACCCCGGTGACGCCGACGATCAGCCCCACCAAAAAGCCGGATAATGTGTACATGCCATCCATGCGCTACCACCAGTTAGAATTCATGGGGCGCATTCTAGGCCGGACACCTTATATCTCTAAATACTTTTATGTTAGTATCTTATAACCTACCAGCATATCAAGTTCTGGCGCCTCACAGAAATCCGGCTTTTCGAGATGCAGCGCAAGGCGCGCGGAACGGAGCATACAAGACATATCATGCAGATAGGCGCGGTGGGCGAGTACCGCACAACGCAGCGTTGTGCTCGAAAAACGAATTTATGGAGACGCCAACATGAATCTGCAACAACTGCGTTTTCTCAACGAAATCGTGCGCCAGGGATTAAAGATCTCCGATGCCGCCAGCGCGCTGTTCACTTCGCAGCCCGGCATCAGCAAGCAGATCAAGCTGTTGGAAGAGGAGTTGGGTATCGAGATATTCGTGCGCAACGGCAAGCGCATCGCGGCCATCACCGAGCCGGGCAAAGCCGTTCTGGCCATCGCCCAGCGCATGCTGCACGATGCTGAAAACCTCAAACAGGTCGCCGAGGAATTTCACTCGCAGGACAGCGGCAACCTGACAATTGCCACCACGCACACCCAGGCGCGCTACGCCTTGCCGACTACGGTCAAACAATTCATCAAGCGCTATCCCGGCGTGAAGCTGGGACTGCACCAAGGCAACCCGACGCAGATCGCCGAGCAAGTGTTGAGCGGCGAAGCCGACATCGGCATCGCCACCGAAAGCCTGTCGCTGTATGACGAGCTCGTCACCCTGCCCTGCTATGAATGGAACCATTGCGTCATCACCCCGCTGCATCACCCCTTGCTGGCAGAGAAGAAACTAACGCTGGCGAAGATCGCGCAATACCCCATCATCACTTACGATTTCGCTTTTAGCGGACGCGGCAAAATCAATGCCGCGTTCAAAGCAGCCAATATCCAGCCGAACATCGCGCTCACCGCGATCGATGCGGACGTGATCAAAACTTATGTGGAGTTGGGGCTGGGCATCGGCATACTGGCGAAAATGGCTTTCATCCCGGAGCGGGACAAACACTTGCGCATGCTGGATGCCGCGCATCTGTTCAAGCCCAGCACCACGCGCGTCGCCATCCGCAAAAACGAATACCTGCGCGGTTACACATACGACTTCATCGAACTATTCGCACCGCACCTGACCCGCGCGGTGGTTGCCAAGGCGATGCACGTTTCACCTCTGGCTGGGTAAAACTCAACATGAGCTTCTTGATGCCCGCAGGAAATCGAAGTCGCCGCCTGATCGGGTTGCTCTCTTGCGTGTTGGCGACCTGCGCTCCGGGCATTCCTGCGCAAACGCAGGTGGAGAGTTCACAAGCGCCTGCGGATTTTCCCGAAGCCTATTACCGTCAAGCCGAGGCGCTGGGCAAAAAAATACTGCGCGTGGATTCCGCCCAGTCGCTCGTGGTCATCGAAGTGCATCGCGCCGGAGCGCTCGCACGCCTGGGACATGACCATGTAGTCGCCAGTCACAATGTGAGCGGTTATGCCTCCATAGCGGAAGGGCTAGCCGACCTTTACGTCCCGCTCGAACAGCTTATCGTGGATGAACCGGGGTTGCGCACCGAGGCAGGGTTCGACACACAACCTTCGCAGAAAGATATCGAAGACACACGCCGCAACATGCTGAAGAAAACGCTCGACTCCGAGCATTTTCCTTACGCGCTCATCCACGTTGCTCGGACAGATGCCGATCGCCCGGCATTGAACGTGTCGATCACAATGCATGGCATGACGCGCAGCTATGAAGTTTCGGCGCAAATTGAAACCGTTCGGAGCGGAATTGCCGTTGACGGAAAGATGTCGTTCAATCAAACCGATTTTGGCATCACCCCCCTCTCCGTACTCGGCGACGCGATTCAAGTTCAGGATAAATTAGATTTGCGCTTCCACATTCTCGCGCAAAGCAATTGAACGCCCCGTGCGATCACATTAGTTCACCGCCCGCTTGGAAAAATCCTTCGGCCGGAATCCCAGCGCGGCGAGCACGGCGAAGTAGACCACCACTCCACCCGCAACCAGCGCAGACAAGCGCAGGATGCGCGACCAGCCTGAGCCGGTCAGCCAGCTTTGTTCGGTGCCCATGCCGAACCACAGGGTGATCGCCAGCGCCAACACGGCGATGCTCACCTTGGCAAAGAATTTCGCCCAGCCCGGTTCGGGAAGATAGATTTCACCCTTGCGCAGGTAATAAAACAGGATCGCGGAATTCAGACAGGCACCGAGGCCGATAGACAGGGCGAGTCCGGCGTGTTGTATCCAGCCGATGAACAGCGCGTTCATCGCTTGCGTAGCCAATAGCGTGATGATGCCGATCTTCACCGGGGTTCGGATGTTCTGTCGTGCGTAGAAACCCGGCGCGAGTATCTTCACCAGTATTAGCCCGATCAGACCCACGCTGTAGCCGATCAACGCCCGACTCGTCATCAATACATCATGCGCGGCGAACGCGCCATGCTGAAAGAAGGTCGCCAGCAACGGTACGGCGATCATGCCCAGGGCCAGCGCGGCGGGCAGCGTCAGCATGATGGTCAAACGCAAGCCCCAATCCAGCAGTTTGGAATATTCCGCCGTGTTGTTGCTTGCGTAGCATTTGGATAGCGAGGGCAGCAAAATCGTGCCTAGTGCTGCGCCCAGCATGCCGGAAGGAAATTCCATCAGCCGATCCGCGTAATACAGCCACGACACGCTGCCCGCCACCAGAAACGATGCAAAGATGGTATTGATGATGAGGCTGATCTGACCGATGGAAACGCCGAACACCGCCGGTCCCATTTGTTTGATGACGCGCCACATACCTTCGTCGTGCCAATTAAAACGAATGCTGGGCAGCATGCCGATTTGTTTCAGAAACGGAACCTGAAACGCCAGTTGCACGATGCCCGCGACGAATACCGCCCAGGCCAGCGCCATGATCGGCGGGTTGCAATACGGCGCCAGCCACAGCGCGCCGCCGATGAAGCAGATGTTGAGCAGAATAGGCGCGAAGGCCGGCACCCAGAATTTGTTGTAGGTGTTGAGTATGCCCGCCGCCACCGCCACCAGCGAGATGAAGAAAATATACGGCGAGGTGATGCGCAGCAATTGCACGGTGAGGTCGAACTTCGCGGCATCTTTGAGAAAGCCGGGCGCGCTGATATATACCAGAATCGGCGCGGCGATGATGCCGATAAGCGTAACCGCGAACAGGATGATCGCCAGCATGGTGATGACGTGATCGACCAACAATTGGGTTTCTTCATGCCCGCGACGATTCTTGTATTCGCCGAAGATCGGCACAAATGCCTGTGAGAATGCGCCCTCCGCGAACAGGCGGCGCAGCAGGTTGGGCAGTTTGAACGCCACAAAGAAAGCATCAGTCGCCATGCCCGCGCCGAATATCCTGGCAATCAGCACGTCGCGCACAAATGCAAGAATGCGCGAAACAAGGGTCAAGCTGCTGATGGTGGCAAGGGCTTTGAGTAGATTCATGCTGGTCGTATGCGATGTCCGTGAACGCCGCGCATCATACCATCGTGCTTGGCCATCGCGCTTTGCAAGCCAGCTTGACGCTGCGCATCCGGCAATACTAAACGCTACCCCCATATTGACCGAAAGCCCGCGAGTGGGTAGTGTGCGAACCAGCGATCCAAGAAACGGCTTTAGCTTTAATCCGCAAAATTTTAGGTCACCCTATCAGGTCGGCAATGCAACTAACACCCTAATGGATCAACAATAATGAAAGACATCCGTCGTATTAGACGACATTGCCGTGCTGTAAATTTGGGCGAATTCATGAATGAAGTGCAATTTTGAGTAACACTGGTTGGGTGGGCGGGATGCGGTAGCATCCATGCCCTTTGACCGGCAAGTCGAAATTGCAAAAATGAACTACACACTGGCTGCGCTCTCCCCGAGAAGAACGATACCAGATTTACGCATTGAAGAAAGCAGGACACAGGCAAAGCGAGATAGCCCAAGTGTTGGAACGAAGCGAGTCAACCATCAGCAGAGAGTGGTCACGTAACTGTGGACGACGCGGCTATCGGCCGAAACAGGCGCACAGCATGTCTGTGGAACGGCATGCGATCAATGCACGGACAATTGATGATGCAACCTGGCAATTCGCGCAAGAGAGGCTGTTGGAGCAATGGAGCCCAGAGCAGATCAGCGGGCACGCCGCCATCAGTCCAGAGACGGTGTATCAGAGAGTCTATGCGAACAAGCGAGCAGGCGGATTGTTACGGTCGAGCATCGTGCACCGAAGCCGGGATTGATTCACCACACCGATCAGGGCGGCATCTATCGCAGCCAAGGATATCGTGATCGGATGGCATGCGTCGGGATATTCCCCAGCATGGGCTCGAAGGGCAGCGCTTACGATAATGCAGTGGCTGAGAGCTTCTCCTCGAACCTGAAGAACGAACCCATTCATCATGCGGACTTCTCGAGTCGGAAAAGTGCCAGAGCAGCGATCTTCAGCTATATCGAACTGTTCTATAATCGCCGGCGGATTCATCAAACGCTGGGATATGTCAGCCCGGTTGCGTTTGAAGAGGCCAACTGTGAGGTTCTAAATTAAACCGTCCGGAAAAGCCGGGTTAGCTCAGCATCGATATATTTTGATGCTGACCTCTTCAACCTTGCTTCAATCTTGTGCGGGAATCAAGGTAACCGCTTGTTGTAGTGTTGAGTGATGATCAGACTCTCTAAAACAACGGCTAACGACAAAGGGCGGTTTTTGGCCGCCCTCTGTTGTACTGCTCGTTACCGTTCGCCGCCTTTAAGAAGCAAGGCCAGCCCAAGTGGCAATCGACACTGACAGGGCTGTAAGCCAGCCGAGTGCAGCGTTAAACTTAACGTCTTCTGAAAAAGTATTGCTGTTGGTTTTGTCGCTCATATTGATGCTCCTTCAATAATCGTTAAGATGAAAAGAATCTCGTGTTCATACTCGATTCCGGTGAGTCAGACCAGACGATCTGGATTTTGTTCCATGACAATTTTGTGAATTTGGTTTGTGTGGTGCCTGCAAGATCAGATCAGTCAAACGAATCAAAGGAATCAGCGGATCAAAGTGGCCGGCATCGATATTTTTTCACCCCTTTCCCAAACTCAAACCCCGCATCATTTGCGGTCTCTCTGCAAATCAGCGTGCCACAGTGAACTGGGCGCGCTCATTGATGCCTTCAAGTGGGCGCGAGGCATGAGCCCATCGGTGGAGGTTGATTGAAGCTACCCCCGTTCAATTTCCTGTGGCTTTTTACTGGACGCAATACAAAGAAGCCACTGCGCAGTTAGCGCCGATAGGAATACATCTTTCTCAGGAATAGCTCCACAACTTCCGCCGTAAGCGTAGCCGGCATGGCCCGCTGTTCGGTAGTCGGCACAAGCTGTAGTTGCTGACACACTGAGTCAACTTCAGGATTCCAACCGGCGTACAAGATCTCATCGCTGTACTCGACCTCTATCGTTTCGGGTTCGATTTCGTAGTTGCTCATGTTCATCGTGACGTTCATGGCACACCTCCTTCTGCTTCTGCTGAATTACGGCTTCTTACTGCCGAATTTGAATTTGCTACCTTTATCTTATTAACATGCATATTACATGCCAATACAAAGCATATTGTCTGAAACGGCGCCAATACTAGCGTAGCGGGCGTTATTGAGGTGTAATTGACAGGGCTGGCGAATTAAAAACTGACGGAAATTCATCTTTAGTCTTAGTAAAGTGTGCGAAAAATGGCAAATCGAAAAGCAGCGAAAAGAGCAGCGGAAAAGGGTCTGCATGAGCTGCCCAATTTAATTCGGAGTATATTGTCCGCCGGGTTGGCAATGCCATTCTTCCTTCTTGCAACACCCTGCTAAACTTTTTCCTTATTCATAAAATATCCAAATCACTTTTTAAAAGGAACAACCATGTCGTTGCTGTTTTCAAAAACCACTCTGGGATCACTCACGCTGCAGAATCGCCTGGTCATGTCACCGATGACGCGCAATCGTGCCACCGGCAATATCCCGAACGAGCTGATGGCGCAGTATTACGCGCAACGGGGTACCGCAGGCCTGATCATCACCGAAGGCACGTCGCCGTCTTCCAATGGGCTGGGCTATCCGCGCATAGCGGGGATTTTTTCCGCCGCGCAGGTTGCGGGCTGGAAGCGCGTTACCGATGCGGTTCACGCACAAGGTGCGAAGATGTTCATTCAGTTCATGCACTGCGGGCGCGTTGGCCATGCGCTCAATCTGCCTGCGGGTGCGCGTATTCTGGCACCGTCTGCGGTAGCGGCCGTCGGCGAAATGTACACCGATGCCGAGGGCATGAAACCGAATGCCACTCCGCAAGCAATGACCGAGGCGGACATCAAGGCCACCATAGAAGAATTTGCGCAGTCCGCGAAGAATGCGGTGGCAGCGGGATTTGACGGTGTCGAGCTGCACGGGGCGAACGGTTATCTGCTCGAACAGTTCATCCGCCCGAACTCGAATCAGCGCACGGATCGCTACGGCGGTTCGATAGAAAACCGTGCGCGCTTCGTGCTCGAAGTCGCCGATGCGGTGATCAGGGCGATCGGCAAGGACAAGCTCGGCATACGCCTGTCGCCGTTCGGTGTGTTCAACGACATGCCGCTGTATGACGCGATGGAAGCGGATTACACCTATCTTGCGCAACAGCTCAATGCACGCGGGCTGGTCTACATTCACCTGGTCGACCACTCGTCCATGGGTGCGCCGCCGGTGCCTGCATCAATGAAGGCGACGTTCCGCAAAGTGTTCAAGGGCAAACTGATCCTCTCCGGCGGCTACGATGCCGCACGCGCCGAGATCGATCTGGCTGCGGGTAAATGCGATCTGATCGCCGTGGGGAAACCGTTCCTCGCCAACCCGGATCTGGTTGCCCGATGGAAAACCGGCGCGGCAGTGAATGCGCCCGACATGAGCACGTTCTATACGCCCGGAGCCAAGGGATATACGGATTACCCGGTGCTGGGCTGATAGTGGTGGAGCGGGTAACGATCAATTTCGCAACGCGTTAAGTGCCATGATCTGTCGTCTAATTCCGATTCCAGATCAAACGTGTATTTTTGTAGGATTGTTTTACCTTTGAAATGAATCACCCCGCCGCAAGCGGCGGGGAATTCGACCCTGAGAAATTAATGCTGAATCAGCGCTTCCCCAGCATCTCGTTGATCGCCGCCTCGAAGGCCGCAAGCGGCTGAGCGCCGACGATCACTCGGCCCTCCACCGAGTCACCCACGGCCTTGCCGAGCACGAACGTCGGCGTTCCGGTGATGCCGAGCGAGGCGGCATATTTGGCTTCGTCGCCGATTTCCTTCAGATGCTTGCCATCGGCCATGCAGCTCTTGAAGGTATCACCATTGAGCGAAAGATCTTTTGCATAACCGGCCAGTGAATCAACATCAATCTTGTTCTGATTTTTGAACACCAGTTCCTTCATCTCCCAATACTTGCCCTGATCCCCGGCGCAGTGCACGGACTGAGCGGCTTTCAGGGCGAATGGATGGAAGTCCAGCGGGAGGTCACGCAAGATGAAGCGCACCTTGCCGGTGTCGATATAATTCTTTTTAATTTCGGGAAAAGTGGTTGTCTCGAACCGCCCGCAGAACGGGCACTGGTAGTCGGTAAATTCCACCAATGTCAGCGGCGCATCGCTTTTGCCGAGCACGTATATCGCATCGCCCTTGACCGTCAGGTTCTCCGGTTTCGGCGGAACTGACGGTGCTGCCGGTGCTTGCTGCTGCTGAGGTCTTGCAAGCAGCTGCTTGATCTCGCGCAGCTCCTTGAGTATTGCGTCCCCCTGATCCTTGGTCATAGGCACCGCCAGGACAGCCCCGCTCATCGTTATGATGATCGCACTCATCATTGCCACTAACCAATTCTTCATGATTTTCCCGAGCAATTATTTTCAGCTAACTTAAATTTAGCCGTTGAAAGTTTCCGTTCATTTGGCACACACCGCTGTCCGACAGCCCGTGTTGCCCATGACCTATGGAATCCCTGCATGTTCTGCGCGCATTATATTCTCGAATGTGAATTCACCCTAATCCAATCAAACATCAAATTGCAAGCGCGCCAGCCGCGCGTAAAGTCCGCTCTGTTTGCGCAAATCTTCCGGGGTTCCGGTTTCGACGATGCGCCCGTGTTCCAGCACCACGATGCGGTTGGCTTTCTGCACGGTGGCCAACCGGTGCGCGATGATGAGCGTGGTGCGGCCTTGCATGGCGGCATCCAGTCCTTCCTGCACCAGGATTTCGGATTCCGCATCCAGTGCGCTGGTCGCTTCGTCCAGCAGCAATAGCGGGGCGTTTTTCAGGATCGCCCGCGCGATGGCGATGCGCTGGCGTTGCCCGCCGGACAAGCGGGTGCCGCGTTCACCCAAGAATGTTTGATAGCCGTCCGGCAGGCGGTTGATAAATTCATCCACCAAAGCCGCTCTGGCGGCGGCCATGACCTCTGAGTCGCTGGCAGCGGGGCGGCCGTAGCGGATGTTCTCCAGCGCATTGGCCGAGAAGATCACCGGGTCTTGCGGCACGATGGCGATCTTGTCGCGCAGATCGTGCAAAGAAAGTTGGCGGATATCCTGCCCGTTGAGGCGGATGATGCCATCCGTCACATCGTAAAAACGCAACAATAGCTGGAACAGGGTGGTCTTGCCCGCGCCGGAAGGGCCGACCAGCGCGACGCTTTCGCCGGGCGCGATATCCAGGGTGATGTCGTCCAGCGCGGCGGTTTGCAAACGCGACGGGTAGCGGAAGGTGACCTGCTCGAAGCGGATCGCCGCCTGCTTGGGCAGCGGCAGCGGTTGCGGCGCAGAGGCCTCGGCGATAGTGGGCTGTGCATGCAGCAGTTCCAGCAGGCGCTCGGTGGCCCCCGCCGCGCGCATCACATCGCCCCACACTTCCGCCATGGTGCCCACACCGCCCGCCACCAACGCCGCATAGAGGATGAATGAAGCCAGTTGCCCGCCGGTCATGCTGCCTTCATGCACCTGGTTCGCGCCGACCCACAGCACGAAGATGATGCTGCCCATCACTGCGATGATGATCAGCACAGTCAGCGCCGCACGCACGCGGGTGCGCCGGATCGCGGTGACGAAACTCACTTCCGCACGATCCGCGAAGCGCTTGGTTTCATGCCGCTCCTGCGTATAGGCTTGTACGGTCGGCACGGCATTGAGGATCTCGCCGGCCAGTGCCGAGGCATCCGCGATCTTGTCCTGCGATTCGCGCGAAAGTTTCTTTACTTTACGCCCGATGACTAAGATAGGCAGCGTCAGCAGTGCCATCAGGCTGAGATTCAGGGAGAACAAATAAAAGCTGGTCACCGCCAGCATGATCATGCCGCCGATAAACTGGAACAGACTGCGCAAACCCATCGAAATGGAGCTGCCAACCACGGTCTGGACCAGCGTGGTGTCGCCCGTCAGCCGCGACAGCACTTCACCGGTTTGCAATGTCTCAAAGAATTGCGGCGACTGCGCCAGCACCCGTTCATACACCGCGCTGCGCAAATCCGCCGTGACCCGCTCGCCCACCCAACTCACGGTGTAAAAGCGCGCCGACACGGCCAGCGCCCACAAGCAGGCCAGCCCGAACAGCAATGCAAAATGGCCATTCAAACTCAATGTTCCCAACATCCTGCCATCTGTGTTTGCACGTTGCCCGAAACCGAAATCGATCAAGTCGCGAAACGCCAGCGGCACCAGCAGGATGATGGCAGAGCCGAAACATAGCAGCACGAAGGCCAGCGCGATCCGCCCGCGATAGGGGCGCAAGAAAGGCCACAGATCCCGCAATGGAGATAAGCGTTTTGTGGCGGCGGGTTGGACTGGATTGGAAATGTTTGATCCCTTGGTTGGTGAGTAACTATTTTCCCATCTGTTGCCGGTACAGTTGCCGCGCTTCTTCCTCCTTGAGCGTGGCGTCGATCTCGCGCATGACACTGACCAGGTCAGCCGGTTTTTCGTTGCGCTCGAAACGGCCGGTCAGTTCGCTCTCCGGGTGTAGTTTGCCGCTCTGATAGAAAGACCATATCTCCTTGCCATAGTCGGTGGTCATCAGCTCGGGTGCGAAACGGCCGAAGTAGGCAGTAAGGTTGTTGACGTCGCGCTCAAGCATGCTACAGGCGTTGTTGTTGCCCGCAGCGTCTACGGCTTGGGGCAAGTCGATGATGACCGGTCCCTCGCTGCCGACCAGCACGTTATATTCGGACAGATCGCCATGAATGATCCCGGCGCAAAGCATGCGCACAACCTGGGTAATCATTATGCGGTGGTAGTCGCGTGACAACTCAGCGCTTAGCACCAGATCGTTGAGCCGTGGAGCGGCTTCGCCATTGTCGTCGGTCACCAACTCCATCAACAGCACCCCCTCAAGAAAATTATACGGCTTGGGCACACGCACACCGGCAGCGGCGAGACGGTACAGCGCATCCACCTCGGCGCTTTGCCATGCTTCCTCCTGCGCTTTGCGGCCATATTTGGTGCCCTTCTCCATGGCGCGGGCGCGACGGCTGTTTTTCACCTTGCGGCCCTCGGTGTAATTGACATTGTGGTGGAAGCTGCGCTGCTCGGCCTCTTTGTAAACCTTCGCGCAACGTATCTCTTCGCCACAGCGAACCACATAGACCTTGGCCTCCTTGCCGCTCATGAGATGGCGGATGACCTCGTCGACGAGGCCGTCCTGGATCAGCGGTTCAATTCTTTTTGGTGTCTTCATCGGTGTTGGATTGCGGTTTTCTGCATGATACCTTGAGTCGGGAGATGACCAGGATCAAATAGAAAAAGTTTCACATTTTCTCGTGACGGTTTATCATTTGCATGCGTTGGGTTTTACCGAATCTCAGGCTGACCGAACGGCAGGGATACATCTTTAACCGCACCACATGAGTTGCCGCATATTTCAACAGGTAGTCACCACAAGGAGATCGATCATGGCTAAAGGACAGCAACGTAAATCCAAAGAAGCAAAGAAACCCAAGAAGCAGCCACCGCCTGCCACGCTGAGCGGCAATCGCTAAGTAATTACAAGCCCTGGCTCTGCCAGGGCTTTGTACACAAAGCTCGGCACCGGCGCACAAGGCTACGAGCCTACAGTCATGACCAAGCAAAAGACTCCAGATCACGCCAAGCTCGACCGCGTCGTCGCCGAGACGCGTCGGCTTAGCAACGAGCGCGAGGCGACTTATCGCGAGCGGGCGCTCAAATTATTTCCGTGGATTTGCGGGCGATGCGGCCGCGAGTTTTTCGGAGCGCGCCTGCGCGAATTGACAGTGCACCACAAAGATCACAATCACGACAACAATCCGCTGGATGGCAGCAACTGGGAACTGCTCTGCCTGTATTGCCACGACAACGAGCATTCGCGCGATCTTGAAGAACTGGCGCGACCAGGAAATCGCAACAACCAATCATCCACGGCGACGCATAATCCATTCGCCGATCTGCAAGCTCTGCTGAAAAAGAAAAGTTAATGACAATGCTGTTCACTTAACCGTTCGTGGTGAGGTATCGAACCACTTGATGCATGCC
>OBLT010000716.1_pt1 | contig 21297 bp, 18 predicted proteins | sample 1518721 | NCBI WGS metagenome assembly OBLT01 (sample SAMEA3539307, study PRJEB22396) | soil metagenome | biome: tundra; feature: field; material: soil | place: USA | collected 2010-05 | depth 0.15 m | reverse complement strand
TGCGCTCCAGCACTTTCTCGCGGATGGCCTTGGCCCACGGGCGCACCTCTTTGTAAGTCACCAGCGGCATGGGAGCGGCCTCTCCGGCGCGATGGCACTCCACACAGCGGCGGAACAGAATGGGCGCGACGTCCTTTGCGTATGTTGCATGAGGGTCGACTGCGCTCGTGGCCGGGAACGCCCCGGCGGCGAACACCACCGGCAGAAGTAGCAGGCTCTTCATACACCCTCCTGGGAAGCTTCTTGCATCATAGACCATTCGCGGAACGGCGGCAATCCGTGACACCGAACCGCCTCCTCCCCGTTTACCGATCCAGCGGACAGCGGTCCTGTCCTGATCGGTGACGCCCGTTAACCGGCTTGTTTTTCAACATTAGCCGCTCTTCAAAAGGCCGCGGCGCGGACAGTCCGCTGGGCGGAGCCCGGCCGTTTCAGTCACAACCATTCAATCCAAGCCCCCGTCACCCCGCTGGCTTCTGCCTTCTAAGCAGAGGGTCGCCGGTTCGAGTCCGGCCGCGCCTACCAATGGTTTCAATGAGATGCGGGCTTTTCCAGACGGCTAACGAAACTCGCTGTAGATGATTTTGTAGCTGTCGATTTCCTCAAGGCTCAACAAGCTGGGCCGCAAGAAGGGGTACTCTACTGGAGTGCACCCGTGTTTTCCACCCATCGCCATGTGCGATTGCCTCCCAGGACGCCCATCTGTGCCCAGCCCCGCAAAGGAGCTTCTCGCCATACCTTCTTATGCGGTACGCCTCGGCTGCAAGACGACTGTGCGCGCGCGCAGTTGCCGAGGGCTAACTAAAACGCTCGTTCTGGAAGGCAGCCCAACGGGATTCCGCGATGAACCCGAACATCATCGGGGCGTAGCGACGCCTAGAGCCTGTGCTGTTCAGCGAACTGGTCCGTTAAGCCCCTACTGATAGCCAAGCAGTCTCGGGTTGCATTGACAACCCTGTTAAAAGGCTCATAATTAAGATTGTTCTATCTCAAAAGGTATGGCGAAAAAGCAAGCCGAAAAATCAGCTACTTCGAATGGTTCATCGTTGCCGTCGCCCCGGTCTCGCCGCGAGGAGTTGTTGGACGCGCTCCTGGCGAATACCCTCGACCCGATCCACACCCGTGTGCTGAAAGCGTATAAGGCGGGTGGGAGTGTGGAGGCCGCCGAACTGGAGTTCGCCACAATCATTGAAGAAATTCTGAAATGAGGCTTAAAGAGATCTCACTTCGCGGCTTTCGCGGATTCAACGCCGAGCGCTCGATTTTGCTTGGCGATCGCTTAACGCTAATTTTTGCGCCGAACAGCCATGGCAAGACAAGCATCTCGGAGGGGTTTGAGTGGCTTTTGTATGGCTATACATCGAAGGTGCAGTTTGCGGATTCCAAAGATGAGTACAAGGGGTCTTATCGCAATATTCATTTACTTCAGCCCGAGTCTCCAAGCGTCAAAGTCGTAGTTCAGGATGGAAGCTCCACCATGGAGCTTCTTGCGCTTTTCAGTGGATCTGACGCCGTATTGCGTGTCAATGGAGCGGTCGTCGCATCTTGGCCATTCGCCGCCCAACTGAACTCTGTACCTAAGCCCTTCATTCTTCAGCACGCTCTGAAGGATCTGCTGTTGGCGGCGCCGGTTGATCGGTTCAACAGATTTGCCGCCTTGCTCGGGTTTGAGGATCTTACTCAAGTCCATAAAGATCTGCTCGCATTTTGTACCAAGCCCCCGATGCCACTCGCCGCGAAGGAATTGAGCGCCGCCATTGACGGTTTGATACTACGGGTTCAAGCGGACCCCCAGTTGACTGCCGTAGCCAGATCGATCAAGAAGGGCTACCCGGAACTCTCTGCCACGCGTAAGCTCATCAGTAACACGGCCCATAAGCTTGTTGGAGCGACGCCAAAAGGCCCGGAATTGCTGGGTGAATTGATCAAGACAAGGGATGCGGCGACTTCGAAGTTTTTCCAGGGTAGCGTCGCTGTCGCACCATTTGCCGAGAGCGACTCCATCGCCGTTGGCACAGAGCAGCAAGCTATGCTGGCGCTTATCACTACAGAGCTTCCCCCGCTGGTTGCCAGATTAGCCGCCGAATCCGCTCAACACAAGATCTTGCGCGAGGCTGAATTCTACGGACTGGGCCTCTCGCTTCTGGAAACTGCTCCAGCCGTCTGCCCGTTCTGTAGCCGAGAGCTGAAGCCGACTGATGTTGCCCACATCCGCGAGCGACATGGTAGCCTTATGGCGGCCGAACAGGCAACGGGATTGCGGGGCGCGCAGAACGAAGGTACTAGGGTTTTGGCCGACCTTGGCCAGCGGGTAACTGAATACTATAAGCGCATCGGTGGGCGCACCAAGGCTCTTTTGGAAGCCAAAACGGCCCTGCCGCAGCTAGAGGCGTTGCTGGGCGGGAAGCACGGAGCTCACCTGACCACGATTCGGGCGGCGATGGAAGAGATTGGTGCCACAATAACAAGCTTCGTCGACCGAGGCCGAGATGTCCGTTCCGCCATCAAGACTGTAGAGTCACTAGTGCAGCAACCCGCCGCAGATTTGACAGCCGTCGAGCGGCTTGGCCAAGCTCTCGTCGACTACATTGCTGCTGGCGGAGCTGCTAAATCCGTCATGGACAGACACGCAGCATCTCTGGCGCAGGCAAATGGCGTGTTAACTGACGAACTGAACGCAGTAGCTGGTACCGGTACGATCAGCTTAGTAATTGCGTTGATCGAGAACGATCAAAAACTGGCAAAGCGAATGAACCTTGCGACTGCGACGGACAATCTGAAAACTTTGAAAGCCGACGTTGACGCCTTTGTGACCAAAATTATGCTTGAGGCCATCTCCGGCGAGCTGGCCGGCGACGTGATGGATTGGTACAAGCGTATTCGGACTGTCGGTGATCCCGACGTGCATTTCGCTGGCTTCGACATGAAGAAGACTCCTCAGGGTGGCAGGGTGCAGATCAAGGCCTCGTCCTACGGAAAGGATCTTGTCAGCGCGGTCTCGTCACTGAGCGAATCCAAGCTGAACGCCCTCGGGCTTTGCATCAGCATCGCCATTAACCTCAAAGAGAAATCACCATTTGATTTCCTGATCATCGATGACCCGATTCAATCGTGGGACAAGGACCACGAGACTCAGTTCATCGGCGTGATTCGCGAACTCGTAGAGCGCGGCAAACAAGTAGTCCTGCTGTCACATAATGGCGAGTGGATCAAGCAAGTGCGAACCGGATGTGCGGATTTCAACGGGCTTTACTACGAGATTACTGGGTATACCGAAGATGGACCCGTGATTCGATCCTTTCCTTGGGTAGAACCTCGACAGCGCCTACAAACGATACTTGCTCTGATAGAAGACCAGACTGCAGACAGCGTTCGCCTCTAACAGGCCGAGGAAGAATTGCGACAGGTATTACACCAACTGGCGTGCACTCTGCACGAGGGAATTAAAGGGATCCCCAAAACTCCGGCGACATTGAACTCTGAGAAGGTGCTCAAAGTCCTGACAGAGTGCGGCATTGCGACACCGCTGGTCAATCGCGTGATGCTCATCTTCGAAACGTTAGATGATGCCCATCATGCCGCCGCGGAATACTCTGCAAATCGGCAGAAATTGCGCCAGTACTACGAAACGGCCATGCAGCTTTTCAAGGCTATCGAGGCCAGACTCAAAGAGGGTCAAAAGCTTTCAGTCGTGAAGCCAAGGACCGCCTAACGAAAGGAGTGTTGTTCACACGTCGAGCTATGTCTGGTATGCGAGCTATGGCTCGAACCTCAAGTCGGCCCGGTTCCTGAGCTACATCACGGGTGGGCAACCGCCCGGATCAGTGCGCACGAATCCCGGCTGCCACGACCCGACTCCACCGTTGGATGTCCGTCCTATAACTTTGCCTTACGAACTGTATTTCGCTGGTCATTCGACGACTTGGGGAAGTAGTGGCGTGGCTTTCATCCGCGCAGGCACAGAGGAGGCTGCGAAGACGCTCGGCCGCATGTATCTAATTACGGCTGGTCAGTTTGATGATGTCGTACTGCAAGAGAATGGACGACAGCCTGGGACCTCCATATTGCCGTCCATGGCGGAACTGGCAGCGCACGCAACCCTCGATCTGCCTGGGAACGGCTACTATAGGCGACTGTTGTATATCGGGGGCCAAACTGAAGGCCCAATCTTCACGTTTACCACGGCACGGCGAGACCTGCGACCAAATGCTCCCAGCGAAGCCTACGTAAAAATGATCGTCGCTGGAATCAAGGGGACTTACCCTAAGACGAAAGACGATGACATTTGCCAGTACTTGCTGGCTGCTGAAGGGCTGCGGGCCGTCATCCCCCAGCGCAATTGGCGGCTTGGGTCGCGGCGGTATAGAGGCGACCCGCAATTGTGACCGCAAGATAGTCGCACAAGCCAAAAGGGGCGATGGATTGAGACCCCTAAATCCTATCCTTTTGGTCGCAATCCGACTGCTGAATCTCGATCTATACAATTCGGTAAATACGCCGCCTCGGCGTCCATAACCACCATCTTTGTAGCCAAGTTCTCCTTGGAAACTAGACGGTTCATCAACAGGTATCACGAAAGGCCATTGTCGCCGTTCTGCGTTGGCGCGGGTTCAGACGATCCAGTCTTAGAAGCCGATGGTGCCGCCCTTTGGCAGGCGGTCGTAAAGATCCTTTCCGGACGGATTGACTTCAATACAGAATTCACCGTGTGTGAGAAACTCTCCGAGGGCATGCCTGTCGCCCCGAAAATCCAGCGAACCGGTACCAGCATATTTCGAGATATCAATATGGCCGTCGGTGAACAAACTGTAAACCGCGTCAATGAACTACCTCGCAGCAGAGCTGACGAGGTATCAACTGCAAATTGCAATTGATTCCGCAGCAGAGCTGCGGGGTATTAAACCCTAAGAGAGAATAAACTGCGCTTGCGTGAACTCTAAACCGGCCTGATGAAGGGGCAGTTCCCACTCTCCGATGAAACCGGACTTCATAGGACGTCCTTTCAGGGGTTCTGCCTGGATCGCATCTTTCAAAACTTGTACTTTGATCTTCTCGGTAACCGTCATAGCGGACCTCCTTCATTGAGTATAATGCGCGGAACAAGCCCGCGCGCGAATTCATGACAGCCTGCAGCCCGGATCTTCCCCACAACTCGTGGCCTTTTGGGCGTCAACACCGCCGGCTTCCAGACTTCGAAACCAGGGCGAGCGAGTGTGCTCTGGCATTCCACCTCTTCAAACCCTGATGTCAAGTTCTCCTTAGAAACCAGGCGAATCTTCAACAGATACTCGCGGGCAATGCCGTTCTCGCAAATCCCGAGGCTTGACAGTCCCGAGAGCACCGACTATACTTTAATCAACGTTAATCAATTAACAAGGAGTTCCCCTTGAGAAAGCCTTCTACCACCATGGTTAACCGCATCCCGATCACCAAAGCCCGCATCAACCTCGGCCAACTGGCCAAACGGGCCCACCTCAACAATGAGTATTTCATCCTGGAGAAGGACGGTATCCCTGTGATCGGTATCATGGACGCCGATGAAATGGAGGACTACCTTGAACTGCGCGACGCGAAGGTGAAAGCCCAGATCCGCCAGAGCAATCAGGACGTCCGCGGTGGACGAACCAGGCCAGCCGAAGAACTGCTGCGCGAGTTGGTGGGCAGTTCTGCTAAGTCTTTACGCCGCCGCTCCAAATGACCGCAGAATTCCTGGTCTTCACAACGAGCCGGTTTGATCGTGAGCTGAAAAAGCTCGTGGCTCACCACCCCGAGTTGCCGGAACACTACCGCGACGTTCTCGCTGCCCTAAAGCAAGACCCCTATAACGGTAGTCGGCGCTATCTCATCAAGAAACTCCAAGGTGTGCAGGCCAATGATGGCCAATACCGCATCCGGGCGGGCCGTTTTCGATTTCGCTACGACATTGATGGCCAGTCCGTATATTTGAAGGCCTGCTCGTTGCGACGTGAGGACAGCTACTGATCGCCCGTCGGTCCAACTGAATTCGTCTGACTGCCTAACTTGTCGGAAAAGCAACGACTAGCGCATGATGCGCCAGCCGTGTTTTTGATTTATGCATTTTTTCCATCGTTGTTCAATTCGACCTGGGAGGTGGGCGTGGCCTTCCGGCAGAGGGCCCTACTGTAATGTGAAGGAGTTTATAATGAACGTCACCTCGTACACCGCATCCCAACCTGGTACGCACGTTATCGTGTGGTTGCTATACATTATTGAACCTTCCTGTATGGAGAACCTCTGCGGATCAAGGTCCGCCGGAAAACTGGCGTCTAATGTGGAACTCGGGTTGAGGAAGTCAAGAGAGAAAAGGCCGCCGTTACAAAGGGTAAAGGGCAGACTATTCGGACCGCCTGGGGTCGGCCCGTACACAAATTGAATCTGAGGACTAAACCCTTGGGCGCTGCTCGGGGTAATATCTGAATAATCGTACTGAATTGGCGTCCCAGAGACAAGCTGAATTCCATCTGCAACGAATGATAAAGCAACCACCATGTTATCGTAAGCAGTGGAAGGCCCGGTTACAATGCCAGGGGACGGCGGCGGGTACAGATATGATAGGGTACCAGAAACGGCATCGCCGACTTTGAACACCCCGGGATCTGTAAAGCCCTGTGCTAAGACGAGGCTGACTGTACCAGTGTAGTTATATGTAATGGTCTGAGGAGATGAAGTGGTTATAAACTCCAGCGTAAATGTTATCGTTCCCGGTGCAGTTAGTGTTTGTGTGACGGAGGGACTTGCCCCGATAAATATACCACCGGAAGGTCCTCCATTCACGTAGTTAACAGAATATACTCCTGGTTGAAGGTTCCCCTTGTTCTGTGGTACAGACTGTCCATTTATAACTCCGTTTGGGCCTGTAAGCGTGTAAGTCAACGATCCCGACCATGGCTGTCCGTTAAGTATTGCTTGCGTTGTTTCAACAACCGTCGCAAAGTTTAATGTGAATGCACCGGATTGACCGGATTTGAGAAGTTGGGTCTTGGCTGGCGTTACGCCAGTAAATGTGCTGTTCGGCGGGGCACCACTGTGATACGCAAGCGTATACGGGCCAGGAGTCACGTTGTCGGCAGTGGCCGGGACATGGTGCTCGTTGATCACACCTTCCAGGCCTGTGATATTGTAGTTTATATTAGCGATTCCGGAAGCCGGCCACGGCGCGCCATCCAGAGTCGCAGTGATATTCAGCTGACCTGGGGCTGTCCCGTCCAACAGCGACGATGCAGCGGTAAACGCATCTATCAAGCCAGCGCCGAACGTCGTGGGCGCGCCCGGCTCCAGAGTTGCATTAACAGCCAAAATATTGTTAAGAGGGCCCGGTTTTAGTTGCCAAATACTGAGCAGTAGTGCCGCAATGCCACGACTTGGGGTGCTGCTGCCGAGGTGCCGCTGAAAGTGGTAGAAAAGCCACCCGCACCCGAGACCGAGACGCAATCTACTGCCGTAATAGATGGCGTCGAGCGCTCCTGGGGGCTCGGAAACAATATGGTGGATGGCCCCTGTGAGCTATACGGCTCTATAATATCGAGGCCGGGATCGAGGACACAGTTTACCGGTGGATTGCCCGTAGTGTTTGCGCTGACGGCCGCGACAGACGACACACCTAAAGCCGCTGCATGGCCAAAAATACTATCGGCTGCGCTGCCATAACTTTGTGTCAGTGTGATGCAACCGCCGCCGCAACTGTCAATTAAGAACAGTTCTAACGTCTGAGCGATGCCCTTGACCTTCTGTATGCGGATGTTGCGGCTACACGCTTGGCTTGCATCAACAGCGCATGGAATAGACGCATATACATAGGGGCTTTGCCCGCTTTGGTTCGACTGTGCCAGGACATGGGTCCCAGAACTGTCCAGGATATCAAATTGATAGTTGTCCACGGCTGCTGCAAATGGGTTTGACCATTGCATGTTTATCGTTGCCAGCGCGCCTGGGGCAATCTGAAAGTTAAGCAAGATGTCGTTCGGTCCAAACAGGTTATAGCCGGAGCCATTATCCACAAATAGATGTTGATAATGCACTTGGGCAAGATTACCAGCAGCGGACACCATCATTATTCCTTGCTTTGCCGCGGCCTCGTAGCTCTGCGCAATGGGGCCGTCTTGGAAATATGGTTCGCTCATAAATGAGAGGTCATCAACGATAACCTTAGCGCCCCAGGCAGTCAAGTTCTGGACCCGCTGGATCATATCCTGATAGTGGGCCCCGGCTCCTATGGCCAGACTCGCTTCCGGAGCGAGAGCGTGTACAATTTCTGCCATTGCTGTTCCTTCCGCACAGGTAATAGGAGGCTTAGGCGTACATGTGCCAAACGTCTGAACTGTTGGCGGAAGATTTCCCGTATCAGGCAAACCATTAAACCCATCGGAAATAACCCCTACCGGAATACCCAAACCTTGCGCTCCGAACTGGCTCCGGACCTGATCGGCGTGCAAGAGCGTATCGCCCTGCGAGTCAATAGAACTGAGCGTTGCGTAGCCCGGAGGCTGGATGCTGCGAACAATTGGCAGAGCCGCTAGCGCCTCCAGTTTCGTGTAGGGCACCCAGGCCGGGATAGTGGCGAAGCCCTCGAAGGTGTTCAAAGCTACTCCGCGATCTTCAATTTCCGCGTTGCCCTGCGTTTCGATGGTGGCCAGCGTGGAGCTGGTGGCATCGGCGGCGGCAACGATTATATAAACTTCAATACGGGCTTGATTGTCTACCCTCACAAAATTAGTGGAGAACGTCGTAGCCGCGTTGAGCTGTGCGGCATTCGCAGAGGTGACGCCGGCGGCCTGCAAAGCCGCTGCCGTTTGACGGATGAAGTAGTCGATCTTCCGTTGCTGTGGTGTCAGGTTTGGTTCCGAGCGCGGGGGCATCGTTCCAAAGAGCAGGGGATCATTGTGGCCCCTTGGAGAGGTTTGAAACTGCTTTGCGTAGAGGAAGTACCGCCCGCTAAGAAAAGCGCAAGAGTTCCGAGTATTATACAAGAAAAAAGGGGAAAACGTGTCACAAAGTAAATCGCATTTTAGTTCCAGCCACGACGGCTCCCGTCATGGCCTTGTATCATTAGTGTCAACCGGTTCTTACAAGCAATGTTGTAGGTGGCAAACAACGGTTGAAGCGGCTCAACGTTTAGCTCTCCCTTCGGCGCCGGCAAACGAACAGAGCAGGCGATTGCATCTGAACCATATCAGAAAACGACAAGCCCGTCCAGTACATTAGACTCCAAAACGCCACATTTTGCAAGCGCAAACACGCGCACAGATGCGCAAACACGGAATAGGAAGCGGCCAACTGGCCCGGCGAGCAAGAAAAACAACTCGATCCCTCACGAGGAAGGACCGAGTTGAACAAGGTCAACCGCTTGCGCTACCGAGAGATGGCGGGCTCACGATGCCACGGCGGCCGTCAGAAAGCCGCCCAACCTGGCCGTGGCCCGGAACTGCGGGATCGGCTCCAGTTCCTTGAACGCTGATGTGAAGGCGTTGGACAGGCTCCACATAGTCCTGGGAGGCGGGGCAACAGCCGCCACCACTCCGGTGCCACCGCACGTCTGGCACTGGCCAGTCCCGTGGCACCGATAACAGTTTCGCTTGCCGCCTGCAATATCATCTGCAATCGTCCCAATCTTGCCGCCGCCATAACAGGTGGCGCATTTTCCGTTTCCGTCACCGGAAAGTATTACAATCGATGCACAATCAGGACACCGCTGCGTCATAAATGTAGACCCTGGCCCACAATTCTATATCAATTGCCGGCCACAAGACAATTGCATGCTTGGCTATTTGGGCCTAGCCACTGCGGCTGCCGATCACGGTCCCAACCTCGCCACACCCGCGCTAACCGGCCGGAACGGCGGCCCTCTGTCATCCCGCCATTGTGGCGGAATGTCAGAGGGCGTATCCCAATGGTGGGGATAGCCCGTTTGGGCATCTGAAACCGGCAAATTCCCCAGTCAAGTTCCTCGGAAAGCAGGCGAACTGTGAAAAAGGGCTTAGGATGCAGGCGGTATGTGAACAACGGACCTTGGATGCAGGCGCCCCCCAACAGCAGGTAGCCTTCGCTCCACAATCCTTAGGTGCTAGTTTGACAAAACCTGTTCAAATCCCTATGATTAGGTCAAGATCAAATATATGCCTAAACCTACGGTTTCGACCGTAGGCATGGTATGAAAAACTGGTTCAAATCCGAAGACGGTCATCCGTCTCGCTGTCTGTTGAACCAGTTACCAAGGGAAACTTTGGTAGGCCCGCAAGGGCCGGGCGAGAATGGGTGGCCTTTTTTTGATTGTTTCGACAACAAGCTGCCTCACCCTCGTTTTAATTGGTGGCTTTTATGTCATATAAAGAACCCCATGAACTGTTGACTATTCAGCAGGCCTGCCGTCTGATCAACGTTCACCCCAACACCTTGAGGAACTGGGAACGTAAAGGTAACATTTCGGCCTTAAGGATCGGCCGTCGCCACGACCGCCGATATCGCATGACTGAACTGCTGGGCTTGCTGTCTTCAAATAATGGAGATAGTTCACCTTTCACCGCCGCGCCGGGCCAGTCAAAAACATCCGACTTCAGCCACCCTGAGCCGGAGCTAGTGCTTGCGCTCATCGCCCGCTACTGTATCTCTTTGTCGCAGGCAGCCCAACTAACCGGCTACCATGAGGACTATCTCGGCCAAGCAGCCCGCTTTGGGAAGCTAAAGGCTATAAAGTTCGGTAGAAATTGGATAACCCTTCGTTCTAGTCTCGAGGAGTTTTGCAGAACCCACCCCGGAGCCTATGCTCACAGACGCACCAACATGAAGACGGCCATGCGCCCCGCAATGTCAAGTGGTCCTTAGAAAGCAGGCGATCCGAAGGCCGACAGTGCCGCCCGCTTCGACACACCATGTTTTAAAGAAAGTAGATCCAAATGCCGACAGCTCGCCGAGATCTTTACAGAAGGCCATCAGTATGCTATACTTACCTTAGAGTTAAATCATTCCGCTAGCGAAAGCCAGCGGCGAAGCCAAAACCAAAACCAAATTACAATTAAATAGACCTCCCATGTCCCAAGTAATTGGGCTTCCCAGCCCACAAAGACACTGGTATCCGGTCAGCCAGGTTGCTAAGTCAACCCCTTATTCCGCGACCTTTGTGCGCCAACTTGCCCGCCAGGGCAAGATCGACGCAACCAAGATCGGCCGCGACTGGCTGACCACTCAGCAATCAGTGCTCCAATACATTCAAACTCAACAAGAGCGCCACAAGAAAGCCTTGGTTGTTTTGCAAACCGCAGAAAGGGCCTTTCTAGCCTTGGCGCTTATGGTAATCATCTTTTCGGCCACACCCAAGGCCCACGCTCAAGATCTGAGCATCCCTCCAGTCCGGCCAGGTGCAACAATTTCTGCAACGCTGGGCAATCTCGCGGCGGGTTGGCAAGGCCTCGCCTCCTTCTATGCCGAAGAACTCTCGGATGTTTTTCACGTGACTGCGTCAAGCGTGGCCGAGCAGTCAAATCAAATCAAAACCGCCCTGCTCTGGCAGCGCCAGGGAACCCGCGCGGCCCTGACCTCACTCGGTCAGGTCCTCATTGGCAAGACACCGGAGGACTATCTGGCCGACGCACCGGCTCCAGCATTGGCAATTGTCAAACAAACTCCGCACCCCAGTGATCTTCTTCCCGGCATTGCCCCGTCTGCTTCATCTGATGTGGAGTTACAGCAGCCCAGAGTCCTCGGCCTTAGCACAGGTACAGCACCACAGCCATCGGCTCCAGAGAACGCTTCGGCAAACCCAGGAACATCCCAAGTTCAGATCCAAAGCCTGATTGACCAAACCATTCAGCGCTATATTGTGTCCGGCGCGTTCACCGGTCCCCAGGGACCGCGAGGCCCGCCAGGCCCAACCGGCCTAGCTCCCGGCTTTTCCGGCCCCAACGGCATGGTGCAAAACGGCAATGATCAAACGACATCTGTCATCGGCGGCACCCCAATCGTCAGCTACTATCCGGCAGCGCCCAGCCAGAACTTCACCGGTACCTCGCTGGCTGGCTTTGGCACGCTTTCGGCCGGAACCTTCGCCTCGGGCAATACGACAATCAGCGGCAACCTCAACGTCTCCGGCCCCATCTCGGCCACAGGGCCGGTAACAGTAGGCAGTCTCATCAGCTCCGGCGACGCAACCATCAACGGGTCCCTTTCCGCCACAACTTCCACGCTGGCGTCCCTGGTCGTGTCTGGCCCCGCCACGTTCAACGGTTCGACCACCATCGCGGGCCTCACCGTGGCTGGCTTCAATCCCGGCCTCACACCAGGCTCGATTGCTTTCCAGGGTTTCTCGGCTCTCGTCCAGGACAACGCCAATCTCTTCTATGATTCAATAAATCACCGCCTGGGACTTGGCACGACCACACCCTCCCAACTCCTCACAGTTGCCGGCAATGGCCTGTTTACCGGGCAGCTCGCTGTTACCGGACCGACAGTCTTGGGCACGACCACGATTGCAAACCTGACCTTAGGTACGGTCCTGCCGGTCGCCAGCGGCGGTACCGGATCCGCTTCCTACAACACCAACGGAGTGGCCTATGCCGGAGCCTATGCTTTGAAATCCACCGCTGCTGGCACCGCCTTCCAAGTCTTAAACGCCGGCCCAAGTGGCACCCCGACGTTCTCCTCCATCGCCTCGCTACTCACCCAGGGATCGAATATTGTCATCTCCGGCACTTCTACTATTGCCGTCGTTTCGTCCCCAAGTTTTGCGGGACTCACGGTCTCCGGAACATCAAGCATGGCCACTTTAACCACAACAGGCAACGTTGGCATCGGGAGCGCAACGATAAACAGCACCCTATACGTGCAGGGCAGCGGAAATCTTAACCCCTTCAACGTGGCAAGTTCCAGTGGGGCGAGTGAATTGTATGTGGCAACCAACGGCAATGTAGGCATCGGGACGATTACGCCCACACAGCTCTTGGAAGTAAACGGCGGGGTCAAGTTTGATAGCACTGTACAGTTATCTTCTTTTAGTGCCGGCAACGCGCCATATATTAATAGCAACTCCCAAGTAGGCCAATATATTCTGGACCGCAATGGCCGGCCATATTTACGCAACTGGCAGGGTGCCCTTGGAAACATAGGGCAGAGTACCGCCAACACCGTAGCGACTATTATCTTCGGACCTGGTGATTCGTGGATGAGTAACCAGTTTTGGACTGATGCCGTGCAGAATTGGCTGTACTCCCAATGGGGGCGCAGTGGGCTGGGATATGTCAGCATATCATCATCTTACGGTAATTTTAATCAAAGGCCTCCGAGTGGAATTACAATTTCCGAATCTGGAACGTGGACAAATACCGTGCCCGGTGCTAGCTCGCCCAATTATTGTCCTGATTTGGCCGATGCGGTTAGCCATGACTTGACGGGAAACTCGACGACCACTCTAACGTTCAGCGGCGGCATTACCAAAGTTGTTGTCTATTACATCAATCAACCTAATGGAGCTAGCTTCGCTTGGAACATGGATTCCGGTGCGCAGTCCGGCACCATTAATACAGCTAATGGTTCCGTGGCCGCCGCCACACTCACTATTTCAAGCCTTTCAGGAACAGCTTCTCATACGCTTACTTTCACCCCCACAGGATCGGGATCTTCCGGTGTCGACATTTGTGGCGCGGATGCGCAGAACCCCAGTCAAAATGGAATTCATGTCGTGAATTTAGGCTATAAAGGAACCCAGGCATCCACTTGGAATGCAGCAAACCAAACTGTGTGGCAATCGGAGATTGCCTCCCTAAATCCGACGCTCGAAATAGTCGAGTTTGGGGGCAATGAAATGAGCGCCAATGTTACGCCAGCAACATTCAACACGAACCTTCAAACGGTTGCGACGAATATAAAAGCCGCGGCACCTAATGCCGATTGCTTGATGCAATCTCAAGTTGATGTATCTATTCCAGGCGCTACCTATAACATGGGCCAATACGCGAACGCAATGCAAGATGCTGCCGTGGCCAGCGGGTGTGCTTTCATAAATACCTACGATAACTTTCCTTCTTACACTGTCGGTAACGCTGAAAGATTATACTCCTCGCCGACCCATTTAAATTATTCGGGTGGTGAAGATATGGCTCGTCTGACGAAATCTGTATTAAGTGATGGGGTTGTTTATCCTCTGATAAGCCAAGGATCTATAGGAGGAGGCAACCTGTTTATCGGCTCCAATGTCGGTAGTGTCGCCCACACGGGTGTAGGGGTGGGCAATATAAGTCTATCGGGGTCCGGTAATGTAATTATTGGCTCAAATTCCATGCAGAACGCCACGGCGGTGGCTGTACAAAACAATACCTCGCTCGGTGCTTCGGCTTTGACCGCATTCACCTCAGGCAACAGCAACGTCGCCATTGGTGAGGGAGCATTGACGGCCTTGGTGTCCGCCAATGCTAACACGGCAGTTGGACAGCTTTCACTCGACAACAACACAGGCGCCTTCAATACCGCTTTGGGATATAACGCGGGGAACGGCAATACCAGTGGCACTCTTAATACTTATCTTGGTTTTCAAAGCGGCAAAACCGGCACAAATAACCTGACGTATGCCACGTGCGTGGGATCGGACTGCGTTCCATCAGGCAGCCATACAGTAACATTGGGTCGGTATTTAGAGAATACTATTATTCCTGGAAGTGCGGCCATTGGTACAACTACCGTGTCGTCGGCTTTAGTTATACAGGGAACGACGTCTACCGCTTCTTTGTTGAACATTGCCTCCTCATCAGGCATCAGTGTGTTGTATGTAGCCAATAGCGGCAGCGTGGGAATCGGAACTACCTCACCCCTGTATCTCCTCCAAGTCGGCAGTGCCGCCGTTGCGTCGGGTACCGTGGCGCGATTCCAAAACGCCAATGGCACCTGTGATATCAATCCAACCACGAACACACTGGCTTGCTCCTCTGACGAGCGCCTGAAGAAGAACATCACGCCCATGACTACTGAGTTAAGCCAGATTATGCAGCTTCAGCCTGTTTACTTCAACTGGAGCGCGGAGAACGCCGGTACTCCCGAGCATCCGGGCTTTATTGCCCAGCAGGTGCAGCAAATCATGCCGGAAGTCGTGTCCACAGACCCGGAGACCGGCCTGCTGTCCATTGGCTATTCCGAACTGATGCCCGCAGTCGTAAGCGCCATGCAGCAGATGCAGTCGGAGATCACGACCCTCCAGGGCGGTCTTGCCGGCAACGCCAGCACCAGCAACTTGACCGTGTACAACCCTTCAGACTTCTCCGGCGACAGCGTGGGGGAGGCACAGATACTTGCTGGTTCGACTTCGGTCGGCATAACTTTTAGCCAGCCTTACGCTTATCAGCCTATTGTTACCATTACAGCGGAGGACCAGGCAGTCGTTGGTTTTGTGAAAGATAAGACTGCCAGCGGCTTTACGATAGCTCTTGCCAGCCCGGCACTGTCCGATATCACGTTTGATTGGCACTCCTTTGCTTCGCCCGCGGAGCGGCTGACGGTGAGCAACGGCACGACCACTGCCATCACGCTGGTGGTAGCGAGCCAACCAGCCTCCGACCTGTCCGGTCCAGGGCAAGGAAGTTTTGCCCCGGCTCCAGGAGACCAGGGCGCCAGTTCGGCGCCGTCTTCCGGCCAGGTGGCTGGTGATTCCACGACCACCCCGGAATCCAGCGCTTCTACAACGACGGATTCCAGCACGAGTTCAACTCCGGATTCTAGTCCCAATGCTCCCGGCGCCCCGCCTTCGGCGGATCAATCTTCTGGCACGCAAGGCCAGGTTGGTGGAATCCCAACACCCCCAACGCCCCCTTCAGATTCCGGTTCCAGTCCCTCCGCACCGGCTACTCTTGCACCTTCCACTCAACCAAGTGCAGACCCCTCATCCTCTTCCCCACCTGGCGGCAGTCCTTCGGACGCCGTGAGTTCACCAAGCGATGCTGCGCCTACTCTTGGAACTTCTCAAAGTTCTGCACCGGCACCAGCGGCGACTCCGCCAAACGATTCGGCAGGAGGTCCAACTTCCCCGTAGCGCCTTCCAAGCCCCGGAAGCGTTGCGCTTCCGGTTGACCACGAATGTCGGCCCTCTGTCATCCCGCCACTGTGGCGGAATGTCAGAGGGCCTATTTCTATGGAGTGTGAGCCTCGCTAGGAGCTTTCAGACGGCCCACGATGTCCTGATACGAAAAGTTGGGGATGGCCCAGTTTATCTGGCTCGGCTCAAAAACGCCATTGTTCCAAGGGCAGCGGTAGCTGTCGGCATCCAGGCTCTTGACCCAGAAGCTCCGGAAATTCCAGAATTTGATGGCCAACGGCCCGTGCCTGCGGCTCCGCCACCGATAAAGCGCTCTGTCGGACGGAAGAAGGAAGCCTCACAGTCCCAGGAGTCCGGCGTGGTTGCGCCGGGCGGGAGCACATACGGGGAGGTGTCGAAAATCGATCGCTCCCTGTCGTGCTTCGGGCCGTAAACGATCAGGTGCTCTTCGGTGTGATTGGTGCACTGGCCCCACCCGCGTGCGCGGAGGATGCGGAACGGCGGACGGATCAGGTCTCCGTAATCCAGATCGAACAGCAGCATGTCTTCCGGTCGACACTTCATGTAGGGCGCTCGGTGACTGAATACCCATCATAACTCCACACCGCAGCGCCGCCGATGGGTACAGCGGTTCGGATGTCGACCTTTGGTTTTGGCTGTTCGGCCACAAGAGGGATTCTTCGCAAAATAGCGAGCTTGGCTGATTTGACTTTGTGTACGCGTACGCTATGATGTTAATATCATCTGATCATTTACAAACAGACTCCCTCTGCCCAAGAAAGCCGAAAGTCGATAGGAACACCTCCTTCCGTCGACACTTTTGCAAAGGACAGTACAGTGTGGTCTGACGCGCACAGATATCCACTTTCGGACCAGTGAAAATGGCACATCGGCCAACTTTTCCCTACTTTCCAAAATCCTGGTTTCTGGTATGCTGCCATACCACGACCAAATCCGCCATGCATTGCACACTACGGAGCATGGCGGGTCTGGATCATTTGGAGGAGGAGAAAGCTTAGGCCGCAGGACTTAACTGCGACTCTTGTTTGCGTTGGAGAGACTTCAATATTCGGGGCAGAAGCGTGTGCCAAGTCCGAGGGATGTCCCGATGCGGGCCACCACTTTTCCCTAGGGAAAATTTGGCACTTTTGCCAACTTTTCCTCAGCCCCGCCAAGAGTTTCCCCCGCAGGAATGCGGGTTTTTTGTTGGCTGGATCTCCAGGCAAAATTTCGAGCGTCAACAACCCTAGGAGAATCGGACGTCCAACCCTGGCTTCCATTTGACATAATCCCATAGCATGTTAAACTACTAGTGGGCCTACAAGGCCCGCTTAACACGTAAAGATCAATCTTATGAACACCAAACGAACCCACATCGTCATCCCGCAACAATTAGTCATGGAGATCGATACCCTGGTCGGCAAGCGGAGCCGCAGCACCTTCCTCACCCAGGCGGCCGAGAAGGAGTTGATGCGCCTGCGCCAGATCAAGGCATTGGAAGGCGCCGCCGGGGCATGGAAGGACAAAGACCATCCCGAACTCAAGCAGGGAGCGGCCAAATGGGTGAAGAAACTGCGCCAGGAATACGACCAGCGCTTTGAAAAAGTAACCACTCGCTGACCATGGCCACATTCTTGCTCGATACCAGCGTCATCATTGACGCCCTGAACAATAAGCGTGGCCGTCCGGCCTTTCTGCTGGAGTTGGTTAAGGCTGGTCATGTTCTGGCCTGTTGTCCCATCAATATCACCGAGGTTTACGCCGGCATGCGGCCCAAGGAAGAAGCCGCCACCGAAGAACTCTTTGCCAGCCTGCAACACTTCCCCATAGCGCCGCCAGCCGCCCGTCTGGCTGGCGAGATTAAGCGCGACTACGCTCGGAAGGGCACTACCCTGAACCTCGGCGACGTGATCATCGCCGCCGTAGCCATCCATTATGAGCTGACCTTGCTTACGGACAACGTCAAGGACTTCCCGATGAAGAACCTGTCGCTCCAGCCATTGCCAACGATGTAACTTTTACGGTCAAGGTTGTATTTGTCGCAGTTCCTTAAATGTCATTTTCAGAAAGCGGCCAGTCTTTGCCTTCGGATTTTAGCCGTTCATAGATCCGCGCCATCACGGCCAAATACCTCTCGACATTATAATCCGCCTCGGCATACCATTCCGGGATGTGGCCTGGCCACACATCTTCAATCCGGATTGGTTTGTCACTGTCATTATCTTGATTCATCGCCGAAGCATAGAACATGCGCGCCGTGCTGGCAAATTGCCCACTGTCTTACTGAAGAATTGGCAGATCTGCCAACTTCTCCCTACTTTCCGAAATTTTGGCTTCTGCTATGCTGCCCATGCCACGATCAAATCCGCCATGCTGAGAGTGCTCCGGCGCATGGCAGATCAGATCAAGGTAAGGAGTAAAGGGCTTAGGCCGCAGGTGTCAGTTGCGACTCCTGTTTGCGTTGCAGCAATTCCAAGAGTCGGCTAAGCAGGCGGTTCCAAGTCCGAGGGATGTCCCGTGGCGGGCCACCATTCGAACATTCAAAGCGGTTTGCGACCTCGTTGAAGGGCAAAGCCAGCATGATCTCGGGAGTTTTTCCGCAGACGACGCAGTCCGAGGTAAGCGAATCCAGCAAATCCCGCTTTTCTCCCTGAAGGCCCAGTTTGTAGGCCAAATACGCGCTATCCGCGCGTCCGAGGAAATTCAGCAGCTCGTCCGCCGGACTCCGCTTGCCGGTCTGCCACTCCGCGAGTTGTTGTTCCAAATCCTTGCGCTCCACTAGGAGCGCAGTTTTTCGTTGCTCAAAGAGATCCTTCTCGATCAGCCGGTCAATGTAGGCATCGGTCAGGCGATTGAGCCGGTCATTGTTCTGGGAGAGTTGCAGGCTTAGAGCGTTGACGACCTTTTCCTGTTCCTCGACATTCCGTAACTTCATCTGCGCGAGCTTTGGCAGAAACCAGTCATACTCGTCCTTGGAAAAGCGCAGTCGGAAGAACTGAGCGAGAACGGACTCGTCAACGACTTCCTCCCGAACAGAGGTGGTTGGACACGCCTTGATCTGGCAGCGGTAATAAATGTGGCCTTTCCTGATTTCGCCAACCAAGGAATAGTCGCAGTTCTTGCAGGTCAGGCGGCGACGATAGAGGAAATCATGTTTGATGCTGCGGCTGTTCATCTTGCCCTTGAGTATTTTCTGTACGCGGTCAAAGAGCTGGCGGTCGACCAGGGGCTGGTGCACGCCGGAAAACGTCTCGTTGGTGGTGTGGATGTGGACGAGGCCCATATAGAACGGGTTGTTCAGGAGTTGGGATACTCGGTTGGGATTCAGGCGGGACCCGCCGCGCCGTCGCAGGCCAAGCTGGTTAAGCTCCTGACAAAGGCCGGTGAGGTTGTACCTACCAGTGGCATACAGGTCAAAAGCCTTGCGCACCAGGGGAGCGGTCATGGGATCCGGCGTCTTTGGTTTACCTTGGCCGTTGTTGACATAACCCAAGGGAGCCGGCATAGGAAACAGGCCTTGCTTGAGCCGCCCCCAGAAGCCCTTTTTGGTTTCCTCCCTTAGGTTGCGGACATAGTCGGCGGCGACCACCGCCTGGATATCCGCGGAGAGTCTGCCTCCACGGGAGTGGAGATCCAACGATTCATTGGCAAAGTGGACCTCGACGCCGCGGTCGATAAGCTCGCCGAGATCAGCCCAGTCCCGCAGGTTTCGGGCGCCGCGGTCAATTTTGTGGATGATCACGCCTCGGGACTTGCCAGCCTTGAGCTGCTTGATCATTTGGCTGAAGAGCGGTCGGCCGGACTTGGCCGCGGTTTCTAGTTCTTCGAACCATTGGCAGATCACAAGGGCATGCCGCTGGGCGTAGTGGATGATAGCCTCCTTTTGTTGCTGAAGGGATACGCCCTCTCCTTGCCGCACGGTCGAGACACGGATGTAGCCATAGTATTCGTTCATGGCTGTTTTGAAAGCGGTTAATGGTTTTTCTCGGGTAAGTTCGACCTTTCGTCGTGTATGGTAGGCATTGGTCCTGGAACAGTCAAATCCGGGTCGGTCAGGCAACAGCCTTCCGCCTGAAGCCGTGCGGCAATCCGCATCATCACGGCCAAATACCGCTCAAGATTGGCTTCCGCGTCCTCAAGCTGCTGATCTGTCAAGTTGGGGTAGAGATCCCGGAGGGTTTTGGGCTGGTTCGGTTGCATCGTCCACACACCGTATCCCATCAATACGAATTTGCAAAGACGGGAAAACTTGGCACTCTTGCCATGGCGAGCAGGGGAGCCAGGTTTTCCCGTCTTTACTTTATATCCAACCAGCGCCACCATCTGCCCCATGTTCAAGCTTGGTATTCTCTTTGAATTCATGACGGAACTTGTGCGAACTCTCCTTGTGGGTGAGTCTGTTGAACGTGCCCGCAGCCTGCGTGTGCCGCGTCGGCTGCGTGGAATGAAGCAGGTTCGCCGCCACGTTCACCGCCAGTGCCGACGGCGGCTTTTTGACAAGTTATCCACATCAGACTAGCCTTGCGTGGTCTTTCTGCCAAATTTTCCCTACTTTGCAGATTCCGCGGAATTGCTACAGTGACTGTACTAACTAGTAATAAGTCACAATGCGACAAAACAAACAGCAACATCAAAACATGCTCGATCACTTTCGAAGGAGGATGGGCTTTACCGCCGCGCATGTCGGCCGCCTGCTGGGGCAGCAGGACAGCTCAGCCGTGTCGGACTACGAGCGCGGCGAGCACACGCCGTCACTGGTCAATGCCCTGCGCCTTGGGATCATTCTGCGGGTCCCGGTGGAGTTCTTGTTTCCGGCCCTTTACGACGGGCTGCGAAATGAGATCCGGGCCCAGGAGGAGCGGCTCGCCGCGCCTGAGCAACAAACGCTGTTTTGAACTGGCATTTTAATCATTAGCAAAACACCATGACAAACATTCTCGATCAGGTAGCCAGGAGTTCCTCCTCTGCCCGATACAGCCAGTTTGAGCCATGCGACCAGCAAGAGTACTTCGCTTTGCGCCTGGCTCAGAAGCTCGACGACGCCGAAGCGGCCCGCCACTACGTGGAACTCGTGGGCCATTACTCAGAGGCCCAACTTCTCACAGCCTACCGCCGCGCCAAAGCTGTCGGCTCCCATTCTGATCCCGCCCGCAGCTTTCATGCTGAGCTTAAGCGGCTGGAAGGCCGAACCGGAGACGATCCACCCATTCGGCGATTGGCCGCGATCCGGATTGAACGCCGGGCGGTAGCCGTCGCTATCCTGGAGGGCG
>OBLT010000715.1_pt1 | contig 21297 bp, 16 predicted proteins | sample 1518721 | NCBI WGS metagenome assembly OBLT01 (sample SAMEA3539307, study PRJEB22396) | soil metagenome | biome: tundra; feature: field; material: soil | place: USA | collected 2010-05 | depth 0.15 m | reverse complement strand
CGACAGCATCGGCCGCCCGCACCTGGCCACCGACGCCGGCGGCCGGCTCCGGCTCGGCTCCGGCGTCCGGGTCGACTGGCACGTGTTCCGCGCGCTGGTGGCCCACGCGGACCAGGCGGCGGCCAACGGCGGCCCGGACGAGGCCGGGTACCTGGCCCGCGCCATAGCCCTGGTCGGTGGCCAGTTGCTGGATGGCCGGGACCCCGGGCGCTACACCTGGCTCGCCACCGATGACCTGGAATACGAGGTAACCGCGCAGGTCGCGGATGCCGCGCACCGGCTCTGCGGGCTGCGGCTGGCGGCCGGGGACGCGTACGAGGCCGCCGAGGCCGCCAGGGCCGGACTACGCCTCGCGTTCAACGACGAACTGCTCTGGCGGGACCTGCTCCGGGCCGCCCAGGCGACCGGCCAGGAGCAGGTCATCCGCGCGGTGGTGGATGAGGTGTGCGCCCGGACCGCGCTGGACGAGGTGATGCCCAGGATGGCGCCGGAGACCGAGGCGCTCATCGACGAGATCCTGCCGTCCTGGCGCTCATCGATCTCGTAGCAGGCCATCCGTTCCCCACCGTTCCCACCGCCGCGACCTGCCCATCCACCATGATCACGGAGGATTCGCGGTCACATAGAGGCTGTTGCACAACTCGCGATCTTGAAAAGTCAAGCACATTTTGTGCGGCGTGTTCGGTCGATGATCTCCACTCTGCCGCCCCACTGGCCCACAAAATGGGGTCCACGCTCCACTGGGGCCTCCTGCCGAAGGGCTGGACAGGGTTGTGCGACAGCCTCCATAGGACGCGGATCCTCCGTGATCATGCCGCGGGGGTGGCGAGCCAGGCGTCAATCCCGGCGAGGAGCCGGGAAGCCGTGGCCGGGGGGGCGGCTGATCCGCGGACCGACATCCGGGCCAGCTCCGCGAGCTGGTCGTCGGGCAGGCCGTGGACCTGCCGGGCGATCTCGTACTGGGCGGTCAGCCGCCGGCCGAACAGCAGCGGGTCGTCGGCACCCAGCGCCACCGCGACCCCGTCGTCCAGCAGGGCGGTGAGCGGCACATCGGCCGCCTCGGCCGCGATGCCCAGGGCGACGTTGGAGGTCGGGCACACTTCCAGGGTGATTCCGCCACCGGCCAGCCGCTTGGTCAGGTCACGGTCCCGCGCGGCGGCGATCCCGTGCCCGATCCGGTCCGCATGCAGCTCATCCAGGCAGGCCCGGACACTGGCCGGGCCGAGCAACTCGCCGCCGTGCGGCACGGACAGCAGCCCGGACCGCGCCGCGATGCGGAATGCGGGTGCGAAGTCGGCGGCGGCGCCCCGGCGCTCGTCGTTGCTCAAGCCGAATCCGACGACGCCGCGGCCCGCATACCGGCTGGCCAGCCGGGCCAGCGTGCGCGCCTCCAGGGGATGCTTGGTGCGGTTGGAGGCGATGATCACGCCGATCCCGACGCCGGTCGCCGCGGCGGCTTCACGGGCGGCGTCGAGCACCAGCTCGACCACGGGGGTCAGGCCGCCGAGACGCGCCGCGTACCCGGACGGATCCACCTGGATCTCGAGCCAGCCTGACCCCTCGGCGCGCTCGTCTTCGGCCGTCTCACGGAGCAGTCGCCGCACGTGTCCTGGCTGCCTGATGACCGAGCGGGCAATGTCGTAGAGCCGCTGGAACCGGAACCAGCCCCGCTCGTCGGCCGCGCTCAGCCGGGGCGGCCAGGATCGGGTCAGTGCTTCCGGCAACTGCAGCCCGCGGTCGGCGGCGAGCTCGATCAGCGTCGAGTGCCGCATCGCACCGGTGAAGTGCATGTGCAGGTGCGCCTTGGGGAGCGCGGCGAGCGCCCGTGTCATCAGCTCAGTCTTCCATCCGCCGAGTCTGGCCTCCGGCCGCCGCCGCGTCAGCGCGCCTCGCGCAGCAGCTTGCCGATGCGGCCGACCCCTTCCTCCAGGTCAGCGTCACCCAAGGCGCATGACAGGCGGAAATACCCGGGGGTGCCGAATGCCTCACCGGGCACCACCGCCACATCGGCGTGCTCCAGGATGACCTCGGCCAGTTGCGCCGTGCTGGTCGGCCTGGTTCCCGCGACTTCCTTGCCGAGGACCCCCTTGACCGAGGGATAGCAGTAGAAGGCGCCGTCAGGAAGGGGGCAGATCACGCCAGGAATGTCGTTGAGCATGCTGGTCATGGTGAGCCGTCGGCGGTCGAATGCGGTTCGCATCTCCGCCACCGCTGACAGGTCGCCAGTGACCGCGGCCAGCGTCGCGGCCTGCGCCACGTTGCACACATTCGATGTGGCGTGCGATTGGAGGTTGGCCGCTGCCTTGACCACATCGGCCGGGCCGATCATCCAGCCGACTCGCCAGCCGGTCATCGCGTAGGTCTTGGCCACGCCGTTGAGGCTGACCCATGTGTCCGCGATCTCGGGCGCCACCGCGGGCGCCAAAGCGTACCGGGCGTCGCCGTAGACGAGGTGAGAGTAGATATCGTCAGTGGCTACCCAGAGCCCGTTGCTGGCCGCCCACCGGCCGATCTCGGCTACCTGCTCCGGCGGGTAAACGGCACCCGTCGGGTTGGACGGCGAGGTAAGCAGGAGCAGCTTGGTCCGCTCGGTGCGGGCCGCTTCGAGGTCGGCGACGCTGGTCAGGTAGCCAGTACTCTCGTCGGTCAGCACCGGGACGGTGACGCCACCCGCCAGCTTGATCGATTCCGGATAGGTGGTCCAGTACGGGGTGGGCAGCAGCACCTCATCCCCGGGGTCGAGCAGGGTGGCCAGGGCCTCGAACACGGCCTGCTTGCCACCGTTGGTGACCAGCACCTGCGCAGCGCTCACCTGATACCCGGTGTCGCGCGCGGTGACGGCGGCGATCGCTTCCCGGAGTTCAGGCAGCCCCGCGGCGGGCGTGTATTTGTGGAACCGTGGCTCCGCGCATGCCCGCTGGGCCGCCTCGACGATGTAACCGGGGGTGGGAAAGTCGGGCTCGCCAGCGCCGAAGCCGATGACGGGCCTGCCCGCGGCCTTGAGCGCCTTGGCCTTGCTGTCCACGGCGAGCGTGGCCGACTCGGCGATGGCGGCAATGCGGCTGGAGATTCGCGGGTGAGCTGAAGTCATGGATCCCATGGTTGCACTACCCGGGCGGTGGCTGGGCCGAATAAACGCGGGGTGGCCGACCGCTCGGTGCGGTGCCCGGTCCGGGCACCGGTGCTCGGCCAAGAGTTGCCGGGGTGTTCTGGCCTGGCGGTTCGACGGGGCGCCCCGGGCAACGTAGACTTCAGCAACTGGTGGTGGTCCACCCGGTGGCCGCTGTCTGCCCGCATGGCTGTTAGCATGCGCTGTGGCAGCCGCTGTGTGGACTGTCGGCTGGCGTTTGCCTGGCCGGTCACGCAGCCAGAGGGCAGTAGCTCAATTGGCCAGAGTCCCGGTCTCCAAAACCGGTGGTTGGGGGTTCGAGTCCCTCCTGCCCTGCGAGTGCGGCCCGCGGAATTTTCGCGGGCCGACGGTACGAACCAGTGAACCTATCAGCGCTGTTTAGGTGAGGACATGGCGACTCAGACGCGTGGCGAGGCCACGGGGCGATCGAAGCCCGGCGGCCCGGTTAAGGCCAGCCGGACCAGCCCCGCGCTCTTTGTCAGGCAGGTCATAGCAGAACTGCGCAAGGTGATCTGGCCGACCCGCAAGGAGCTGGTTACCTACACGACCGTGGCGCTGGTGTTCGTGATGATCATGGTCGGGATCGTGACAAGCCTGGACTACGGCTTCACCAAGCTGGTGCTCGCAGTCTTCGGCTGACGGCCGGGTGGCCAGCGCCGCAGCAGGCACGCGGCCGGGCCAGGGCCGTGGCAGAACCGGGGGCCGGCAGAGCCAGGGAATCCTGGAGCCGGTGCCGCCAGGAAGAGCGGAGAGAAAGAGCTAACGTGTCTGAGTTCCAAGTGCACGTCGGTGATCAGGCCGATGGGTCCGCCACCAACGGCCAAGCCGGCCTAGCAGCCAGCCCGCCGGACGGCGACGAGGCCGAGGTTACGGCTGGCCGTGCGGCCGAGGCCGCTGACTCTGGCGACACTGCTGCGGCTACTGATATCGGCGAGGCGGACGACGAAGCCGACGCCGGTGCGGCCAGCGAGGCCGACGATGCTAGCGATGCCGGTGAGCCTGATGATGTCGGCGAGGCCGAGGACGCTGGCGAGGCCGAGGACGCTGGCGAGGCCGAAGAGGAAGCCGACCCGATCGCTGAGTTCAAGGCGGAGCTTCGGGCGCTCCCGGGCGACTGGTACGTCGTGCATTCCTATGCCGGCTACGAGAACCGGGTGCGGACCAACCTGGAGAGCCGGACCCAGTCGCTGAACATGGAGGACTTCATCTTCCAGATCGAGGTCCCGGTCCATGAGGTGACCGAGATCAAGGGCGGCAAGCGGCAGCAGGTCTCGGAGAAGGTGCTGCCCGGCTACATCCTGGTCCGGATGGAACTTACCGACGAGTCTTGGGCCGCCGTCCGCAACACGCCGGGCGTCACCGGCTTTGTCGGGCTGTCCAGCAGGCCCTCGCCGCTCAGCCTGGACGAAGTGGCCTCGCTGCTCGCGCCGGAGCCCGAGGAGAAGGCCGCGAAGGCCGAGATCATGCGGGCGTCGGTGGAATACGAGGTCGGCGAGTCGGTTACCGTGATGGACGGCCCGTTCGCGACCCTGCCGGCGACCGTCAACGAGATCAACGCAGACACCCAGAAGCTTAAAGTGCTCGTCTCGATATTCGGCCGGGAGACCCCGGTCGAGCTCTCTTTCGATCAGGTCTCCAAGATCTGATCGCGTCTCACGTTAGGTAAGGATCCGGACTGATGGCTCCGAGGAAGAAGAAGATCGCTGCGGTCGTCAAGGTGCAGCTGAATGCGGGCGCGGCGACCCCGGCTCCGCCGGTGGGCACGGCGCTCGGCCCGCACGGCGTCAACATCATGGACTTCTGCAGGCAGTACAACGCCGCGACAGAGGCTCAGCGCGGAAACGTCATCCCCGTGGAGATCACCATCTACGAGGACAGGTCGTTCACATTCGTCACCAAGACGCCGCCTGCCCCTGAACTGATCAAGAAGGCCGCTGGGGTGGCCAAGGGTAGCGGGGAGCCGCTCACCACCAAGGTTGGCTCGGTGACCAGGGCGCAGGTCCGCGAGATCGCGCAGACCAAGATGCCGGACCTGAACGCCACCACGATCGAGGCGGCGGAAAAGATCATTGCCGGGACGGCCCGGTCGATGGGCATCACCGTCAGGGGCTGATCCGGCTAGGTGATTGGCCGACCGGGCGGCTGGCCGGCCGCCCGGTGGCTGGCCGGCCGGTGGCTGACCGGCTCGAAGGCATAAACCGGTCGCACGACGCGTTGTCGTCGACCGTATATCAGTGGCAGGGCCACGCGCTGGCCCGCTGACCACGACCTCCCTCACGTATTGGAGACAGATCATGAAGCGCAGCAAGGCGTATCGCCAGGCGGACGAGCAGATCGACCGGGAGCGGCTGTACACCCCGGCCGAGGCGGTCGGCCTGGCCAAGAATACGTCCACCGCGAAGTTCGATCCGACCGTCGAGGTTGCGTTGCGCCTTGGCGTGGACCCGCGCAAGGCCGACCAGATGGTCCGCGGCACCGTGCTCCTCCCGCACGGCACCGGCAAGACCGCCCGGGTCCTGGTGTTCGCCACCGGAGACCGGGCGGAGGAGGCCCGCGCCGCGGGCGCGGATTACGTCGGCTCGGATGACCTGATCGAGCGGATCCAGGGCGGCTTCCTCGACTTCGACGCGGTAGTCGCCACCCCCGACCTGATGGGTAAGGTTGGCCGCCTCGGCCGGGTTCTCGGCCCGCGTGGCCTGATGCCTAACCCCAAGACCGGCACTGTCACCGCCGACGTCAGCAAGGCTGTCACCGACATCAAGGGTGGCAAGATCGAGTTCCGGGTGGACCGGCACGGGAACCTGCATTTCGTGATCGGCAAGGCGTCTTTCGCGGAGGCGGCCCTGGTGGAGAACTACGCGGCCGCACTCGAGGAGGTGCTGAGGCTCAAGCCGTCCGCAGCCAAGGGCCGTTACGTCAGGAAGGTCGCGCTGACCACGACCATGGGCCCGAGCATCCCTGTCGATCCCGCGAAGACGCGCGGGCTGATCGAGGATCTCGAGGACGCCGCCGCCAGTTGATGTCCGCGGGACGGCCCAGTCCCGGGCCGGCCAGCGCCAGGACCGCCCAGCGCCAGGACCGCCCAGCGCCGGACCGCGCAGCGCTGGACCGCGCAGTCAGGACAGCGCAGCGCTGGACCGCGCAGTCAGGACAGCGCAGCGCTGGACCGACTGGCCGCTGATTTTGATTTGGCGGTCTGCGGCCAGGCGCGTACTGTGAAGGCTGCCAAAGACCGTCGGCCGTCGTCACGTACGCACGTGATGACCGAAGGACCCGCATATGCGGGCGGCCCGCGCAGGCTACGGAGCTGAATCGCTGCGCCTGGTCCGTTCAGGATCGGGTAGCGCCAACGCCCTGGTGCCCTGCGCCGGGGCGTTCGCATGTCTGGGTGCCTTCCGCCGACGCCGGACGTCTCCGGGCCACGCCCTGCTGAGGGGCCTGGCCCCGGACCAGGAAAGGAGGCCCATGGCGAGGGCGGAGAAGGTGGCCGCGGTCGCCGAGCTCACCGAGCGTTTTCAGACCTCGGCGGGTGCGGTGCTGACCGAGTACCGGGGCCTGACCGTGGCTCAGCTCGCTGAGCTGCGCAGATCCCTCGGCGAGCACACCACGTTCACCGTGGTGAAGAATACGCTGACCAAGATCGCTGCGACCGACGCGGGCGTTGCCGACCAGCTGGACGGGCTGCTGAGCGGCCCGTCGGCGATCGCCTTCGTTGACGGCGACGTGGTCGAGGCGGCCAAGGGGCTTCGTGACTTCTCGAAGGCCAATCCCTTCCTTGTGATCAAGGGTGGGGTTCTGGACGGGAAGGCGATCACGCCTGCAGAGATCAGCAGGCTCGCCGATCTCGAATCGCGTGAAGTGCTGCTAGCCAAGCTGGCCGGCGCCATGAAGGCGTCAATGTCGGGTGCCGCGGCCGTGTTCGCCGCGCTGCCGGCCCAGATGGCGCAGCTCGCCGAGGCGCTGCGGGTCAAGCGGGCCGCCGAGGCGGGCGCTGACGGCGGTGCCGAGGCTGGGGCGGGTGGTGGCGCCGACGGCGTGACCGGCGCCGTGGCTGATGATGCGGCCGGCCCGGCCGCTGATGCCGGCGCCGAGGCCGGCGCCACTGACACGGCTGATAGCGGAACCGAGAGCGCGGCCGATAAGGCCAGCGCCCCCGAGGCGTGACCTCAAGCATTCAGGAATGAAGGAACCAGGAAGAGGATCCCAGCACAATGGCGAAGATCAGTAGCGACGACCTGCTCGACGCGTTCAAGGAGATGACCCTCCTCGAGCTCTCAGAGTTCGTGAAGCAGTTCGAGGAGACGTTTGACGTCAAGGCCGCCGCGCCAGTCGCGGTGGCCGGCCCCGCTGCCGCCGGCATCGGTGGCGGCGAGGCGGAGGTCGAGGAGAAGGACGAGTTCGACGTCATCCTCGAGGCCGCAGGCGAGAAGAAGATCCAGGTCATCAAAGAGGTCAGGAGCCTGACCAGCCTCGGCCTCAAGGAGGCCAAGGACCTGGTGGACGGCGCCCCCAAGCCGGTCCTGGAGCGGGTCAACAAGGAAGCGTCGGAGAAGGCCAAGGCCGCCCTGGAGGGCGCCGGCGCCACCGTCACCGTCAAGTAGCGGTACCGAACGCGGCCTGTGCCGGGCCGGCCCTCGGGGGGCCGGCCCGGCACATCGACTGGTCGGCCCCCCGGGGTCGGTCTGCACGTCGGCCGGCCGGGCGCCAGCACGAGATGCCCGGCTGCTGGAGCCAAATTTGTAGTTTTACCCAGGACGATCGCGTCCTACACATAGAGTCGACTGTGGCGTTCGTCACGCCACCCAGATCGCCGGACCACGCTGCGTGGGCTTGACGTTTTGCCCAGAACGAGCAATGCTGCGGAGCAACCGTGAACCTCATAGTGAGATACAGTTGACGAGCAGCATGGCCTTCGGCTATGCTGCAATTTGCGCTGCACTCTGACGTCCTCGGCTTCCTGGAACCCCCTCGCGGCGTGTCCGCGGGCGTTTCGCGTGCGTGCGGTGATAGTTCGGCCACAAGCTCGGAAGGACCCCTGTTGGCAGCCTCGCGCAGCGCCTCGGCCACAAGTTCCGCCACTCGTCGTGTCTCCTTCGCTCGCTTCAAGGAACCCCTTGAGGTCCCGGACCTCCTCGCTCTGCAGACTGATTCGTTCGACTGGTTGCTCGGCAACGAGCGCTGGCGGAATCGTATCGAGGCTGCACGGCAGGCCGGAGCAAAGGACGTTCCGGAGCAGTCGGGCCTTGAGGAGATCTTCGAGGAAATCAGTCCGATCGAAGACTTCACCGGGACCATGTCCCTCTCGTTCCGAGATCATCGGTTCGAGCCGCCCAAGTACTCCGTGGAGGAGTGCAAGGACAAGGACATGCACTACTCCGCCCCGATGTTCGTCACGGCGGAGTTCATCAACAACAGCACGGGTGAGATCAAGAGCCAGACGGTATTCATGGGCGACTTCCCGCTCATGTCCCCGAAGGGCACCTTCATCATCAACGGCACCGAGCGTGTCGTCGTGTCGCAGCTCGTCAGGTCACCGGGCGTCTACTTCGACCGCCAGGTGGACAAGACGTCCGACAAGGACATCTTCAGCTGCAAGGTGATCCCGTCCCGCGGGGCGTGGCTCGAGTTCGAGATCGACAAGCGGGACAGCGTCGGCGTCCGCATCGACCGCAAGCGCAAGCAGAGCGTCACCGTGCTGCTCAAGGCGCTCGGCTGGGACGACGCGAAGATCCTGGAGCGCTTCGGCGAGTACGAGTCGATGCGCGCGACCCTGGAGAAGGACCACACCACCGGCCAGGACGACGCGCTTCTCGACATCTACCGCAAGCTCCGCCCGGGCGAGCCCCCCACCAGGGAGTCGGCCCAGGCGCTGCTGGAGAACCTGTACTTCAACCCGAAGCGCTACGACCTGGCCAAGGTGGGCCGGTACAAGATCAACAAGAAGCTCGGCCTCAGCCAGCCGATCCGGCAGGGCACGCTCACCGAGGACGACATCGTCGGCACGATCGAGTACCTCGTCCGGCTGCACGCCGGAGAGGACGAGATGAAGTCGGGCGACGTGATCATGCCGGTCGAGACCGACGACATCGACCACTTCGGCAACCGGCGCCTGCGCACTGTGGGTGAGCTGATCCAAAACCAGGTCCGGCTGGGCCTGGCCAGGATGGAGCGCGTGGTCAGGGAGCGGATGACGACGCAGGACGTCGAGGCGATCACGCCGCAGACCCTGATCAACATCCGCCCGGTGGTCGCGTCCATCAAGGAGTTCTTCGGCACCAGCCAGCTCTCCCAGTTCATGGACCAGACCAACCCGCTGGCCGGGCTGACCCACAAGCGCCGGCTGTCGGCGCTTGGCCCGGGCGGCCTGTCCCGTGAGCGGGCCGGTTTCGAGGTCCGTGACGTGCACCCGTCGCACTACGGCCGGATGTGCCCGATCGAGACGCCGGAAGGCCCGAACATCGGCCTGATCGGCTCGCTCTCCTCTTACGCCCGGGTGAACGCGTTCGGGTTCGTCGAGACGCCGTACCGCAAGGTCACGGCGGGCAACGCGACCACCCACATCGACTACCTCACCGCGGACGAAGAGGACCGGCACGTCATCGCGCAGGCCAACACCCCGCTGGGCCCGGACGGCACGTTCAGCGAGGACCGCGTCCTGGTCCGCCGGAAGGGCGGCGAGGTCGACTACATCCGGCCGGACGACGTGGACTACATGGATGTCTCGCCGCGCCAGATGGTCTCGGTCGCGACCGCCATGATCCCGTTCCTCGAGCACGACGACGCCAACCGCGCCCTGATGGGCTCGAACATGCAGCGGCAGTCAGTACCGCTGCTGCGTAGCGAGGCGCCACTGGTGGGCACCGGCATGGAATACCGCGCCGCAACGGACGCCGGTGACGTGATTGTCGCCGAGAAGCCAGGCGTGGTCGAGGAGTCCTGCGCGGACTACGTCACCGTGATGAACGACGACGGAACCCGCAGCACCTACCTGGTGGCCAAGTTCCGCCGGTCCAACCAGGGCACCTGCTTCAACCAGAAGCCGGTCGTCGCTGAAGGCCAGCGGGTCGAGCAGGGCCAGGTCATCGCCGACGGCCCGTGTACTGACCAGGGTGAAATGGCGCTGGGACGCAACCTGCTGGTCGCGTTCATGCCGTGGGAAGGCCACAACTACGAGGACGCGATCATCCTCTCCCAGCGACTGGTCCAGGACGACGTGCTCTCCTCGATCCACATCGAGGAGCACGAGGTGGACGCGCGCGACACCAAGCTCGGCCCCGAGGAGATCACCAGGGACATCCCGAACGTCTCCGAGGAGGTCCTGGCCGACCTGGACGACCGCGGCATCATCCGGATCGGCGCCGAGGTCGTCACCGGCGACATCCTGGTCGGCAAGGTCACCCCGAAGGGGGAGACCGAGCTGACTCCCGAGGAGCGGCTGCTGCGCGCGATCTTCGGTGAGAAGGCGCGGGAAGTCCGCGACACCTCGCTGAAGGTGCCGCACGGTGAGTCCGGCAAGATCATCGGTGTCCGGGTGTTCACCAGGGAGGACGGCGACGAGCTGCCGCCCGGCGTGAACGAGCTGGTGCGCGTCTACGTTGCGGCCAAGCGCAAGATCACCGACGGCGACAAGCTGGCCGGCCGGCACGGGAACAAGGGCGTCATCGCCAAGATCCTGCCGGTCGAGGACATGCCGTTCCTTGAGGACGGGACGTCGGTGGACATCGTGCTCAACCCGCTCGGTGTGCCAGGCCGGATGAACGTCGGCCAGGTCCTCGAGACGCACCTCGGCTGGGTCGCCCAGTCCGGCTGGAAGATCGACGGCGACGACGCCGACTGGAAGAAGCGGCTGCGCAAGATCGGCGCGGACGCGGCGGAGGCAGGCACCGCGGTGGCCACACCGGTCTTCGACGGTGCCCGCGAGGAAGAGATCACCGGCCTGCTCGGCAGCGTGCTGCCGAACCGGGACGGTAACCGGCTGGTCGGCTCGGGCGGTAAGGCCAACCTGTTCGATGGCCGGACCGGCGAGCCGTTCAAGGACCCGATCGCGGTCGGCTACATCTACATCCTCAAGCTGCTGCACCTCGTCGATGACAAGATCCACGCACGGTCCACCGGGCCGTACTCGATGATCACTCAGCAGCCGCTCGGCGGCAAGGCGCAGTTCGGCGGGCAGCGGTTCGGTGAGATGGAGGTCTGGGCGCTGGAAGCCTACGGCGCGGCATACGCGCTGCAGGAACTGCTCACCATCAAGTCGGACGATGTTCTCGGCCGGGTCAAGGTCTACGAGGCCATCGTCAAGGGCGAGAACATCCCGGAGCCGGGCATTCCCGAGTCGTTCAAGGTGCTGATCAAGGAGATGCAGTCCCTCTGCCTCAACGTGGAGGTGCTCTCCAGCGACGGTGGCGCGATCGAGTTGCGTGATACGGACGAGGATGTCTTCCGCGCGGCGGAGGAACTCGGCATTGACCTGTCTCGGCGCGAACCGAGCAGCGTTGAAGAGGTATGAGCGAGCGGGTAGCGCCTGCCAAGAGCATGGCGCTACCCGGCAGCCCATAATCGGATCTACCTCAGGGGATAACACAAGTGCTTGACGTCAACTTCTTCGACGACCTGCGAATCGGCCTAGCTACCGCGGACGACATCCGGCAGTGGTCGCACGGCGAGGTCAAGAAGCCTGAGACCATCAACTACCGCACCCTCAAGCCGGAGAAGGACGGTCTCTTCTGCGAGAAGATTTTCGGTCCCACCCGGGACTGGGAGTGCTACTGCGGCAAGTACAAGAGGGTGCGCTTCAAGGGCATCATCTGCGAGCGCTGCGGGGTCGAGGTCACCCGGGCCAAGGTGCGCAGGGAGCGGATGGGCCACATCGAGCTGGCCGCGCCGGTTACCCACATCTGGTACTTCAAGGGTGTGCCCAGCCGGCTCGGCTACCTGCTCGACCTGGCGCCGAAGGACCTGGAAAAGGTCATCTACTTCGCCGCTTACATGATCACGCACGTGGACGACGACGCCCGCGCGCGTGACCTGCCGTCGCTCGAGGCCAAGTTCTCGGTCGAGCGCGGGCACCTCGAGCAGCGCCGCGACAGCGACATCGAGGCACGCCAGGGCAAGCTCGAGAAGGACCTCGCCGAGCTTGAGGCGGCCGGCGCCAAGGGCGATGCCCGCCGCAAGCTCCGGGAGAGTTCCGACCGGGAGTGCCGGCAGATCAGGGATCGCGCCGGTCGGGAGATCGACCGGCTCGAGGAGGTCTGGAGCAGGTTCAAGAACCTCAAGGTCCAGGACCTGGAGGGAGACGAGCAGCTCTACCGCGAGATGCGGGACAGGTTCGGCCGTTACTTCCGTGGTGGCATGGGTGCCCAGGCCATCCAGGAGCGGCTGGCGAGCTTCGACCTCGAGAACGAGGCCCGCAGTCTCCGCGAGACCATCCGCACCGGCAAGGGCCAGCGCAAGGCCCGCGCGCTGAAGCGGCTCAAGGTCGTGTCCGCGTTCCTGTCCACCCGCAACAGCCCGATGGGCATGGTGCTGGACTGCATCCCGGTGATCCCGCCGGACCTGCGCCCGATGGTGCAGCTGGACGGTGGCCGCTTCGCGACTTCCGACCTCAACGATCTGTACCGGCGGGTCATCAACCGGAACAACCGGCTCAAGCGACTGCTCGACCTCGGCGCGCCCGAGATCATCGTCAACAACGAGAAGCGGATGCTGCAGGAGGCCGTGGACTCGCTGTTCGACAACGGCCGCCGCGGCAGGCCGGTGACCGGCCCGGGAAACCGCCCGCTCAAGTCGCTGTCGGACATGCTCAAGGGCAAGCAGGGCCGGTTCAGGCAGAACCTGCTGGGCAAGCGCGTCGACTACTCGGGCCGCTCGGTCATCGTGGTCGGCCCGCAGCTCAAGCTGCACCAGTGCGGCCTGCCCAAGGAGATGGCCGTCGAGCTGTTCAAGCCGTTCGTGATGAAGCGGCTGGTCGACCTGAACCACGCGCAGAACATCAAGTCCGCCAAGCGGATGGTGGAGCGGGCCAGGCCGGTGGTCTGGGACGTGCTGGAAGAGGTCATCACCGAGCACCCGGTGCTGCTCAACCGGGCGCCGACGCTGCACCGGCTCGGCATCCAGGCGTTCGAGCCGCAGCTCGTTGAGGGCAAGGCCATCCAGATCCACCCGCTCGTCTGCACCGCGTTCAACGCGGACTTCGACGGCGACCAGATGGCCGTGCACCTGCCGCTGTCCGCCGAGGCCCAGGCCGAGGCGCGGATCCTGATGCTGTCCACCAACAACATCCTCAAGCCGGCCGACGGCAAGCCGGTGACCATGCCGACCCAGGACATGGTCATCGGGATCTACTGCCTGACCCGGCAGGCCGAGAACGTGAAGGGCGAAGGCCGCCTGTTCTCCTCGACCGCCGAGGCGATCATGGCCTACGACCAGCACGAACTCGACCTGCAGGCCAAGATCGAGATCCGGCTGTCCGGTATCGCCCCGCCCACCGGGTTCACCCCACGCGAGGGCTGGACGGAGGGTGCGCCCTTCCGGCTCGCCACGACGCTGGGCCGGTGCATCTTCAACGACACGCTGCCGGCCAGCTTCCCGTTCGTGAACTACGAGGTGGGCAAGAAGCAGCTCTCGGGGATCGTCAACGAGCTCGCGCAGACCTACCCGAAGGTGGAGGTGGCCAGGGCGCTCGACGCGCTCAAGGACGCCGGGTTCCACTGGGCGACCCGGGCCGGCCTGACCATCGCGATCGAGGATGTCATTGCGCCGCCGAACAAGGCGACGATCCTCGAGGCCTACGAGAAGCGCGCGGACAAGGTGCAGCGCGAGTACGAGCGCGGCCTGATCACCGACGAGGAGCGCCGTCAGGAGCTCATCGAGATCTGGACGCACGCGACGGCGGATGTCGCCAAGGACATGGAGGAAGCCTTCCCCGAGACCAACTCGGTCTGGATGATGGTCAACTCCGGCGCCCGTGGCAACCCGATGCAGGTCCGGCAGATCGCCGGCATGCGTGGCCTGGTCTCCAACCCCAAGGGCGAGACCATCCCGCGGCCGATCAAGTCCAGCTTCCGCGAGGGGCTGTCGGTGGTCGAGTACTTCATCTCGACCCACGGCGCCCGCAAGGGCCTGGCCGACACCGCCCTGCGTACCGCCGACTCCGGGTACCTCACCCGGCGCCTGGTGGACGTGGCGCAGGACGTGATCGTGCGCGAGGAGGACTGCGGCACTGACCGGTCGCTAGCGATGAAGATCGCCGAAACCGACACTGAGGGCCGCCTGCGCAAGCTCCCCAACATTGAGAACACGGGGACCGGGCGGAGTGTGGCCGAGGAGATCGAGATCGATGGCCAGGTGGTCGCGTCCGTGGACAGCGATACCACCGAGTCGCTGATCGACGCCCTGATTGCCACTGGAGTGGACTCGATCCGCACGTTCAGCGTGCTGGTCTGCGAGGCGAAGATCGGCGTCTGCGCCAAGTGCTACGGAAGGTCCCTGGCCACCGGCAAGCGGGTTGACGTCGGCGAGGCGGTCGGCATCGTGGCCGCGCAGTCGATCGGTGAGCCTGGCACCCAGCTGACCATGCGGACCTTCCACACCGGTGGTGTGGCGGGCCAGGACATCACCCACGGCCTGCCCAGGATCCAGGAGCTCTTCGAGGCCCGGATTCCCAAGGGCATGGCGCCCATCAGCGAGGTGGAGGGGCGGATCAAGCTCGAGGAGACCGAGAAGATCCGCAAGATCGTCATCATCCCCGACGACGGTGCCGAGGAGATCGCCTACCAGGTGCCGATGCGCTCGCGGCTGCTCGTCGCGGACGGCGATCACGCGCGGGTCGGCCAGCAGCTGATCCAGGGCGCGGTCAACCCGCACGAGGTGCTCAGGATCCTCGGCTCCCGCCAGGTGCAGCTGCACCTGGTGCACGAGGTCCAGGAGGTCTACCGGTCGCAGGGTGTGTCCATCCACGACAAGCACATCGAGATCATCATCCGGCAGATGCTCAAGCGGGTGAACGTGCTCGAGTCCGGAGACACCGACCTGCTCCCCGGCGAGCTCGTTGAACGGCCTCGGTTCGAGAATGTCAACCGCGCGGTGGTGGAGGAGAGCGGCACCCCAGCGTCGGGGCGGCCGGTGCTCATGGGCATCACCAAGGCGTCGCTGGCCACCGACTCGTGGCTGTCGGCGGCCTCCTTCCAGGAGACGACGCGGGTACTCACCGACGCGGCCATCCACGCCAAGTCGGACCCGCTGCTCGGCCTCAAGGAGAACGTCATCATCGGCAAGCTCATCCCGGCCGGTACCGGAATGCCCCGGTACCGGAGCATCCGGGTGGAGCCGACCGAGGACGCCAGGTCATCGGTGTACCCGGCGGCCGCGTACGAGGAGGCCCCGAGCTACGCGTTCGGCCAGGGCGCTGGTGAGGCCATCCCGCTGGAGGAGTACGACTTCGGCTCCTACAACAGGTAACGGTCCCAGCGGCAGTTACCCCAAGCGCGAGGCGCCCGGCGGCGATGCTGCCGGGCGCCTCGCGTCACCTATGTCGGCTGAGAACAAGGCAGCGAACAAGGTGACCGAGGTCAAGGGCAAGGTCAAGAAAGAGACCGGCGCCGCGATCGGCAACGAGCAGATGGAAGCGGAAGGCAAGGCCGACCAGGCCAAGGGGAACTCAAGCAGGCCGGCGAGAAGGTCAAGGACGCTTTCAAGAAGTGACCCCCCGGCGGTTCACCGTCCGGTGGACGCCCGCCCGGTGGACGCCCGCCCGGCCCGGCCCTGAGCCATCCCGTCGATGTGGCATCCAACGTGCTCATACCCATTCGATGTCACATCGACGGACCGGGCGCTTCGCCGCCCGCCCCAGGTCGCCCCGCCACCGGGCCAGGCGGCCGCTGAGCGTGGAATAACCTGCCGTCGGCCGCCGTTGCTCATCTCGGCGGCAAGTGGGCCTAGACTGTCTGCTGGCTGCCCGGGCGGTGTTTAAGCTCGCCGGCTGGGAAAAGTGGTATTTGCTTAGCCCTCCGGCGTCATGATCGCTGTTCGCTTTGCCTGCGGGCAAAACGTTGGGTACTCTAGGGCATCGTGCCCGTGACACACGGGCACGCGCGCGCTAGCGGGCGGCAGTTCCACGGCCGGAAGGCCGGGGGCGGCGAACGGCCACGCGTGCGAGCCTTCCCACTCTTGCCGTTCGGATCCTTCCGGGCTGGTGTGGCGCGGTCACCGCGACACACCCGACCACGGGGGTCGGAGAGGCGAGTAAACCCGCAGGTCAGGCGCTTGCCCGGTGCCTGAAAACGCAGTGCCTTGAAAGAGACGTCGCGCCGGAAGGCGTGCTGATGGAACACGCCGTGCCGAAGGCACGCTGAAGAAGACCCGTGCCGAAGGGCACGCTGAGGAAGACGGAGACGCGGTGCCCACGATCCAGCAACTGGTCCGGAAGGGCCGGCAGGACAAGGTAGCCAAGAACAATACCCCTGCGCTTAAGGGCAGCCCGCAGCGCCGGGGGGTCTGCACGCGCGTCTACACGACCACCCCCAAGAAGCCAAACTCCGCTCTGCGCAAGGTCGCCCGTGTTCGGCTGACCAGCCAGATCGAGGTCACCGCGTACATCCCGGGCGTTGGCCACAACCTGCAGGAGCACTCCATCGTGCTGGTGCGTGGCGGTCGCGTCCGGGACCTCCCCGGTGTCCGGTACAAGGTCATCCGCGGTTCCCTGGACACCCAGGGTGTCCGCAACCGCAAGCAGGCACGTAGTCGTTACGGCGCGAAGAAGGAGAAGAGCTGACATGCCGCGCAAGGGCCCCGCGACCAAACGGCAGCTCGTCACCGATCCTGTCTATGGCTCCCCACTGGTGACCGCTCTGGTCAACAAGGTACTGCGGAGCGGAAAGCGCTCCCTGGCCGAGCGGATCGTGTACGGCGCGCTCGAGGGAGCCAAGGAGAAGACGGGCAACGACCCGGTGGTGACGCTGAAGCGTGCCCTGGACAACGTGAAGCCGACCCTGGAGGTTCGCCCTCGCCGGGTCGGCGGCGCGACGTACCAGGTCCCGGTGGAGGTGCGGGCGTCCCGCAGCACCACCCTGGCGCTGCGCTGGCTCGTCAACTACTCCCGCCAGCGCCGTGAGAAGACCATGACGGAGCGGCTCATGAACGAGCTGCTCGACGCCAGCAACGGCCTCGGGGCGAGTGTGAAGCGCCGCGAGGACACCCACAAGATGGCCGAGTCGAACAAGGCGTTCGCCCACTACCGCTGGTAGCAGGCAAAGGCTCCGCCCATATCTAACGAATAGCCGTCAGGCACTGAAGATCAGCGAAGGAAACGAAGCAGTGGCCACCCAGACCGCCGTAGAGCTCGCCAAGGTCCGCAACATCGGGATCATGGCGCATATCGACGCGGGCAAAACCACCACAACCGAGCGGATTCTGTTCTACACCGGCATCAACTACAAGATCGGTGAGGTTCATGAGGGCGCGGCCACCATGGACTGGATGGAGCAGGAGCAGGAGCGCGGCATCACCATCACGTCGGCCGCGACCACCTGCATCTGGCGGGACCACACGATCAACCTGATCGACACCCCCGGTCACGTTGACTTCACCGTCGAGGTCGAGCGCTCGCTGCGCGTCCTCGACGGCGCTGTCGCCGTGTTCGACGGGGTGGCGGGTGTAGAGCCGCAGTCGGAGACCGTCTGGCGGCAGGCGGACCGTTACAGCGTGCCCCGGATCTGCTTCGTGAACAAGATGGACCGGGTCGGCGCCGAGTTCCACCGGTGCGTCGAGATGATCTCGGACCGGCTTGGCGCTACCCCGCTGGTGATCCAGCTGCCGTGGGGCGTGGAGTCGGACTTCCGCGGTGTCATCGACCTGGTGGGGATGCGCGCCATGCTCTGGCAGACCGAGGGCAAGGGCGACACGTACGACGTCGTGGGAATCCCGGACGACTACGCCGAGGCGGCCCGTGAGTGGCACGACCGGCTGATCGAGACCATCTCCGAGAACGACGAGGAGATGATGGAGCTGTACCTGGAGGGCGCCACGCCCAACGAGGAGCAGTTGAACGCCGCGATCCGGCGGGCCACCGTCGCCGGCCGCGTCACCCCGGTGATGTGCGGCAGCGCGTTCAAGAACAAGGGCGTGCAGCCGATGCTGGACGCGATCGTGGACTACCTGCCGAGCCCGCTGGACATCCCGGGCGTGGTGGGCCTTGAGGTCGGCTCCGAGGACCGCGAGGTCGTCCGGCAGCCCGACCCGGCGGAGCCGTTCGCGGCCCTGGCCTTCAAGATCATGTCTGACCAGCACCTGGGCAAGCTGACCTATATCCGGATCTACTCCGGCACCCTGGAGTCCGGCACGGCCGTGCTGAACTCCACCAAGGGGCGCAAGGAGCGGATCGGCAAGATCTACCAGATGCACGCGAACAAGCGCGAGGAGCGCCCGTCCGCGATCGCCGGGCAGATCGTGGCCGTGATGGGGCTGAAGGACACCTCGACCGGCGACACGCTCAGCAGCCAGGCCGAGCCGGTGATCCTGGAGTCGATGACCTTCCCGGCGCCGGTCATCAACGTCGCGATCGAGCCGAGGACCAAGGGCGACCAGGACAAGCTCGGCATCGCCATCCAGCGGCTCGCCGAAGAGGACCCGACCTTCCAGGTCCGCACCGACGACGAGACCGGCCAGACCATCATCTCGGGGATGGGTGAACTCCACCTCGAGGTCCTGGTCGAACGGATGCGGCGCGAGTTCAAGGTCGAGGCGAACATCGGCCGCCCGCAGGTCGCGTACCGGGAGACCATCCGCAGGAAGGTCGAGAAGGTCGACTACACGCACAAGAAGCAGACCGGCGGGGCCGGCCAGTACGCGCGGGTCGTCATCAACCTGGAGCCGACTGGCGGCGACGGCGGCGGCTACGAGTTCGAGAATAAGATCCATGGTGGCCGTATCCCCAGGGAGTACATCCCGTCGGTGGATACCGGGTGCCAGCAGGCGGCGGAGTTCGGCGTACTGGCTGGATACCCGATGGTGGATGTGAAGGTCACTCTCACCGACGGCGCCTACCACGAGGTGGATTCATCGGAGCTCGCCTTCAAGATCGCCGGTTCGATGGCCTTCAAGAAGGCGGCCGGGCGAGCCGATCCCGTGCTGCTCGAGCCGGTGATGGCCGTCGAGGTCAGGACGCCTGACGATTACATGGGTGAGGTCATCGGCGACCTGAACAGCCGGCGCGGCCAGATCCAGGCCATGGAGGAACGCTCCGGGGCCCGGGTCGTCAAGGCGGTCGTGCCGCTGTCCGAGATGTTCGGCTATGTGGGTGACCTGCGCAGCCGGACGCAGGGCCGGGCGGACTACAGCATGCAGTTCGATTCGTATGCCGAGGTGCCGCCCAGCATCGCCAAGGAGATCATCGCCAAAGCCCGGGGCGAGTAGGTACGAGAAAACCAAGTCAGAAGGCAGACCCGTCTAAGAGCACAGGGCGCACCGATGGAGCGCCTGGTCCCACCGCACGGTGGGGAAGATCGCAACGAGGAGTGAAAACCAGTGGGGAAGGCCAAGTTCCAGCGGACCAAGCCGCACGTGAACATCGGCACCATCGGGCATATCGACCACGGCAAGACCACGCTGACCGCGGCGATCACCAAGGTGCTGCACGACAAGTTTCCTGACGTCAATCCCTTCACGCCCTTCGACCAGATCGACAACGCGAAGGAAGAGAAGGAGCGCGGGATCACCATCTCGATCTCGCACGTCGAGTACCAGACCGAGAAGCGCCACTACGCCCACGTGGACTGCCCAGGTCACGCTGACTACATCAAGAACATGATCACCGGCGCCGCCCAGATGGACGGCGCGATCCTGGTGGTTGCCGCCACGGACGGCCCGATGCCGCAGACCCGCGAGCACGTGCTGCTCGCGCGCCAGGTCGGCGTGCCGTACATCGTGGTCGCGCTCAACAAGGCTGACATGGTGGACGACGAGGAGATCCTCGAGCTCGTCGAGCTTGAGGTCCGGGAGCTGCTCAGCACGTATGAGTTCCCCGGCGACGATCTGCCCGTGATCCGGGTCTCGGCGCTCAAGGCGCTTGAGGGCGATGCCGAGTGGGGCGCGAAGGTCGTCGAGCTGATGCAGGCCTGCGACGACAGCATCCCCGAGCCGGTTCGCGATGTCCAGAAGCCGTTCCTGATGCCGGTCGAGGACGTGTTCTCGATCACCGGCCGCGGCACGGTGGTGACCGGCCGGATCGAGCGCGGCAAGGTGCACACCGGTGAGGAAGTCGAGCTCATCGGCATCAAGGAGAAGGCGCAGAAGACCACGGTCACCGGCGTCGAGATGTTCCACAAGATCCTCGACGAGGGCCAGGCGGGCGACAACGCCGGCCTGCTGCTCCGCGGCATCAAGCGTGAGGATGTCGAGCGCGGCCAGGTCGTGATCAAGCCGGGCACCAACACGCCGCACACCGAGTTCGAGGGCCAGGTCTACATCCTGTCCAAGGACGAGGGCGGGCGGCACACCCCGTTCTTCAACAACTACCGTCCACAGTTCTACTTCCGGACCACGGACGTGACGGGCGTGGTGAACCTGCCGGAGGGCACCGAGATGGTGATGCCCGGTGACAACACCGAAATGCACGTCGACCTGATCCAGCCCATCGCCATGGAGGAAGGCCTGCGCTTCGCTATCCGCGAGGGCGGCCGCACCGTGGGTGCCGGCCGGGTCACGAAGATCATCAAGTAGCAGCGATGCGGGGGGCCTCGGCCCCCCGCATCCCTGCTAGGCAGCAAACGCCTTGCGGGACACGCAGGAACCAGGAAAACGGAAGCGAAGACAGCGCAATTGAAAGGCGCGGCGAAGCAACATGGCGGGACAGAAGATCCGCATCAGGCTCAAGGCCTACGATCACGAGGTCATTGACAGCTCGGCGCGGAAGATCGTTGACACGGTGACGCGCACCGGCGCGCGGGTTGCCGGGCCTGTCCCGCTGCCCACGGAGAAGAACATCTACTGCGTCATCCGCTCGCCGCACAAGTACAAGGACTCGCGCGAGCACTTCGAGATGCGCACGCACAAGCGCCTGATTGACATCATCGACCCCACGCCGAAGACGGTCGACTCGCTGATGCGGCTGGACCTGCCCGCGGGCGTCGACATCGAGATCAAGCTCTGAGGGACGCACCGACATGACCAAGCAG
>OBLT010000714.1_pt1 | contig 21347 bp, 16 predicted proteins | sample 1518721 | NCBI WGS metagenome assembly OBLT01 (sample SAMEA3539307, study PRJEB22396) | soil metagenome | biome: tundra; feature: field; material: soil | place: USA | collected 2010-05 | depth 0.15 m | reverse complement strand
CGATGGCGCGGATGGTCTGCTGGTCTTCGCTGGTCATGGCGACTGCTTCCATTCTCCGCCACTGCGCTACGCCTGGCTAATTCAATAGCCTGCCTTGGCGCAGATACGCGGGCGTATCCAGGTCGTCCAGATCGATCGGCGGCGGGTCGGCCATCAGCAACGGTTCGGGCTCAGGCTCCGGTTCCGCTATCGCGGGCTCGGGTTCCGGCGGTCGCGCACTCACCATCGGCGTTGCCCAGTGGCGTTCCGAATCGGACGCGATCCCGGACGGGACGCCAGTGGCGATCACCGTGACCTTCACGGAGTCTCCCATCGATTCGTCCAGGATCACGCCGAAGTCGATCTGCACGTCTTCCGATTCGGCGGCCTCGCGGACGAGGGCGCACGCCTCGTTGACTTCGTGGAAGCTCAGGCGGCTCGATCCCGTGAGGTTGATGAGGATTCTGGCGGCGCCGGCGATGCGCGTGTCCTCAAGCAATGGACAATTGATGGCTTGGCGCGCGGCTGCCACGGCCGCGTTTTCGCCCTTCGCCACGGCGGTGCCCATCATCGCGTAACCCGCGCCCGCCATGACCGCTTTGATGTCGGAGAAGTCGCGGTTGATCGTGCCGGTGGTATTGATAATGTCGCTGATGCCCTGCACGGCCTGCCGCAGCATGTCGTCCGCTACCTTGAAGGCGTCGAAGAAACTGGCCCCGCGCGGCACCAGCGCGAGCAGCCGCTCGTTGGGGATGGTGATGACCGCATCGACGCACGACGCCAGCCCGCGCCGGCCTTCCTCGGCCATCCGCATGCGCCGCGGCCCCTCGAAGGCGAACGGCTTGGTGACCACCGCGACGGTCAGGGCGTCCAGCTCCTTGGCGAGCGACGCGATCACTCCGGTGGCGCCGGTTCCAGTCCCGCCGCCCAGCCCCGCCGAGACGAAAACCATGTCGGCGCCTTGCAGCAGCTCGACGATGTCGTCGGTGTTTTCGAGGGCGGCCTGGCGGCCGATTTCGGCGTTCGACCCCGCGCCCAAGCCTTTGGTAATGCGGGCGCCGAGTTGCAGCTTGTGCGGAGCCGCGCATGCTGAAAGCGCCTGCAGGTCGGTGTCCATGGCGTGGAACTCGACGCCTCCGAGCCCCTCGCGAACCAGACGCGACACGGCGTTACAGCCGCCGCCCCCGACCCCGATCACCTTGATCCGGGCGCCGCTGCGCGCCTCTTCCTGGATTTCGTATTTCAGATTGTCCATGTCCGACTCCGCGATCGCCATTTGCCTCTCCCTTCGGGGTCGGGCATGCCCGGCCCCTACTTCAAGATTTTGCCCAGCCAACCGCCAGTTTCCCGCTGATGTTCGGCCTGGGCTTTCAACTTCGCCGAATACATGGCCAGCCCTGCGGCTACGCACCACTCCGGATCGTTCATCTCCTCCGGCCAATCCTGAATCCCCACCGCCAGGCCATAGCGCGTCTGGCACTGCAGGACGCGCGCGGCGACGTCGCAAAGGTCGGGGAGCCTGGCCGCCGCTCCGGTGAGAAACACGCCGCCCAGCAGGGCGTGCTCCATCCCCACCCGCGCCAATTCGGAGCGCACGAAGTGGAAGAGGTCTTCGCCGCGGGCCTCCAGCACCTGGTTGACGAGCATGCGGGTGGTTTCGCGGCGCTCACGATTTTCCGGCGTGGGTAGCTCCACCAGAGTACTTGGCGGGCAGGCTTTGGTCAGCGCGCCGCCAAATTCGAGCTTGACCATCTCGGCCTCATCGAAGCTCAGACGCAGAGGCTGCGCCAGGTCCCCCGTGAAATGATCGCCGCAGATGGGCGCCGTGGAGGCGAGGTACATGGCATCGCCGTAGTACGCCACCATTTCCGTGGATTGCGCCCCGATGTCCACGACCGCGATGCCCTGGCGCCTTTCCTCCGGCCGCACCGCCGCGTAACACGCCGCCAGCGCCTCGAAGACGGTTTCCTCCACCAGGAGGTGCGCTTGGTTGACCGCTCCGACGAGCGAGCCGTGCTCCTGCTCCGAAGCCGTGATCAGGTGGACGTTGACCTCCAGCCGCGCGGCCATCATCTTGCGGGGATCGCGGTAGCCCGGGTGATCGTCCACCACGAAATCCTGCGGGAACAATTGCAACAGCATGCGGTCTTCCTGCAACTGCACACGGGAGGCGTGGTCCAGCACGCGATTCACGTGGCTCTGCTCGACCTCGCGCAAGTAGCCGAGCTCCAGCGCGCCGCGGGCGTTGGCGCCGCGCACGGCCGGGCCGCCGATCCCGGCGACGACGGAGCCCACCGAGACCCCGGACGCGGATTCGGCTTCCCGCACCGCCGCCACGATCGAATCCGTCACCGCCTTCTGGTCGGCGATCCTGCCTTTGATCCACCCTTGCGATTCGACGGAGGCGCTTCCCAGGAAGCGCATGCGCCCTCTATCCAGAGCGCAGATCGCCAGCCGCGTTCTGCGGCTGCCCGCATCGAGTCCTGCCGCTAATACCGGTTTTTCCGCCATGACGCCCTATTTCCTGGCCGTGATGCGATCGTCCAACCGCAAGTCGAACGTGCCTGCGTCCGGAGACTGCTTCCGGATCTCCTGGTAGCGACTCACGAAATTCTGGTAGCGCGCGGCGAAGTCCGCATCGCCCACGATCAGCTCCACTGCGCGGTTCTCCACTCGCGTAACGATGCGGAGGCTGTTCGGATCCGCGACATCGACTTCCGAGACATCGTTCGCGAGGTAGCCCATGTTCTGCTGGAACCGGAGGAACGCGCTCACGCCCTCGCGGCGCTGGGCGTCGGTCTCTTCCTCGCGGAGGCCGTCGATCACGGGGAAGGCGAAGCGCGCACGCGGCGGCAAGCCGAGCAGCACGCCCTCGGCATCCACCAGCATCGCGCCCGAGCGAACGGCGACGAAGGCGACCGGTTTGCGCTCGCGAATGCGCACCAGCAGCCGGTTCGGCCACACGCGGGAGACCGAGGCGTCTTGCACCCAATCGATGGCCAGCAGGCGGCGCCGGCGCTCCGCCAGCGGAACGGAAAAGGCGCTGCGGCCGAAATCCGCGGCGAAAACATTCAGCACTTTCGCGCGCGCCGCGTAATTCAATCCTTGGATCGCCAGCGCATCCTGGCTGTGGGTCGAAAGCGTGAATCGCGGGTCCGTCAGAGCGTAAGCAAGGGCCTTGTAAGCAGCCATGGCCGTGGAAACGCAAATCAATCCGGACGCCGCCAGCCACAGCCAGAGCCGCCAACGGATGCCACCGCTTCTTTTCGACTCCCGCGCCATTAGCCGCCTTCTCTCAACTTCGCCAGGACTTTCTCGCCCGCCTGCCAGACGCTGCCAGCCCCCAGCGTAATCGCGAGATCCCCCTCGCTCGCCGCGATCGACAAGGCTTCCACTCCGCGGTCCATCGTACCCACGTATTCCACGCCGCGATGGCCGAACTGCCGGATGCGCTCCACCAGCGCCTCCGCCGAGACGCCCTCGATGGGCTTCTCCGAAGCGGCGTAAATATCCATGACGAATACGCTGTCGGCCTGGTGGAACGCGCGCGCGAAGTCGTCCATCAGGTGCAGGGTTCGCGTGTAGCGGTGGGGCTGAAACAGCACGTGAATGCGCCGAAAACCGCACTGGCGCGCGCCATCGAGGGTGGCGCGGATTTCGGTTGGATGGTGGCCGTAATCGTCGACGACGGTAATGCCATGCTCCTTGCCGCGCACCTGGAAGCGCCGGTCCACGCCGCTGAAAGCCGCCAGCGCCTCGCGAACGACGTCCGGCTTCACCTCCAACTCCAGGGCCACGGCCACCGCGGCCGTGGCGTTCAGCACGTTGTGCCGTCCGGGAAGCCGCAGATGAAAGGATCCCAGGTCCGCGTCTCCGCGCCGCAGGTGGAAATCGGTGGCGAAGGGGCCGCAGGCAATCTCGCCGGCCTCCATGGCGGCCTGCGCGGTGGTCCCGTAGGTGATGGTACGCCGCTCGATGGCGGGCAGGATGACCTGCACGTTGGGATCGTCCAGGCAGACGATCGCGGCGCCGTAGAACGGAACCTTATTGACGAACTCGGCGAAGGCCGCGCGGGTGGCTTCGATGGAGGGGTAATGGTCCACGTGCTCCCGGTCGATGTTGGTGACCACCGCGATGATGGGCGCCAGCTTCAGAAACGAGCCGTCGCTTTCGTCCGACTCCACCAGCAGGAAATCGCTGCACCCGACGCGCGCGTTGGAGCCGCCCATGGTCGCGGTTTTCCCGCCGACCACCACGGTTGGGTCCAGCCCGGCGTAGTTCAGGATGGCGGCGATCATGGAGGTGGTGGTGGTCTTGCCGTGGCTGCCGGCGACGGCGATGCCGTATTTCAGACGCATCAGCTCGGCGAGCAGCTCGCCGCGGGGGATCACCGGGATTTGCAGCCGGCGCGCCTCGCGCACCTCGGGGTTCTGTTCGTTCACCGCCGAACTCACCACCAGGGCGCGCGCGCCGGCCACATTGGCGGCGTCGTGACCCTCGTGAATACGGGCGCCCATGCCGGCCAGGCGGTCGGTGGTGGCGGAAAGCTTCAAGTCGGACCCGCTGATTTCGTAGCCGAGGTTGAGCAGCACTTCGGCGATGCCGCTCATGCCGATCCCGCCGATTCCGGTGAAGTGCAGGTGCTGTGGACGAAAAAACATTTCCTTACCGTATTGTTTCGGCTCGCGGCGCCGGTGTCAATCGAAATCGCGCCGCGGCTTCCTCTAAAATCTCCGCCGCCCGCCGCGCCGCGCCCGGCCTGGCGAATTTCCGGGACGCTTCTCCCATTCGCGCCAGCAATTCCGGCGCGCGGGTCAGTTCGGATACCAGAGAAAACAGCTTCTCGCCGTTCATCTCGGCGTCCGGAACCAACCGCGCCGCGCCGCCGCGTTCCATGACTTCCGCGTTGCGGGTCTGGTGATCGTCGGCCGCGAAAGGGAACGGGACGAGCACGGATGGTTTGCCCGCGGCGGCCAGCTCCGATACGGAGCCCGCACCCGAGCGGCACACCACCAGATCGGCCGCGGCGAAGGCGGCAGGCATATCCTGAATGAAAGGCACGACTTCGCCTTCCAGACCCGTTTGCGCGAATTCGCCGCGCAGTTCCGCGACAGCCGCCGGGCCGGTCTGGTGGATGATTCGCACCGGCATCCCGGCTTTCAAGAACAGCGGCCAGCTTTCCCGCACCGCCCGATTCAACGTGCGCGAGCCCTGGCTACCGCCGGTGATCAGCACGGTTGGCGTGCCGCCACGCGGCCTGGGCGGGATGGAAAAAAACTCCTCCCGTACCGGAAGTCCAGTGATCTCGGTCTTCCCCCTGGGGAAGAATCCCGCCGTTTCCGGAAAGGAGACGAGCGCGCGGTACACGAAGCGTCCGATGGCGCGGTTGGTGAACCCGGGAACCGCATTCGGTTCCATGACCACCACCGGCACGCGCCGCAGCAGCGCCGCCATCACCGGCGGGCCGGCGGCATAGCCGCCCATGCTAAAGACGGCGGAAACCCCGCGAAGCAGCCGGGCGCAAGTCGCGGTGGTAAACGGCAGCCTGGAAAGCGTGGCAATCTTCTGGCGCATTTCCACGCGATTCAACCCGCCGATGTCGATGGGCCTCAATTCAAACCCCTCGGCCGGCACCAACTTGGCCTCCAACCCGCGCTGGGTCCCCACAAAAAACACGCGGCGCCCCCGCTGGCGAAGCTCGCGCGCCACCGCGAGCGCCGGAATGACATGGCCTCCGGTCCCGCCACCTGCCATGAGGAAGGAGCCAGGGGCCTGGGGCCAGGGGCCGGGGGCTGGATGCTCGCTTCGCTCGCTCATTTGCGCCTCAGGAGTGCATCTCGGAGCGCGTAGCGTTGCTTGCCCAGCAGGGCGGTCTGCTCCAGAATCGAGTTCAGGTCCGCGCAGGCGACATAGCCCAGCCGCGATGCGATCTCAAGGTGAGTCTCCACTTCGGCAAGCGAGGCCTGGGCGATCGAGACATGGTTCAGATATTCCTTGGTTGAGGCGCGCGCATGCCCCTCGGCGATGTTCGACGGCACGGAAACCGCCGCTCGCCTGACCTGGGACGCAAGCCCGAATGCCTCAGCCTTGGGAAATCGCGCCGAGGCGCGGTAAACCGCCTCCACAACGTCCATCCCTCGTTGCCAGACATGCAGGTCTCGAAAATGGCTGATTTTACTCATTACGCCCTACCCGCGGCACAGCCCGGCCCCGGACCCCTGGCCCCTGGCCCCCCTACCCGGCATGCTCACTCACATTCATCAGAATTCCTAGCAGGGCTAGGGTGCTCAGTAGCGAGCTGCCGCCGTAGCTGATCATCGGGAGCGGGATGCCCTTGGTCGGCATCATCCCCAATACCACGCTCATGTTGATCAGCGCCTGCACCACCACCACTACCGTCGCGCCCAGCGCCAGGTAGCGGCCGAAATCGTCGCCCATCCGAAAGGCGGCGCGCAGCCCGCGCCAGAACAGCACAGCGAACCCGATCAGCAGTCCCACCGAACCGAACAGGCCCAACTCCTCTCCCACCACCGCGTAAATGAAGTCGGTGTGGGCCTCGGGCAGGTAAAGCAGCTTCTGGCGGCCGTTCCCCAGTCCGAGACCCAAGGGCCCGCCGGCGCCCACCGCGATCTTCGATTGGTCCGACTGATAGTTGGTATCGTGCGTGGTCAGGGACTTCTCCATGTGCGACTGCAGGTACGCCTTGAGCCGGCCACCCGGATCGATTCTCTCGATCCGCGTCAAGGTGGGGTCGACGAATCGCACCACGCGTCCCAGGCGGTACGGCTCGATGCAGATGAACACCGCCACGCCCGCCAGGGCCACGGCCGCCGCCATCAGGCAATAGCGCCACTCCAGACCAGCCACGAAGAACACGGCCGCCGCGGCTGCTCCCAGCACTACGGCGGTACCCAGGTCCGCCACCACTACGCCGAAAATGACGAATCCCGTGGCGATGGCCGCCGGCGCCAGGGTGTAGCGGGTGTTGTTGATGGCGCGCGCGCGCCACGATACGAAAAACGCCAGAAAAATCACCAGCGCCGGCTTGGCCAGCTCCGAGGGCTGCACGCCGAAAGGCCCGCCGAGGCGCAGCCACCGATGATGCGCCGAATCGACGAAGTAGACGATCAGCAGCAACAGCAAGACGACTCCGATCACCCCGAACGCCACCGGGCGCTCCTGGAACTTGCGGTAGGATGTTCTCTTCAACGTCATCATGACGATCGCCGACGCGGCCGCCCATCCCAACTGCCGGAGCACGAAATGCCAACCGTTTTGGAACTTCGGGTCCATCTGGGCGTTGACGGAAGAGGCGCTGTAAAGCATCAGCAGACCGAACGCTACCATCGCGACCACGGCGCCGAAGAGGATCCAGTCGGTCTTGAGTCGTTGGGACATATTATTAGCTTTTCGGTTCCAGCCGCTTGACGATTTGTTTGAAGACTTCGCCGCGGTGTTCGAAGCTGCGGAACTGGTCGAAGCTGGCGCAGGCCGGGGCCAGCAGAACCGTGTCGCCGGGGCCGCCATGTTCGTAAGCATACGCCACGGCTACCTCGAGAGTCTTCGAATCCACCAGCGGCACGGCGCCTTGCAACTGGTCCGCGATCTTTCCGGCCGCGGCGCCGATGAGCAGCGCGGCATGCGCCCGGGCGGCGAGCGGCGCGCGCAACACGGAATAGTCCAGCCCCTTGTCCTTGCCCCCGAGGATCACCCACAGGCCGCCCGCGAAGGCGCCGAGGGCTTTGAGCGTGGCATCCACGCTGGTGGCTTTCGAATCGTTGTAGAAATCGATGCCGCCGGCCTGGCGCACGAACTCCAGCCGGTGCTCCACCGCCTGGAACGTGCGCACCGCCGCGGCGATGGCTTCGAGCGCGACGCCGGCCCGGGCGGCCGCGATGGAGGCCGCCAGCACGTTCTCCACGTTATGCCGGCCGCGGATGGGGATCTCGCCCGCTTTCATGAGGAACTTGCTATCGACCACCAGGTTTTCGCCGCACAGGCTGGCCCCGGGCGACACCTTGCGCACGCTGCTGAACCACTGCACCGCGGCGGCGGCGCGGGCGCCGTACGCCACGCACACGGGGTCCCCGGCATTGAGCACGGCGAAATCCCCGGCGCGCTGGGTTTCAAACAAGCGGCCCTTGGCGGCGGCGTAATTCTCAAACGTGTGGTGCCGGTCGAGGTGGTTCTGCGTCACGTTCAGCGCCAGGGCGATGTGCGCGCGGAACTCGGAGATGGTCTCGAGTTGAAAGCTCGAAAGCTCCAGCACGTTCCAGCCATCGGCGCGCGAACTATCCACCATGGCCGCGACGGGCTTGCCGATGTTGCCGCCCACCTGCACCGGCAGGCCGGCCGCCAGCAGGATGTGGCCGATCAGGCTGGTGGTGGTAGTCTTGCCGTTCGAGCCGGTAATGCCGATGGTTTGCCCTTGGAGGAACGGCGCCGCCAGTTCCACCTCGCCAATCACCCGGGCTCCGCGCTGGCGCGCCTCCTGGAGCGGCGCAAGGTCCGCGGGCACGTCGGGCGAGAGCACGATCAAATCGCGCCCCTCGAACACTTCCGGCGTTTGCCGCGCGAAGGGAATGCGCAGGCGCTCCAGCAGCTCGCCGGCGCCGGGCAACGCCTCCAGCGGCTTCAAGTCCGTGGCGCGAATCGCGGCGCCCTCGCGCGCCAGCAGTTCCGCCGACGCCATGCCGGACAGCTTCATTCCCACCACCAGCGCTTTGGTCCCTTGCAACGTCATCTCAGTTTCAATGTGGTCAGCGCGAACAACGCCAGCACCAGGCCGGCGATCCAGAAGCGGGCGATGATTTTCGATTCGGCCCACCCCAGCGCCTCGAAATGATGGTGAATCGGCGCCATTTTGAAAATCCGCTTGCCGTGCCGCAGCTTGAAGCTGCCCACCTGGAGGATCACCGAAAGCGCCTCCAGCATGAAGACGCCGCCGATGAACAGCAGCAGCACTTCCTGCTTGATGAGCACCGCCACCACAGCCATGGCGCCGCCCAGCCCGAGCGACCCCACATCGCCCATGAAGATCTCCGCCGGATGGGCGTTATACCAGAGAAAGCCGAGGCTGGCGCCGGTCATCGAGCCGCAGAAAATGGTCAGCTCCGAGGTGTGCGGGTTGCGCGCCAGTTGCAGGTATTCGGCCAGGGCAACGTGACCGCCGGCATAGCATAAGACCGTGAGGGCGCCGGCGGCGATGACCATCAGACCGATCGCCAGGCCGTCCAGCCCGTCGGTCAGATTCACCGCGTTCGACGTAAAAACCACTACCAGCGCCACGAAAAGGCAGAACGGCGTCGCGCCGAGCAGATAGGTCCAGGGGTTCGCCATGAGCGATTCGATCAGCAGCGTGGGTTTGAACTGTTTGATGAACGGGAAGTTCATGGCGGTGGAAAAATCGCCCCACGCGCGCATGATCAGCAGAACGGCTGCGAATCCGAAACCCATGGCGAACTGATAGACCAGCTTGCGCCTGCCGGTGAGACCGAGGCTGCGGCGGCTGGCGATCTTGGAGTAGTCGTCCAGGAAACCGATCCAGCCGAAGCCCAGCAGGGCGGCCACGGCGATCCACACGTAGGGATACCGCAGGTCGGCCCACAGCAACGTGGGAACCACGATGGAGACGATGATGAGCACTCCGCCCATAGTGGGAGTGCCGGCCTTCTTGCGATGCGATTCGGGGCCTTCCTCGCGGATGTACTGGCCGATCTGGAATTCCCGCAGCTTGCCAATCAGCCACGGCCCCAGCGCGATGCACAGGAACAACGCCGTGAGGCTCGCCATGGCCGTGCGGAGCGTAACGTAGCGGAAGACGTTGAACGCTTTCACGTACCGGAAGAGCTGGTCGTAGAAAAGATAGTAGAGCATGGGGGAAACCGAGCTATCAGAGATCAGCTATCAGCTATCAGCCATCAGCTTTCAGCTTTTAAGAACCTTTCCAGCGCGCGCTCGATGCGCACGCCACGGCTGCCCTTGAATAGAATTGCGTCGCCGGGGCGCGCTGTTTCACGCGCGCATTCGCCGGCGGCAGCAGGGTCCAAGACAAACCGGGCTGCCATTCCCGCGTCCGCCGCCGCCTCGACCATGACGCGCGCATTCCCACGCACGCCGATCAGGAAATCGATCCCGCGCCGGGCGGCGTAGCGGCCCACGCGCCGGTGCAGTTCGCCGGCGGCCTGCCCCAACTCCAGCATCTCGCCCAGCACGGCGATGCGCCTGGCGGCGGGCGTCTCGCGCAACACGTCGATCATCGATTCCGCCGCTTCGGGGTTGGAGTTGTAACAGTCGTTCCAGACCACGATTCCGTTGTGTTCCGTCCGCTCGCCGCGCATCCTGCCGGTGGCGAAGGACCGCACCGCCTCGCGCAGACGCTCCGGGGCGATGTGGAACACGGAGGCCACGGCGATGGCGGCCAGCAGGTTCATCACGCCGTGCCGGCCGGCTATGCCCGTTTCGAAATCCACGCCCAGCGCGCGGAAACGCGAGCCGTCCGGCCGGAGCTCCACGGCCTCGGCGCGCACGCCGGCGCGTTCGGAGAACCCGAAGGTCACACTCCGCCCCGCGTGCGTTTCGCGAAATGCCAGCACGCGCTCGTCATCCGCGTTGAGCACCGCCACGCCGGCGGGCGGCAGAGCCTCGATCAGCTCGCGCTTGGCCGCCGCCACGCCTTCGATGGATTCGAAGAACTCCACGTGTGCGTACCCGACGTTGGTCACCACGCCGATATCGGGTTTCGCGATGCCCGCCAGCCCCCGGATCTCGCCCGCGTGATTCATTCCCACTTCCAGTACGGCGGCCCGGCAATCGGCGGGCAGCCGCAAGATCGATAGCGGCACGCCGATGTGGTTGTTGAAATTGCCGACCGTCTTCCCGACGGGCAGTTCCACGGCGAGCAGGTGCGCGATGGCGTCTTTAGCCGTAGTCTTGCCCGCGCTGCCCGTCACCGCCACCACCGTCCCGCCCCACCTTTCGCGCGCCCAGGCGCCCAGATCCTGCAAGGCGCGCAGCGAATCGTTCACCACCAGCTCTCCAGGCAAGCCCGCCGGCCTTTCGACCACTACGCCGGCCGCGCCCTTTTCCACCGCCGCGCCGGCGTAATCGTGCCCATCGTGGTTCGGACCGCGCAGCGCAAAATACAGGTCGCCCGGATTCTGTGTCCGGGTGTCCACGCTCCACCCCGTCACCGGAACGGGCGGGATATCCCCCACGGCCCGCACGACGCGTGCAACCTCTTGTAAATCCAGGGTCATGGCTCGCTCGTCTTGCGGTACCCATAACCCTTGAGCACTTCTCTCGCCACAGCCCGGTCGTCGAACGGGATGGTCTTGTCCTTCAGAACCTGATAGGTTTCGTGGCCTTTTCCAGCCAGGATCACGATATCGCCAGGGCGAGCTTCCTTCAGCGCGCGGGCGATGGCGGCGGCGCGGTCGGGCTCCACCACGTGCGGCACGTCTTTCCGGCGGATGCCCACGAGAGCGTCGTTCATGATGGCGAGGGGATCTTCCGACCGCGGGTTGTCGCTGGTGAGCACAACCAGGTCGCTGGCTTCGGCGGCGGCCTGGCCCATCAGCGGGCGCTTGGCCCGATCGCGGTCGCCGCCGCAGCCGAAGACCGTGATCACGCGCTTGGGATTCAGGCCGCGGGCGACTGCGATCGCGTTGCGCAGCGCGTCGTCCGTGTGGGCGTAGTCCACCACGACGACGAACGGCTGGCCTTCGTCCACGCGTTCGAACCGGCCCGGCACAGCGCGCAGGTCCGCGATGCCGCGCGCGATGGTCTCCGGCGGGATGCCATAGGAAAAGCCGGCGCCGCAGGCCGCCAGGATGTTGTAGACGTTGATTTTGCCGATGAGCGGCGACGCCAGCGCCAGGCGGAGCTTGCCGTAGTGCGCCTCGAAGCGCAGACCTTGAGAGCCCGAAGCGATGCGGCGCGCGCGTAGGTTCGCGTCGGGGCCTAAACCGTACCACAGGGTCTCCGTGCGCGAATCGGCTGGGATTTGCCGGGCGTATTCGTCGTCGCGGTTCAGCACGGCGAAAGGCGGCGGCGGGGCTCCGGCGCCCTCGAACAGCATGCGCTTGGCGGCGAAGTAAGCGTCCATCGTGCCGTGAAAATCCAGATGGTCGCGGGTGAGGTTGGTGAAGACGGCGGTATGGAAATGCAGTCCGTAGACCCGGCTAAGAGCGAGAGCGTGGGAAGAAACCTCCATGGTGGCGTGCGTCCCGCCGGCGGCCGCCAGTTCGGCGAACATCCGCGCCAACTCCAGCGATTCCGGGGTAGTGTTGACAGCGGGCAAGACGCGCCCGGCCAGATGGTACTCGATGGTTCCGATGAGCGCGGTAACGCCGCCGGCGGCCCGCAGCACCGAATCGATCAGGAAGCCCGTGGTGGTCTTGCCGTTGGTACCCGTGATGCCGGTGAGCCCCAGGCGCTCGTCCGGTTTGCCGTAGAAGGTCCGGGACGCCAAAGCTAGCGCCTGCCGGCCGTGTTCCACTGGAATCCACCGCGAGGCCAGGTCCGCCGGAGCCTCCGACTCGCTCGCGACGGCCACGGCGCCGCGCGCCAGGGCGTCCTCAGCGAAGCGCCGCCCGTCGGTCCGGCTGCCCGGGAACGCGAAGAAGAGGGCGCCTTCGGCCACCCGCCGGGAATCGTACTCCAGCCCATTTACGGGCGCACCGGCAAGGGTCGGCGGCAGTGGCCGCTTCAGCCGGACGTCCAGGAGTAAATCAGCTAAGGTCATCTTGCCGGGACAGTGGGGCAGACGATCGCCCTTCGTCGTCTGCCTCCAGCCTCAAGCCAGTGCCACGGACGGGGTTTGGCCACAAAAAACGATGGTCTGCCCCACTGGTCTCCCGCAGCCTCATCTTGCGAATACCACCCGGATTCGCTCTCCTTCGCGCAGCGGCGAACCTGGCGCCGGGTCCTGGACGCCGGCGATGCCGCTTCCGTCCGGCAGAACGCGCAGACCTTTTGCCAAGGCTTCCTCCAACACCGCGCGCTTGGTCATGCCGCGGAAATTCGGGACCTTAGGGCCGGAGTATGCCGGCGCCGCCGCGGCTGAAGCGTCATCATCCGCCCGATCGTCGAGGACGTTGAACTGGGGGACGCCGGAATCCACCGGCGGCGCGTCCATGTCCTTGGCCTTCGCTTTGGCCAGAAGGGTTTTGACCGGCTCGTCCGGCAGGTCTTTGGGTACGTCCAGGATGCGCAGCGCTTCGGTGGCAACCACCTTGAAAACGGGGGCGGCGGCCTGTCCTCCGAAGCCGGCTTCGCCGTGCGTCGCGTTCAACGTCACGACAACCACAACCTGGGGGTTCATCAAAGGGGCAAAACCCATGAACGACCCGTTGTACGTGTGTGTGTAGACTCTTGCGGCGTAGTCGTAGATCTGCGCCGAGCCGGTTTTTCCGCCCACGGTGTACCCCACCAGGCGCGCCCTGCTCCCGGTACCGTGCGTGACCACGCCCTCCATCATCTGGCGCATGGTAATCGCCGTATCCGGCTTCAGGATGCGCACGGGCCGCTCCGGCGCGATAGTCCGGCTGCCCTTCTTCAGGATCAGTCTGGGCCTGACCAACAGCCCGCCATTGGCGACGGCGGACGCCGCTTGGGCGAGTTGGAGTGTGGTTACGCTGATCTCCTGGCCAAACGCCACCGAAGCGAGCGACGTCTTCCCCCAATTCTCCAGTTTTCGAAACCGGCCAGGAGACTCGGCCGGGAGCTGTATGCCGGTCCGTTGACCGAAGCCGAACCGGCGGACATACTCGTACATGTTCTCCTGCCCAACGCGTAGTCCCACCTGGATAGCGCCGACGTTGCTCGATTTCGCCAGCACGTCCGCCATGGACATTACGCCGTTGCCGAGATGGGAATCGTGGATGATACGTCCGGGCAACTGGAGGACGCCGCCGTGGCAGTTGATCTGGCTTTCCGGCCGCAGGTCGGTGGTCTCGAGCGCCGCGGAAAGCGTGATCACCTTGAAGACCGATCCCGGCTCGAATGGCACGGAAACCGCGTGGTTCTGCCGCGCAATGGGAGACTCGCCTGGCCCAGGCGGCAGGTTTGGATCGTACGTGGGATAACTGGCCAGCGCCAGGATATCCCCGTTGTTCGGGTCGATCACCACCACGCTGCCGCTGGCCGCGTTGTGCGCGTCGACCGCCGCCGCGATCTCGCGCTCCGCCACGTACTGCAGGCGTTCGTCGATGGTCAGCGTCAGCGGCTCGCCGGGCTTGGCTTCGGTGGCGACCCGCGAGTCGATGGGGCGCCGCTTGACGTCCGTGAGGACCATATCCCTCCCGGGAATTCCTCGAAGTTCCCCGTCCAGGGCCTTTTCGATGCCGGCGTTGCCCGCTTCTTCAAAGTCCACCGAGCCCAGGACGTGGGCCGCCAGACTCCCGTTCGGGTAGTGGCGCTCTTTCGCCTCACGTACGTCGATGTATCCGACGGGCTGCTTGCGGATCAATTGCAGTTCTTCCTCGGTGATGCGGCGCTCCACCAGGAGGTCGCCGCGATGGTTGTTGCGCGCCCGCGCCATCCTGGCGTACAACTCCGCGCGGTCCAGGCCGAGCACCCGGCTGAGCAGATCGGAAGCCGAGCCGATATCCACCTTGAGCGGGTTGATATAGACGGATTTCCCCGGCACGCTCATTGCCAGCGGCTGGCCCATGCGGTCGAAGATGGTGCCGCGCGGCGCCGGGGTCTCATTCACCACCTCCTGGCGCGCGCGCGCCAAGCTGGCGTACTCCCGGTGATGGACCACCTGCAACGAGACGATTTTGAAGAAAATGGCCGCGACCCACAACAGAACGAGCCCGGCGAGCCAAGCAAGACGACGATGCACCATGCTGCGCTGCGCGACAACTCGCGCCCCTCCGAAGCGTCTACTGCTTCACCATCGCAAAGGCCCCTTCGCCCTTGGGTTCCAGATGAACCACCTGGCCGGGCTCGGGAAGCACCAGATTCCGGTCCTTGGCGAGTTGCTCCAACTTTTGCGGGCCGATCATCTCCGCCTCCCGCAACTCCAGGGCGCGGCGTCGATCGAGCAGTTGCCGTTCCTGGGCGCGGAGCCCTTCCAGTTGATACCCGGCGAGCGTGTTGGCCGCTTTGGGCGCCAGCACGCCGGTGAGCAGCGCCAGCGCCAGGCACGCGGCGCCAATGGCCGACCAGCACCGGCCTCCCGACCGTGGGTCTTGCTCCCGCACCAGGCGCGCATTGTTGATTTGCTTGGAATAGAGGAAGACGTCCTCAAGCGGAAGGGCGCGCAGTTGGAAGGGATCCTGCTTTGCGCGAACCGGCTCCGGTCTGGGCGCGGCAGGGCCTTGCGGGCCCGCCGGACCGCCGTCCGTCTTTCGGAAGAATTGAGGCAAAGTAGCCATAATCTTGTGTCCCCTCTCTCGCGAACCGACTAACTACACCGTGGGGCAGGCGATTCGCCTGCCCTCGCCTGCGTCGCGCGCAACGCGGCGCGGCGAGCTTCGCTCTGCCGCTGGCAGGCGAATCGCCTGCCCCACCTCACTACTTCATTTCCAGCGCGCGCAGCTTGGCGCTGCGGGATGCCGGGTTCCGGGCAACTTCCGTGTCGCCCGGCTGGAGCGGGTGTTTGGTCAGAACCGCGGCCCGTCCCTCCGTTCCCAACGCGCGAAACTTCTGTTTGACTTTCCGGTCGTCGATGGACATGAAGGCGATCACCACCATTCGTCCACCGGTGTTGAGCAGAGCGGGACCAATTTCGAGTAAACGGTCTAATTCTCCCTGTTCGTCGTTTACCGCCATTCGCAGGGCCATGAAGGTCTTGGTGGCCGGGTGCAAACGGCCCGTCCTGGGCACGGCCCGCTCCACTACATCCGCCAGATGTAATGTGCTCCGTATGGCGCGTGCCCGGACGATCGCTCTGGCTACCTTCCGCGCTCTCCTTTCTTCGCCTAGCTGATAGATCAGGTCGGCGAGCGCCTTTTCGGCGGTGTAATTGACCAAGTCCGCCGCCGTCATGCCCGTGGATCGATCCATGCGCATGTCCAGCGGCCCATCGGTCAAAAATGAAAATCCCCTCTCGGGCTCCGTGAGCTGATAGCGGCTCACTCCCAAATCCGCAAGCAGACCGTCCGCCTGCGCGAATCCCGCTTCCGCCAGTGCGCCGGGCAGCGTGGCAAACGGGCCGTGATGGAACCGGATACGCTCCGCCCATTCCGCCGTGTTGCGGCGCGCCATCTCGAGCGACTCCGCATCCTGGTCGTTGGCGATCACCAGGCCCGTGGTCAGCCTCTGCGCGATCATGCCCGTGTGCCCGCCCAGGCCCGCGGTGGCGTCCAGGTAGACTCCCTCGGGGCGAATCGCCAGCATCGCAAGCGCTTCTTCCGGCATGACGGGGGTGTGAACCATACAGCTTCACTTCAGCCCCGCCTTCCGCAGCGCGGTGACGGCCGCCGACCCGGCCGCCTTGCCCCGCTGCTTGCGCTCCTCGTACATCTGGTCGCTCAGGACATCGATCCGCGCCCCGAATGCCTTCAGCCGGACCGGTTGATTCTCAATGCCCAGTTCGCGCCGTAATTCCGCTGGAACCAGCAGCCTGCCCTGGTTGTCCAGCTCGGCCTGGCCCCCAAGGTCGGCGGCGTTAAACGCCACATCGTCCGCCATGTCTGGGTCGGTGGGGTAGTTCTCCAGGAAGGTTTCCGCTTGACGCCATCCCGGAATGGTGTAGATTGAAGCTATGCGGCGGTCCAGGGAAGTGATGAAGAATTGCGTTTCCCCCAACTTGGCGAAGTACTGCTGGAAATCCACCGGCAGTTTGACGCGGCCCTTCTCATCCACCCTGGCGGCGTACATCCCCAGCGGGGGTCTGAGCTGCGTATTTTCTTCGCTTGTGCTCTCCACTTAGGACCACCTTAGCCCATATCCGACCACTATTGATAGTGGCATGAGACAAGAGGCTTTGCAAGAGCTATTTTGCAGAACCTATTGATACGTCTACGGTTAGTGATCCACAAGCAGTTCTACACTGATTGAGCAACACACTACATATAGATATCGTGGCGAACAATAAGCGAAAGTAGGGGAAAGGCCTCAAGTCGTGGGGCGGATTCTTGGGAAGGATTTGGCAGGCTGGCTCAGGACTTCCTGGAGGACAAAAAAAGAGGGGAGCCGAAGCTCCCCTCATTCAAAACAATCAAACGGAGTCTACTTCTAGTGCGACAAACGCTCACCGGTCAGAGCCGCTGCGCGCACAATGCCACTGCCGTTATCCACAACCAAGCCCAGATAACCCATGGCCATGCTTCTGGTATCGTCCTCGACGAACACGAAGCCATGCGCAAACTGGAAGTTGCAGACCGCAAACAGGTAGCCCGCGAAGCTGGTCACCGTTGGAGCCCCAGTGTTCAGGGGATCGCTGACGGTGAACGCATAACTGGTGCCCGGACCGATGGCGGGAGTCGTCATCGACGGTGGCGCACTGGGACCGTAGAAGTCCAAAGTGCAGGTGGTAGTGGTACTGGCGGGGGAAACAACCGGTACCGATCCCCACGGATCGGCGCCAGTGTTCACGATCGCGATGCCCGTCTCCCAATGGGTCGTGGGGGTCGCCCTCGTATTGGACACAAACGGGAAGAGCAGCGTGGTCTGGCAGGGGATAGTCACAAACACGTTCTGCGCCGCGGAAGGAGCGGTGAACCTGGGAATCCACGCATTCGTCGTCGTTGAATTGCCGCTACCATTGGTCGGCGCGTACCCGAGCGCAACGGTTCCGTTGTTGCCCACCGGCGGAGCATTGGTGACGTTGTTGTAGACGGCGTATAAAGCGAAGTTGAACGTGTCAACAGCCGTCGAGGCGTTAGTGACTTCCCAAACGACTTCGGCGTTGCCGCTGCCGTCCGGCGTTAACGTAACAACGTGAACCCCTCCTGGCGTCGGCGCTGGCGGGGCGTTAACCAGAGTTCCAAATGCGGCGAGAGGAGTGGCGACAGAAAGTACTGTTTCCGAGAGAATCGGGTTGTCGCCGGGGTTCATCTGACCGATAAGGACGGCGTAGGGGGTGGGATCCGCATTACCGATCGCAGCCGGCGCAGCAGCTTCATTCGAGTAGTCGGCTACGTTAAACTGCGACACGTAATAGGTCGCCTTTGAGGAAAGGCCCTTGAACACGGCCTTGAAGCGGGTACCGCTGTCCGCCAAGCCGGCCACGGTCGCGGGGGGCCCGGCGGCGATTTGCAAGGCCTGCACTACAAAGCCGGATTCCGATTGCGCGGCCGAGACAGAGATGGGAGTTGCAACGCCGGCCAAGGGGTACGTAGTGCTGTAGTTGCCGGTTGCATTGATCTGATTCGCAATGGTTGGGTCCTCGGCGGCGCCGGCGCCGGCCTTCAAAGGCAGCGTCCTGGTCTTGAAAGCTGTCCCGAATTTCTCTGTGAAAGTCAGGAGAGCAAGGTTCGCCTTAGCCTTGCCTGCGACCGGTCCAAGGTCAGTGCTGGTGCAGAGCGTGGCTCCCCCGGTGGTCGTCATACTTGTGGTCAGGCTGTTGGTTGGCGTGCCGGCCGCAACGGCATTGTTCGTAACGTTCAGAGTGGTGATGGCGCCGGTATTGGGAGTCACGGTCACATTGGCCGTGATGGACGCGGCGGAGCCGACGCTCAGGCGGGCGTTGACCAAGCGGTACTCGCGCGAAACGTTGGACGCTGCAGTCGAGACGATCGGAACATTGAGGAAGGTCAGCTTGGTGTTGTTGTTGCTCCCGTTCGGGGTGACACCCTGGTAAGCGTTCGCCGCATGGGTGACGGCGCCGACTGCGGAGGTATCCAGGACCCAGAAACCGCCGATGTTTTGAGCGAAGGTCGGGCAATTTGCGGCATCCTGAATGCCACCCGTACGCTGTTGTACAGCGGTGCACACGACGATGTTCGCGTTCTGTCCATAGCCTTTTCCAGCAGGATCTGGCGTCGACGGAAACCCGGCATTGGGGGTACAAGCGGCGCCAACGGGCCCGTTGCACGATCCGGGTTCGTCAATCAGCAGCAAGGCCTCGGTGATATTCTGCTTAACATTATTGTCGGTCACGTTATTATTCGAGCGGCTCGTAATCAGCACGCCTCCGAAGTCGATCGTGACGGTGGCCCGGTCTGCCGCATTGCCGGCGGTCGGCGTCGGACCGCCCGTGCAGGCTATTAGAACGTCGCCGGGCTTTTCGGTAATGCCTTCGCTTCTGAGACTCGGAGCGGCCGCGCTGACCGAACAATTGATCGGCGTGGGGGCTACAACCTGCGCGCTGGCGAGCCCAACGAAGAGGGCCAGGACAGCTAACGCAGTCAATACTCTGCGTAAATTCATTTGATTCTCCTTGAAATTTGAAAAAAATTGAATCGGTCGAAGTTCTCTTAGCAACCTGAGCCTCTAATACGTCACCAATCTCTACAATTCAACCCAGGGAACTTCTCCGTGTCGGGCGGAGAGCGAAAGTCCTGCCGGCGGCTGGTTAAGCCAGACGCCGGGTATTACGGAAGCTTTTCTGCGGCACGCTTTTTTCTGTCTTTTCTCGTCCCGTGCTCGGCAGAATTAAAATTACGCTCTGAAACCGGATGCGCTAAGGATATTTATAACCGATTGGCCGCCCGTTGTCAAGAAGTATTGTTGGGTGCGCGACGCAGAAGTGGGAGATTCCTCGAAGCATCGGCCAATCGAGAGAATCCTAGCGTAGGAGCACGTCAGGCCGAGCCGCGAACGTAAGAGAGCGGTGGGCTTGGGTCACATCCCGCGATCTCTGAGCTCGTGCCGGCAACCGCTCTCTTACGTTCGCGGCTCCGAATCGGCGCATTTCCACGTTCATCCACTTTCTTGTCGCGCACCCTGTTCTTCCTTAATCTGAATGCAACAACCGAGCGTCGCCGCGCGTCGAACCGGTTCCAGATAAATGCAGACTCAATTAGAGCGCATGGCGGGGGCCAAGGTCAAGTTCGGCGCCAAACCATCCGCTTTGCCGATTCGGGTCCGGTGCTCTGAAATTTGATACGATGAAGCATCTGGCAGGGGTGTAGTGTTTCTCATCAACCATAGACAGCAGTTTGGTCCAACAACCTTTCTCTGGGACGTGGAAGCGCCGGATATGGCGCGGGCGGCGCGTCCCGGGCATTTCGTCATGGCTCGCATCGACGAGCATGGGGAACGGATTCCGCTGACGGTGGCCGATTTCGACGCGCGCCGGGGTACTGTGACCGTGGTGATCCAGGCGGTCGGGAAAACCACGTTCGAAATGATGGCGCTCCGCGAGGGCGATTTCCTTCTGGACTTCATCGGGCCGCTGGGGCTGCCCAGCCACATCCGCAAGCTCGAAGGGACGGTCGTGCTGGTGGGCGGCGGCTTGGGCGTGGCGCCGGTGTTCCCGCAGTTGCGGGAGTACAAGGCCATGGGCAACCGCACCGTCTCGGTGGTGGGCTTCCGCAACCGGGACCTGGTGTTCTGGGAAGACCGGTTCCGCCAGTTCAGCGACGAACTGATCGTCACCACGGACGACGGCAGCTACGGCCGCCGCGGCTTCGTCACGCACGCGCTGGCGGAGGTGCTGGCCAACGAAAAGAACGTGTGCGAGGCGGTGGCCATCGGCCCCATCCCGATGATGAAAGCGTGCTCGGAAACCACGCGTCCGTTTGGCGTGCCGACCATCGTCAGCCTGAACTCCATCATGGTAGACGGCACGGGCATGTGCGGGTCGTGCCGCGTGACGGTGGGCGGGAAAATGAAGTTCGCGTGCGTGGACGGCGCGGATTTCGACGGCCACCTGGTGAATTTCGATGAGCTGGCGCTGCGCCAGAAGCGCTTCGAGCGCGAGGAAAAGGCGTCGCTGGAGCGGTTCCGCACCGAGTCGGCGAAGCTGGCCGGCATGCGGGGCAGGAACGGCGGCGGGGCGGCGATGCCGGCGCCGGTCGAACTGCCGGAGCCGGTGGCGGCGGGTCCGGAAGCGCGCCTGCCCAAGAACATCAAGACCATCCCGCCCGAGCGGGCGCCCATGCCGCACCAGAGTCCCGAAGAGCGGAGACATAATTTCAAGGAAGTGGCGCTCGGTCTCGACCTCGAAGGCGCCTTGCACGAAGCCGAGCGCTGCATCCGCTGCAAGAAGCCGCGCTGCGTGCCGGGCTGCCCGGTGGGAATCGATATCCCCGGCTTCATCGCGGCGCTGGCGCAAAAGGACATCAAGCGCTCCTACCAGATTCTGAAGAGCACGAACGCGCTGCCGGCGGTGTGCGGGCGCGTCTGCCCGCAGGAATCGCAGTGCGAGGCCACCTGCGTGGTGGGCGCGAAGTTCAAGCCGGTGGCGGTGGGCAGGCTCGAGCGGTTCGTCGCCGATTGCGCGCTGGGGCGCGGATGGGACCAGCCGGTGG
>OBLT010000713.1_pt1 | contig 21364 bp, 19 predicted proteins | sample 1518721 | NCBI WGS metagenome assembly OBLT01 (sample SAMEA3539307, study PRJEB22396) | soil metagenome | biome: tundra; feature: field; material: soil | place: USA | collected 2010-05 | depth 0.15 m | reverse complement strand
GTCCTGAAGTTTCCGAGCCCGTGCGGCTGCACGTTCCCGCCAAGCGCTACCTATTGGCCACCGACGACAAGTATTTCGCCAAGCTAAGCCCCGCCTCCGTAGTCACTCTCAAGCTTCAGGGGGGTCCGATGACCGCGCAGGAAGTGGCAAAGTTCAAGACCGAGCGCTACGGGAGCGACGCCGTGCTCATCCGGCGATGCGACGACCGGGGCAAAGTGGCTGGATTGAAGACACCCGGCCTCAGCGACTACCGGTCTATGATCGAGGCGCTGACGCTGGGCTAAACTCACATCTGGCGGAACAGGTGCAGACTACTCCAGCACGTTGATCCGCTTCAGCGCCTGTCGGTCGCGCGCCGCGCGCTTTATACAGGGAAAGGTAACATTTCCGAATCGGTCCGCGATATTCTTTGCGCTGGATCGACCGCGTACGCGACCTCTATGGCGGCCTCGGCCGCGGCTGGGCAGCAGGGCCAGCCCGCCGAGCCGGGCTCGCGCCGCGGCGTCGGTCAGGCCGTCCAGGGTGTCGGTCAGCACCTGGCCGGGCGGCTCGCCTTCCATCCGGGTGGCCCGGCACAGCGGCGGCATCGCCGCGGCAAGTTCGCGCGCTCGCTGCGCGTCGTGGCCGGTAAGTACCGGGCACCACCTGGCTGCGTAGCCGTCAGCCTCTCCCGTGAGCTGCGGCAGCACCCGGCCGCGGGCTGCCAGATCGGCGGCCAGCCTGGCCAGCGCCGCAAGGTAGGACACCGAGCCACCCGCGGTGACCTTGCCGGGGTAGCTGACCGGCTCGGCCAGCGCCGTCAGCAGGCTGCGCGCGGCGCCCGGCCCGAACGTCAGCGCGGGCATCCGCCAGGCGGCGAGCGCCGGGCGCCGGCTACCGGTCCGCTGCCTGCCCGGTGGCTCACCGGGCAGCGACCGGGCCGCAGGCGGCTGGATCAGCTCGGGTGACGCCAGCGGACCGCTGGCCGTTGACGGCAGGAACAGCGTCAGCTCGTCCTCGACCGCCTTACGGGCCAGATCGGCGGCCGGCTCAGCCCGCTCGGCGAGAGCATCGGCAAGCAGCGACGCAGCGCAGGCGAACGGGTGCGGGCGCGGAGCGCGGGACGGCCGGCCCGGCCGCGGCTCCGTTTGCGGGGGGCCCTCGGAATCCTCCGCCCACAGCCAGAGCGCGCCATAGACCCAGATCCCGTGCATCACGAGCATTGAACCAGCGCGCTCCCCACCACAGCCGCGGCACGCTCCAGCTGGCCGTTGCCAGCCGCGGCTGCCTCGTTTGCACGGTAGCAGCGCAGCACGCGCCGCGCGGGCTGGTTGAATAGCGCCGTGCTTGTTCGTGATGCCCAGCCCGGTGAGCTCGCCGAGATAGGCGAGTTGCGGGTCGCCGCCTACCTGGCAGACGGCTTCCTGTCACCTACGTCCGAGTATGCGCCAACGCTGCGTGCCCTGGGCATGGCGGGCGAGGGCGACATCCTGGTCGCCGTAGCGGACGGGCGGATTGCGGGCACCGTCATGCTGCAGCCTGCCGAATATGCGGGCCCGGTGGTCGAAAAGCCGGACGAGGCGGAGATCAGGGCGCTGGCGGTGGTGCCGGCGGCGCGAGGACTCGGCACCGGGCGCGCCCTGCTGGCGGCCGTCATCGCCCGGGCAGCGCAGCGCGGCGTCCCTCATCTGGTGCTCTGCACGCAGATTGACATGCGCGCCGCGCAGTATCTGTACGAGAAGGCCGGCTTCCGTCGGCTCGCCGCCCGCGACTGGTCTCCCGCTCCCGGAGTGACCCTCCTCGCCTACGGCCTGGTCTTGCCCTCCGGCGACTGATCCATCCCGGCCAGCCCGGTGTGATCAGCGCGGCTGTACGCTCCGGTTGCACCCGAGCCGCCGCCTAGCTCATTGGACGCGGCCGCGGTCTCCTGCTCCCTGCGCGCTTGGTCGTCAACTTTACGCAGGTGCTTGGACATCGAACGGAACAGGAAGAACAACACCAGTCCCATCCCTGCCACCACCAGGAACCCGAGCGTGCCCGGCGCGACATCGTTGCCCGACACTGCGAGCACGATCACAGGCTCACCTTCTCCCGGACTCCCGCGAAAAGATCCTCTTCCGGTATCTCAGTATCCACCAGGGACCTGGCCAGATGAAAATCCTCGGTCGGCCACGCCGCCCGCTGGACGTCGACCGGGCAGGCGAACCAGGAGCTTTCCGGGTCTATCTGGGTGGCATGGGCGAGCAGCGCCCGATCGCGGATCTCGAAGTATTCACCGCACGGCACCCTCGTCGTGATCTTCAGCTCCGGCCGCTGCGGTTCCTCATCATCCCAGCTGGCCATCCGCTCCGCGTACGGCGACTCCAGGCCGCGCCGTTCCATCTCCTGGTGCAGTGCCACGAAGCGGGCCCGGTGGAAGCTGGCGAAGTAATACAGCTTGAGCGGCTGCCAGGGCTCGCCGCAGTCCGGGTGCCGGTCGGGGTCGGCGGCCGCGTCGAATGCTTCCACGCAGACCTCGTGGGTCTTGACGTGATCCGGATGCGGATAGCCGCCGCGTTCGTCGTAGGTGAGGATCACGTGCGGCCGGAACTCGCGGATCGCCTGAACCAGCGGCCGGGATGCAGCCTCCAGCGCCTCCAGAGCGAAGCATCCGGCGGGCAACGGCGGCAGCGGATCGCCTTCGGGCAGCCCAGAGTCGATGAAGCCGAGGAACTGCTGCCGCACTCCGAGGATCTCGCGGGCTCTGGCCATCTCGGCGCGCCGCACCGCGGGGAGATCAGCCCTGATCTCGGGCCGGTCCATCGCCTTGTTGAGGATGTCGCCACGCTCGCCGCCGGTCAGGGTACAGACCAGCACATCGGCACCCTCTCGGGCATACCGGGCCATCGTGGCGGCGCCCTTGCTTGACTCGTCATCAGGGTGGGCGTGCACCGCCATCAGCCGGAGCGGCATACCAGAAGCTGCGCTGGCGCCGGTCACCGGCCAGGTAGCGGGACGGGCGGCAGCGCCTGCGGGGTCAGAAGTCATCGCGGCCAAAAGTGTCCTTCGCGCCTTACCGACGGATAAATCCGGCACGACCTGATTGTCAGCGCCAGCCCACAGCCCGCCAGGAAGGCGGAGATGAAAAGTCATTGTGTAGCAACAAGGCCACCCGGGTAAGGCATTCCCCACTGTGCCTGCGCCCGGCCAGCTGCCTGCAACCCCGCCCTGGGGCATTGACAGGCGCCGGTCACTTGCCCAGCCTTGTTAGCCTCAAGGGATTACCCCCAAGGGCCAGCCCGGCCCAGCGGAGATTATTTCCGCTTCCCACCCAAGGAGTTCCCGTGACCGAGACCCGCGACGATACCCTCACCTGGCTGACCCAGGAGGCGTATGACCGTCTCAAGTCGGAGCTTGACCAGCTCTCGGGTCCAGGCCGCGTCGAGATCGCGAAGAAGATCGAGGCGGCCCGGGGAGAAGGCGACCTGCGCGAGAACGGCGGCTACCACGCGGCCAAGGACGAACAGGGCCAGATGGAGGGCCGGATCCGCCAGATCACCTACATCCTGGAGAACTCCCGGGTTGGCGAGCCGCCGCGCACCGATGGCGTAGTCGGCCCCGGCATGACGGTCACGGTCCGCTTCACCAAGGACGAGGATGAGGTTACCTTCCTGCTTGCCTCGCGGGAAGAGAGCGGTGCGCCCATCGACGTGTACTCGCCAAGATCACCACTGGGCAGCGCTATCTCAGGCAAGAAGGTCGGCGACATCGCGACCTACACGCTGCCGAACGGGCGCGCCACGACAGTCGAGATTCTCGAGGCGGTCCCGTACGGCGGTATGTGAACACGTGCTGATCCCGTCGGCGCGGCTGCCCGGTCGCGCAGCCGCTGCCCGCGGCAGCAGCTGAGCTCAGCCGGTCCTGCCGGGACCTGCTGACCCCGCTGGCCGTGCTGTTATCCCGGGCTCGCACATTCCTGGCGGGCCCGGGTAACGCCGCGCGCAGGCATCAGGTCAATGCGGCGGAATCCCGGGCCGGACTGAGCAGGCACCAGGAATGGCCCCGCATTTGCTGACCGGCCCCGGTCTTCTTAGGTAGCGCCCCGCCGCCGGGCGGCGGGTACTAACCCGGCCGCTATATCTCCGTGGCTCAACCTGCCCCGCCCATCGCTGACCAGGCCAGCTATTGCGCTAGCAGCGCCGGCAGATCGGAAATCGGATGGATGACCAGTAACAGAGCGTAATTGGCTATTGACCATCGAACCGGGCGTGCCTATGGTCCGGGGTGGACCTCGATCGCGGTACCCGTCCATCCCCCGACCATGAGCACGCGGAAAGCAGACCGTCACTGGCCTTGCCGTCATCATTGCGCTGCCGCGTGCCCTTGGTCCCCGCTCAAGGAGGAACGTCCTTTGCGACCCAACGCTGCTCGCGGCAATGATGCCCGGCGACGCCGACGCTCCGGCGCGAGAATGACCCGCGCCTGGACCGTTCTCATTTCTTCCGTGGCCATGGTCATTGGCGGATTCGTGGTTGCGGGGGGCGCGCTTGCGCAGCCCGTCGCCGCGCAAAGCGCTACCACGCACACCGGCGCTGCGCATGCAGCCAGCGCGCATGCCAGCGCGGGGATCTCCGTCTCCGGAACGCCTGACTACCGCCGGGCCTGCGCTGTCACCACAGTGCCGGGCCTCACTCGGCCCGGCAGCTGCACCGGTCGGCGATGGCTACGGGCCAGCCAGCCTGCAGAGCGCCTACGGCCTGCCCTCAGGCACGGCGGGCAGCGGTGAGACAGTGGCGGTCGTCGACGCTTACGACGACCCCGACGCCGCCTCCGACCTGGCCACCTACCGCTCCGACTGGGGTCTGCCCGCTTGCGGCACCGGGTGCTTCCAGAAGGTCAACGAGAACGGCCAGACCAGCCCGCTGCCGAGCGCGGCGGGCAGCACCGGATGGGACGTCGAGGAGTCGCTGGACATCGATATGGCGTCGGCGATCTGCCCGCTCTGCCACATCATCCTGGTCGAGGCCAGCAGCCCTGACACCGCAGACCTGGGCGCCGGGGTGAACGCCGCTGTCTCGCTGGGCGCGCACTTCGTGTCCAACAGCTACGGCGGCTCCGAATCGTCATCGGACAACACCTACGACACTGACTACTACAACCACCCAGGCGTGGCGGTCACCGCATCGGCAGGCGACGGCGGGTACGGCGTCTCTTACCCGGCCGCCTCACCTGACGTCACCTCAGTCGGCGGCACAACGCTGAGCACCGCGTCGAACTCACGCGGCTGGACAGAGACCGTCTGGGGCAGCAGTTCCGGCGGCGAGGGCACCGGCTCAGGCTGCTCGGCCGACAGCTCCAAGCCGTCCTGGCAGACCGACACCGGCTGCACCAGGCGAACCGACAACGACGTGGCAGCGGTCGCCGACCCCAACACCGGCCTGGCCGTCTACGACACCTACAGCGAGGGCGGCTGGCTTGAGGTTGGCGGCACCAGCGCGTCATCGCCGATGATTGCCTCGACGTTCGCGCTGGCCGGGACGCCAGCCTCAGGCACCTACCCGTCGTCCTACATCTACAAGCACACCGCCAGCCTGTTCGACGTCACCTCAGGCGCCGACGGCAGCTGCAGCCCCGCCTACCTGTGCACGGGCGAGGTGGGCTACGACGGGCCGACCGGCTGGGGCACCCCGGACGGCACGACGGCGTTCAGCAATGGCGGCACGACCGGCAACACCGTCACGGTGACCAGCCCCGGCAGCCAGACCGGCACCGTGGGAACCCCGGTCAGCCTGCAGATCCACGCCACCGACTCCGCCTCAGGGCAGACGCTGACCTACAGCGCCACCGGCCTCCCGGCGGGCCTGTCGATCAACTCCTCCACCGGCCTGATCTCAGGAACCCCGGCCACCGCGGGCACCTCCAGTGTCACGGTCACCGCCACCGACACCACCGGGGCGCACGGATCAGCGACCTTCACCTGGACGATCAGCACCGCCGCCGGCTGTACCTCGCAGCAGCTTCTTGGCAACCCAGGTTTCGAGACCGGCAGCATCTCGCCGTGGAGTTCCACCGCGGGCGTGCTGGCCAACACCGGCGACGGTGTCCCTGCGCACTCCGGTTCCTGGCTGGCCTGGCTTGACGGCTACGGCGGCGCGCACACCGACACCCTGTCCCAGACCGTTACCATCCCGTCAACCTGCAAGAACGCCACTCTGTCGTTCTGGCTCTCTATCAACACCAACGACCCGGCCAGCAGGGCCTACGACACCTTCACCACCCAGGTCCTCAGCTCCAGCGGCACCGTACTGGCGACCCTGTCGACCCTGTCCAACCAGAACTCGACCGGGCACTACACCCAGTACTCCTACTCGGTCGCGCCTTACATCGGCCAGAAGATCACCATCAAGTACACCGGAAAGGAAACTCTCGGCGGCGGCTACAACACCAGCTTCTTCGACGATGACAACGCGCTGAACGTCTCCTGACACCAGCAGCGCACGGCACGGGCGGCCCGGATCACCGGGCCGCCCGTCGGCCTGCGACCTCGCTGGCGCCAGCCTGCCGGCCACGGCCGGCTAACCGGCCGCCCCGGCCGGCCGATCTGGCTTGCCCCTGCTGGCTGACTCAGTGACGGTCCGGACCAGCGGCAGCACCCGGTAACCGACCGGCGTCGCGAGCGCGATCACTGTCGAGGCCCGGACCACGCCGGGCACGTCAACGAGGGCGTCGATGACACGCTGCAGGTCAGAGTTGGTCCGCGCGACCACCCGGCAGAGCATGTCGCCCGCGCCGGTGATCGTGTGCACCTCAAGGACCTCGGCGATCATGGCCAGCCGCCCGGCCACCTGATCATGGCCGCCAGCCTGACGGATCTCGAGCGTCACGAAGGCGGTGACCGCGTGACCGAGCGCGGCCGGGTCGATCTCCGGCCCGTAGCCAGTGATGACGCCGCGTGCCTGCAGCCGGTCGAGCCGGGCCTGGACGGTGCCGCGGGCCACGCCGAGCCGCCTCGACGCCTCCAGCATGCCGACGCGGGGCTCGGCGGAGACTAGCTCAATCAGCCGCCGGTCCAGCTCGTCGAGCACGACACCCTCCGCGGCACAGTGCACAGGCCTTGCACCCATGCGGTGGGGTCATTGTACAAAATGCTCACAGATACACGCCGGGCTTGCGCACCTTGCTCGCCTGGTCGATGCTGCGAGCAGCATCCTTGTCGGAAAGGGGCCATCAGATGACAGCCAACAGCGGGCCTGGCGTGCTGCGCCCAGCCGACGACTTCCCTGTCATCGGGATGGACGCAGTGGTTTTTGCGGTCGGCAACGCCAGGCAGGCCGCGCACTATTACTCCACCGCGTTCGGCATGCGCTGCATCGCCTACCGCGGCCCGGAGACGGGCTGCCGGGACGAGGCTGCCTACGTGCTCGAGTCCGGCAACGCGCGGCTGGTCTTCCGCAGTCCCGTCAAAGGCGGCACGGCACTCGGCGCCCATGTCGCCGCGCACGGCGACGGCGTGGTCGACCTCGCGATCACCGTGCCGTCGGCCGAGGCTGCTTACGAGTACGCGATCGCGAACGGGGCCACCGGACTGGACAAGCCCGAGCTCACCGAGGATTCCGGCGGCAAGGTCGTCCTGGCAGCCGTGGCCATCTACGGCGACACCAGGCACACGCTGGTGGAACGGGCCGGATATACCGGGCCCTATCTGCCCGGCTACGTCGCCAGGGGCCCGCTCGTCAGGCCGCCGGCCCGGCCGTTCTTCACCGAGATCGATCACTGCGTGGGCAACGTCGAGCTTGGCCGGATGGATGAGTGGGTTGGCTTCTATCACCACGTCATGGGGTTCACCAACATGAAGGAGTTCGTCGGCGGCGACATCGCCACCGAGTACTCCGCGCTGATGAGCAAGGTGGTCGCCGACGGCAGCAGGAAGGTCAAGTTCCCCATCAACGAGCCCGCGGCCGGCAAGCGGAAGTCACAGATCGACGAGTACCTGGAGTCCTACGGCGGGCCGGGAGTCCAGCACATCGCGCTGGCGACCGACGACATCGCCGCCGCCGTCCGCGGGATGCGCGCGGCCGGGTGCGGCTTCCTCGAGACTCCGGACAGCTACTACGACACGCTCGGCCAATGGGCCGGCGACACCCGGGTGCCGCTGGATGACCTGCGTGCCCTCAGCATCCTCGCGGACCGGGATGAGGATGGCTACCTGCTGCAGATCTTCACCCAGCCCGTGCAGGACCGGCCCACCGTGTTCTTCGAGCTGATCGAGCGGCACGGCTCGCAGGGCTTCGGGAAAGGCAACTTCAAGGCGCTGTTCGAGGCGATCGAGCGCGAGCAGGACCGCCGCGGCAATCTGTGACCGAGTTCAGCTGCCGGCGCGGCGCAGCCACCCTCGGTCGCCCGCGGGGAGCTGGCCAGACCGGTGCCCTTCCCCGGGCATTTCTGGCGCTGGATCAGTCGCCGGTCCAGTAGCGGTCGCCCGCGAAAACGAGCGCGGCAGCGCCGGCCAGGCCTGCGCTCTGGCCGAGCGCAGCGGGAACCACCCGGACCTCCCGTGCGAAGCCTATCTTCGCGTGCGCGCGGAGCGCCTCCTGCAGCGGCTCGAACAGCAGCGCACCGGCCTGGGACAGGCCGCCCCCGATCGAGACCACCTCCAGGTCGCACAGGCAGGTCGCGGACGCGATGGCGATGCCAAGCGCCCGGCCGGCCCGGTGCATGGCGGCCAGGCCGACCGGGTGACCGAGCGCGCCATCGCCGGCCAGGTCCTTCGCCGTGACGTCCGGCCGGCCCGGCCGCCAGCCTTCCCGCTGCGCCCAGGCGACCAGCGCCGGACCGCGCGCGATGGCTTCCAGGCAGCCATGGCCGCCGCAGCCGCACGGCGGGCCGTCGTCGGGCTCGACGACCACGTGTCCGATATGCCCGGCGTTGCCCGACGCTCCCTCGATCAGGCGGTCATCAAGCACGAGCCCGCCGCCGACGCCCGTCGAGACGACCATGCCGAGCATGTTGCCGACACCCCGGCCCGCGCCGCGCCAGTGCTCGCCAACCGCCATGGTGATCGCGTCGTTGTGCACCCGCACCGGGATGCCGCCGAACCGCTCCTGCAGGCGGCCGCGGAGCGGGAATGACTGCCAGGCCGGGATGTTGAGCGGTGACACCACGCCGCCCGGCCACTCCATCGGGCCGCTGGCGCCGCAGCCCACCCCGGCAAGGCCGGCCGCCCCGCCGATGCCGGCCTCCTTGAGCACCCGCGTGATCAGCGCATCCAAGGTGCGCCACAGCTGCTCGGCGTCCAGGTCGCGCGGGGTGGGTGTCTTTTCCCACACGATAAGCCGGCCACCGGATTCCGCTACCGCGGCGGCGAGCTTCGTACCGCCGATATCGATCACCAGTGCCGGGCCGGAGTCTGCCATGCCCAGCCTCCCAAGATGCGGTTCACGCCAACATGCACATAGTGTCGAACAGTGCAGCCACTCAGCCAGCCCCAGTCAGCAACTGCCGGATCAGCCTCCCCACCGGGCCGGACGCTAGCAGAGCTCCGGGCAAGCGGGCATGAGTTCCTGACCGTCAAGCAGGAGATACGGCGGAACCTGCTCGCCAGGATGCGGGCCCGCGATGACGCGTTCCCCGGCATCATCGGTTTCGGGCAGACGGTACTACCGCAGCTGGAACGCGCCATCATCGCCGGGCACGACGTGATCCTGCTCGGCGAGCGCGGCCAGGGCAAGACGCGCCTGATCCGGACCCTCACCAGGCTGCTCGACGAATGGACGCCCGCGGTGCAGGGATGCGAGATCAACGACCATCCTTATGCGCCGGTATGCGCGCGCTGCCGGCGGCTCAGCGCCGAGCAGGGTGACGAGCTGCCGGTCACCTGGCGGCACCGCAGTGACCGCTACGGCGAGAAGCTCGCCACACCGGACACCAGCGTGGGTGACCTGATCGGGGACATCGACCCGGTGAAGGTCGCCGAAGGCCGGACCCTGGGCGACCCTGAGACCATTCACTTTGGCCTGGTGCCCAGGACCAACCGGGGCATTTTCTGCCTGAACGAGCTTCCCGACCTGGCGGAGCGGATCCAGGTGGCGCTGCTCAACGTGCTCGAGGAACGTGACATCGGAGTGCGCGGATATGCTCTGCGGCTGCCCCTTGACCTGGTGCTTGTCGCCAGCGCCAACCCAGAGGACTACACCAGCAGGGGACGGATCATCACTCCGCTCAAGGACAGGTTTGGCGCCGAGATCCGCACCCACTATCCGACCTCGCTCGATGCCGAGCTGGCTCTCATCAGGCAGGAATCCCGGATCGCCTGGGCTGGCCATGAGCCCGATGCCGTGCTGCCTGAGCACCTGATCCAGGTGATTGCCAGGTTCACCAGGCTGGTCCGGTCCTCACCGGCCGTGGACTCGCGGTCCGGCGTCTCGGCCCGGTTCGCGATTGCCGCAGCCGAGGCGGTAGCCGCATCGGCGGTCAGGCGGGCAGCCATCACTGGCGAAGATCAGCCGGTGGCGAGGGTGTGCGACCTGCCCGCCATCGTGAGCACCCTCCGCGGCAAGGTGGAATTCGAGGTCAGCGAGGAGGGCCGGGAGCAGGAGGTGCTCGATCATCTGCTGCGGCGCGCGATCGCCGAGACCTTCCGCGCCAGCCTGGGTAATGCCGACCTGAGCGGCCTGCTGGCCAAGTTTGACGAGGGCGGCAACGTGGAGTCCGGCGACCTGGTCCCGGCAGCGGACCTGCTGCGCAGGATCGGCGAGGTCCCCGGCCTCGCCAAGATCATGACGCGGCTGCATATGGCGGGCGGCGAGTCTTTCGGCCAGGCTGCGGCTGCACTGGAGTTCGCGCTGGAGGGGCTCTACCTGACTCGGCGGCTGTCCAAGGACGTGATCGACGGTGGCGCGATCTACCGCACCTGAGCAGGGAGGCGAGCACAGGTGAGGGGTTACAGGTACGGCCAGTACCGCGACGGGCCTGACCCGCTAGAGGCGCCCTATGACGTCCGTGGCGCGGTCGACGAGCTGGGCGAGTCCGTCTTGTCCGGCTCGGATCCCGCCGATGCGCTGCGCAGCCTGCTCCGGCGGGGCACCTCCGGCCACCGTGGCCTGGACGATCTGCTCCGGCGCGTCCGCGAGCAGCGGCACGAGGTGCGCAGCCGGGGCCGGCTTGACGGCATTCTTGACCAGGCCCGGGCCCTGCTCGACACTGCGATCGGCCAGGAGCGGGCCGAGCTGTTCCCCGATCCGGACGACGGGGCCCGGCTCCGCGAGGCCGAACTTGACGCACTGCCCGCCGACACGGCACAGCAAATCAGGCAGCTCGCTGACTACCAGTGGCGTTCTGCGGCGGCCGCGGAGACCTTCGAGCGGCTCAAGGACCTGCTGCGCCGCGAAGTGCTCGACAGCCAGTTCCGCGGCATGAAAGAGACGCTGCGCGATCCTGACCCTGATGCGATGCAGCGGGTGAAGGACATGATGGCCGAGCTCACCGGGATGCTGGAAGCTGACGCCGTGGGGCGGCACACCCAGCAGGACTTCGACGACTTCCTGGAGCGCTACGGCGACTTCTTCCCCGAATCGCCCGGCGATCTCGACGAGCTTGTCGACCAGCTCGTCCGCCGGATGGCCGCGGCGCAGCGCTTGCTTGATTCGCTGAGCGACAGCCAGCGCGACGAGCTGTCCGGGCTGATGTCGCAAACACTGGAGGATGCCGGGCTCGCCGCCGAGATGGCCCGCCTTGCCGATGCGCTGCGGGCCCGGCGACCCGACATGGACTTCGGTCAATCGCCGGGCGAGCCGATGATGGGACAGGACCCGCTCGGCCTCGGTGACGCGACCACGGCCATCGCCGAGCTAGCCGATCTCACCGAGCTTGAGGATGCCCTCCGGCAGGATTACCCTGGCGCGAGCCTTGACGACATAGACGAGGACGCGGTACGGCGGGCCGTCGGCCGCCAGGCAGTCGACGACATGGCGGCGCTCCGCCAGATCGAGCGGGAACTTGAGCGGCAGGGATACCTGCAGCGGACCAATGGCAAGCTGGAACTCACCCCCAAGGCGGTCCGCAGGCTCGGCGAGACTGCCTTGCGCCGCGTCTTCGCCGAGCTTCCGAGGGGCGGCCACGGCGACCACGACCAGCGCGACGCCGGGCAGGCCGGGGAGTACACCGGAAGTACCAGGCCGTGGAACTTCGGCGACGAGCAGGCCATTGACGCGGCGGCAACGGTCCGTAACGCGCTGCTGCGCAGCGGACGGCGGGGCACCCGGGTGCGGCTGTCCGTCAGCGACTTCGAAGTCACCGAGACGGAGCGCCGCGCGTCCGCCGCAGTCTGCCTGCTCGTCGACCTGTCTTATTCAATGGAGCTGCGCGGCACCTGGGGAGCCGCGAAGCAGACGGCTCTCGCGCTGCATGCCCTGGTCCGGACCCGGTACCCGCAGGACGCGATTCAGGTCATCGGCTTCTCGAACTACGCTCGCGAGCTGCGCGAGACAGAGCTGGCCGGGCTCGGCTGGGACATGGTGCAGGGCACCAACCTGCATCACGCACTGGTCCTGGCCGGGCGCTTCCTTGACCGGCGCCCCGAGCACAACCCGATCGTCCTGGTGGTGACCGACGGCGAGCCGACCGCTCACCTGCGCCGGGACGGGCAGTACTGGTTCGACTGGCCGCCGTCCCCCGAGACGCTCGAACTTACCCTCGCCGAGGTGGACAAGATGACCAGGCGCCGGGCCACCATGAACATTTTCATGCTCGCGGATGACGAGCGGCTGACCGCGTTCGTCGAGGAGGTGGCCAGGCGAAATGGCGGCCGGGTGCTCCGGGCGATGGCCGACAGCCTAGGGGAGTACGTAGTGCGGGACTTCCTGCGGGCGCGCAGAGAGCAGTAGATAGATTTTACTTTCGTCGCTTTTGAGAAGGCCGGCATGTCACCGTCCCGGCGTAGTACGGTGCCGCAGGTAGTCATAGCCGCGGGGCCAGGTCAACTGCCCCCGTGGCGGATGAGATCTGCATCAATGAGGAGGATCAGTGAGTTCTGCAAGTGTGTCCGGCGGTTCCTCGGGCGGCAGCCGGACGATGGTCATCGTCCTGGCAGTCATCGGGATTCTCGCGATCATCGTCGGAGTGCTGTATATGGCCGCCGGAAATTCGCTGCCCGCCTTCATGACGGCCGGCAGCCACGTTCACAAGGGTAACCATCTGGCCCGCGGCGCCGTCGCGCTCGTGGTCGGGATAGCCCTGCTGATCGGCGCCTGGTTCACCGCCCGCAAGAACTCCAGCGCTCGCCCTGCCTGACCGGGGCAGGAAGGGCCAGCCGGACCGGGCCGCCCTCGGGCGCCGGGCCAGCGATGTCCCTGGGCCTCGCCTTACCCGGCTCCCGATCTGGCACTTTGGCCTGCCCAATGGGTCCGTGCCCGCATTGGGCGCGCGGCGCGGCGCGGAAGTCCGCTAAGGTCCGGGGGCGCCGGCCGGGCTGGCCCTAGGATCGGGACATGTCCTTTACCGACCGCCTGGTGCTGTGGCTCCATACCGGCTTCGCGATCTTCACGATCGGCCCGGTCACCGTGGCGATCGCGTCGACGCCGCGTTATGTCAGGCAGCGGAACGTCGTCGTGGTCCAGTATCTCTACCGGATAACACGCGTCTTCACGATCCTCTCTCTCGTGGTGCTCATCGCCGGGCTGATCCTCGCCCAGCGCGACAATGACTTCAGCAAGCCATGGCTGGCGGTATCGGGGACGCTGTTCGTAGTCGCGATCGCGCTGCTGCTCCTGATCATGCGCGACCAGCACCGCGCCATCGGGGCGCTCCAGGACGCCGGAGCCGAAGCGGCGCCGAGTCCCGCAGCCGCTGCTGGCACCACGAAGACCGGCGGCCCGGCCGCGGGCGCCGCTGTCAGCGGCGAGCCCGCGGGACCGCAGGGCAGCCCTCCCCCGGCTTCGGCCGGAGCGCAGCTGGCCGCCGTGGAGCGGGGCCGGATCGCGACCTTCGGCGGCGTGGTCGGCGTGATCTGGCTGGTCATCCTGGTCCTCATGGTGTGGAACGCCTAAACTCCGCGCGACCCGCATCGCCGCGGGCGCGAGGCTGGCCTGCCATCCATGGCTCACCCGAGCGCCGCGCGCAGGTCCTCAAGCAGGTCATCGCAGGTCTCGATGCCGACCGAGAGCCTGACCAGGTCGGCGGGCACTTCGAGCGCCGATCCCGCGGCGGAGGCGTGGGTCATCCGCGCCGGATGCTCGATCAGCGACTCGACAGCGCCGAGCGACTCGCCCAGGATGAACAGCCGGGTCCGGCCGCAGATCGCGATCGCCTCGTCCGCGCCGCCGCGCGCGCGGAACGACACCATGCCGCCGAAGCCGCGCATCTGCTTGGCCGCCACCTCATGCCCGGGATGCGCCTCCAGGCCCGGGTAGAAGACCTCAGTGACCGCGGGATGGCTTGCCAGCATGCCTGCCACCCGCATGGCGTTCTGGCAATGCCGGTCCATCCGGACGCCCAGGGTCCTGATCCCGCGCAGGGTCAGCCAGCCGTCGAACGGGCCGCCGACCGCGCCGGTGGCGTTGCGGAGGAAGGCGAGCTGCTCGGCCAGGCCGGCGTCAGCGACTGCCAGCGCGCCGCCGACCACGTCGGAGTGCCCGCCGATGTACTTGGTTGTCGAGTGCACCACGACGTCGGCACCGAGCGCCAGCGGCTGCTGCAGGTACGGCGACGCGAACGTGTTATCCACCACGAGCAGCGCGCCGGCGGCGTGCGCGATCTCCGCCAGGGCGGCAATGTCGGCTATCGAGAGCAGCGGGTTGGTGGGCGTCTCCACCCAGACCAGCCGTGCGGTCCGGCTCGCCAGCGCGTCGCGGACCGCTCCTGGATCCGACACCGGCACCGGCAGGTAGCTCAGGCCCCATGGCTGCAGGACCTTATCGACCAGCCGGTAGGTGCCGCCGTAGGCGTCGTGCGGGATCAGCACATGATCACCAGGCTTGCAGGCCGTCCGCAGCAGGGCGTCCTCAGCGGCCATGCCCGAGGCAAACGCCAGCGCCCGCGGGGCACCTTCGAGCGCGGCCAGGCACTCCTCAAGCGCACTGCGCGTCGGGTTGCCGGTCCGCGAATACTCATAGCCGGACCGCGGTCCGCCGACGCCATCCTGCTTATACGTGGATACCTGGTAGATCGGCGGAATGACGGCGCCGGTCAGCGGGTCGGGCTCCTGGCCGGCGTGAATGGCCAGGGTCTCGAAGCCGTCCGGAAGGTGGGTCTGCATGCCATGGCCGCCTTGTCGTCGCCCGCTATGTCCGCGCCGGCTACCCGGCGCTGTCTGACAGGTAAGTGAGCACATCCTGCCGCGTGATCATTCCAGCCGGCTTGCCTTCCACCAGAACGACCGCGGCGCCCGCCTTTTCCATGGCACGCACAACGCTGCTCACCGGCTCGCCCGAGCCCACCATGGGCAGCGGCGGCGACATATGACCGCTCACCGGGTCCTGCGGAGTGGCCCGGCCGGAGACCAGCGCGTCCAGCAGGTCGCGCTCCACGATTGAGCCGATCACCTCGGCCGCCATCACCGGCGGCTCCGCGTTCAGCACGGGAAGCTGTGACACCTCGTACTCGCGCAGGCTCTCGATCGCGGCCCGGACGGTCTCGGCCGGGTGCGCGTGCACGAACGGCGGCAGGCCGCCCTGCTTGCTCTCCAGGACATCGGCGACCCTCGGCTCCGAGGATTCGGAGGTCAGGAAACCGTAATCGGCCATCCACTCGTCGTTATAGATCTTCGACAGGTAACCCCGGCCGCCATCAGGAAGCAGGACCACGATCACGTCATCCTGCCCGGCATGCCCGGCGACCCGCAGCGCAGCGACGACGGCCATCCCGCAGGAGCCGCCTGTGAGCAGCGCTTCCTCCCGCGCGAGCCGCCGGGTCATCAGGAACGACTGCGCGTCGCTGACCGCGATGATCTGGTCGCAGATGTTCTTGTCATAGGTCTCTGGCCAGATGTCCTCGCCGACGCCCTCGACGAGATAGGGACGGCCGGTCCCGCCGGAGTAGACCGAGCCTTCCGGGTCGGCGCCGATCACCCGGACCCGGCCACCGGATATCTCCTTGAGGTACCTGCCGGTGCCCGAGATCGTGCCCCCCGTGCCGATGCCCGCTACGAAATGGGTGATCTTCCCTTCAGTCTGGGCCCAGATCTCCGGGCCGGTGGAGCGATAGTGCGAGCCGGGGTTCTCCGCGTTGGCGTACTGGTTGGGCTTCCAGCCGCCAGGTGTCTGGATGGCCAGCCGGTCCGACACGCTGTAGTAGGAGTCCGGATGGTCCGGGGTGACCGTGGACGGGCAGACCACTACCTCCGCGCCGTAGGCACGCAGCACGCTGATCTTGTCCTGCCCGACCTTGTCAGGACAGACAAACAGGCACTTGTATCCCTTTTCGGCCGCGGCGATCGCCAGGCCGACTCCGGTATTGCCCGAGGTGGCCTCCACGATGGTCCCGCCCGGCCGCAGCTCGCCCGACGCCTCGGCCGCCTCGATCATGGCCAGCGCGATCCGGTCCTTCACCGAGCCGCCCGGATTGAAGTACTCGACCTTGGCGAGAACCTGCGGCGCGCCGTGGCCGCTGTCCAGCTGGCGGGTCACTTTGCGCAGCCTGACCAGCGGGGTGTTCCCGATGAGCTCGATCAGGGACTCGTGTACCTGCATGACCAACCCCTTGCTGTCACAATGCCACGACCGTATCCCACACCAGCGACCTGGCCGGTGCGCCGGATGCTGGTTGATCCGCGGGTTCAGCAGCGCCGGGCACCCGGCGGAAAACCCGCCTGCCGATGCGCTCACGGCGGAATGTGCTCCTGGCGGATGCGCAGCTGGCGGAATGTGCGGGGCGGCGCGGCGCGGGGCGCTACCTGAGCTACTGTGAAGTAAGGAAACCAGAATGTTGAGGGAGCCAGTCATGGCCGAGGCAGTGATTGTCGCAACCGCCCGCTCGCCGATAGGCCGGGCCTTCAAGGGATCACTCACGAGCATCCGTCCCGACGATCTGACGGTGCAGATGGTGCGGACGGTACTGGAGAAGGTACCGCAGCTTGACCCGGCGGACATCGACGACCTGATGCTCGGCTGCGGCCTGCCCGGCGGTGAGCAGGGCTACAACATGGCCAGGGTGGTCGCGATCCTGCTCGGCTACGACAGCCTCCCCGGCACCACGGTCACCAGGTATTGCTCGTCATCGCTGCAGACCACCCGGATGGCCTTCCACGCCATCAAGGCGGGCGAGGGCGATGCGTTCATCTCCGCCGGGGTGGAGTGCGTGAGCCGGTTCGCCAATGGCAGCAGCGACAGCTGGCCTGACACCAAGAACCCGCTGTTCGCCACCGCCGAGGAGCGCAACACCCGCGATGCCGCGGACGGCGCTACGTGGCACGACCCGCGCCAGGACGGCGAGGTTCCCGATGTCTACTTGGCGATGGGCCTGACCGCCGAGAACGTCGCTCAGCTGCGCGGCATTACCCGCGGCGAGCAGGACGAGTTCGCGGTCCGCTCGCAGAACCTCGCCGAGAAGGCGCTGGCCGACGGCTTCTGGCAGCAGGACATCACTCCGGTGACGCTGCCCGACGGCAGCGTGGTGGCCACCGACGACGGCCCGCGGGCCGGCACGACCCTGGAGAAGGTGGCATCGCTGCAGCCGGTGTTCCGGCCGGATGGCACGGTCACCGCCGCCAACTGCTGCGCGCTGAACGACGGCGCGGCAGCCGTGGTCGTGATGAGCGACCGCAAGGCTGCCGAACTGGGGCTCACCCCGATCGCCAGGATCGTCGCCTCGGCCGTCAGCGGGCTGTCGCCGGAGATCATGGGCCTCGGCCCGGTGGAGGCGTCGACGCGCGCGCTGGCCAGGGCCGGGATGACCATCGCGGACATCGACCTCGTCGAGATCAACGAGGCGTTCGCCGCCCAGGTGATCCCGTCCTACCAGGAGCTCGGCATCGACCTGGACAAGCTCAACGTGAACGGCGGGGCGATCGCGGTCGGGCACCCGTTCGGGATGACCGGTGCCCGGCTCACCTCGACGCTCCTGAACAGCCTGCGGTTCCACGACAAGACCTTCGGCCTGGAGACCATGTGCGTGGGCGGCGGCCAGGGCATGGCGATGATCTTCGAGCGGCTGTCCTGATCCTGTCCTGACCCTGCTGTAACGCCGGCGCGTTGTGACGCTGGCGCGCGGCGCGCCCGGCGTCGGTAGCGGCTCGTCAGCTTCTGGCGGTCGGGCGGCCCGCGCTGGACCGATGATAAACACGGCATTACGGACGGGTGACATTCAGGGGTTGTCAGGGGCCCGAGCGTGGTGCAGTCTCGACAGCAAGAGGACTCACCCTGGAGGTGCCACTTGTCATTGATCCATTCTCCGGAGATGCACAAAAACCTCATCGCACGCATTCCATCCGTCACCGGACGCGATCTCCGAGAGTGGTTCCACCGGCTTGAGTCCGGTCCTGCGTTCTTGCGCTGTGAGGAGCGCGCCCACTGGCTGGCCGACGAACACGGCCTGACTCATGGCTACGCCAGCGCGATCGTGCACGAATATGAGGTGCAGCGCCGACTCCGGCTGAACCGCGCCTGAGGTGGATCCAGAGCGCGCCAGGGAGTTCCTGCGCGTGCATCATCGCGCGGTGCTGGCCACCGTGCGGGCCGACGGCCGGCCGCAGCTCACGCCGGTAACTGCCGCCGTCGACGACGACGGGCGGGTGCTGATCAGCACCAGGGAAACCGCGGTCAAGGCGAAGAACCTGGCCCGCGAGCCGCACGCATCGCTGTGCGTGCTGAACGACGGGTTCTTCGGGGAGTGGATCCAGGCCGAGGGACCGGCCGAGATCGTCCGCCTGCCGGACGCGATGGAGCTGCTGACCGACTACTACCGGCGGGTCGCCGGCGAGCACCCCGACTGGGCTGCCTACCGTGACGCAATGCAGCGTGAGCGGCGGGTGATAGTCAGGATCACGATTACCCGGGCCGGCCCCGATACGAGCGGCTGATCGTGTCCCTGGCGGATGACCACCGATTGTTGACAATACATAATCTAACATCGGGATCGTCTAATGCACGGGAATATGCAACTGCACTAACCACTTAACGGTAATTCGCGCCAGCCATGGCGAGCATACGTGACCGATCACAAGTGCGCCATAGCGGGCGTAACCGGCGTACCGGGGCGGCGCGGGCGGCCGCTAATCCCGGTCGGCTGACTGAACAGTCAGCCACTGAACAGCGCGGCAAGCGGCATCCTGGCCGCTCAGACGTACCCCCGGTCGGATTCGAACCGACACTGGGGACCCTTTTAGGGGGGCCGCCTCTTCCATTGGGCTACGGGGGCTTAGTGATGATACCCCGCGCCGTTCAGCTGACTCTAGATTAACGGATTACAGTGAGTCCGATTCCCGCCCAATGACACCTATCTAATTAATTTGATCTATCCACGTGATACGCCGAGTAACCATTGCCTGGTCGGTACATACGCTCTGTAAGGGCATCGTTCCTGACCGCCCGGGCGCTACAGGCCAGCCTGGGCGCGGGCCCGCAGGAAGATCGCGTCGAGCATGGCGTCGGTGACCCGGCCCGTGAAGGTGTTCTGCTGGCTGGGGTGATAGCAGCCCAGGACGAGCAGCGGCTCGCCGCTGGCCGTGGCCCGGTCGAGTAGCACTTCGGCACCGTGCCCGAATGCAGGGCGCGGTGCTGGCACCGGCGCGGCGAGCACAGCTAGCTGCGGCCATAGTGCTTGCCAGGCAAAGTGGCCGAGGCAGACGATGACGCGGAGGTCCGCCCAGGCCAGTCTGAGCTCGGCGGCCAGCCACGGCGCGCAAGTGTCGCGCTCGGTGACCGAGGGCTTATTCGCAGGCGGCGCGCACCGCACGGCCGCGGCCATGCGCACCGCATCGAGCCGCTGTCCGTCCCCTGCCGCGGTGCTGGTGGCCTGGGCAGCCAGCCCGCATCGCCACAGCGATGCGAAGAGCACATCACCGCTGCGATCACCGGTGAAGATGCGGCCAGTGCGATTGCCGCCATGTGCAGCCGGCGCCAGCCCCGCTATCAGCACCCGCGGCCGGCCGGCGCCCCAGCCAGGCACTGGCCTGCCCCAGTACGGCTCGGACCGGAACGACCGGCGCTTCTCAGCAGCCACTTGCTCGCGCCAGCTGACCAGCCTGGCGCAGGCGCGGCAGACCGATTGCCGGGCGGAAAGCTCGGCCAGTGTCCCTGCGGTGCCGGCCAGTGCCCGGACCGCGGCCGGATCAGCCGCGACCGGGGTCGCTGGCGTCGCCGGATCCTCCGGCCAGCCCGCCCCGGGCGGCACCGGACCGGTCACGGCGGCGGGCCGCTGCCCGCCACCGACCAGGCGATGCCGTCCAGGATGTCGTGCTCACTGACGAGCACGTCGCTGAAGCCGAACCTGGCGAGCACCCGGTCGAGCACGAGCGCGCCGGCGCCGATCACGTCGATCCGGCCCGGGTGCAGCACGCTGATGCTGGCGCGGTCCAGGCGGCTGCGTCCGAGCAGATCCGCGGTGACGGCGCTGACGTCGCTCGCGCTGATGACGGCGTGGTGGGTCCTGGCCGCGTCATAACGTGGCAGCCCCAGGGCGATCGCGGCCACCGTGGTCACGGAACCGGCCAGGCCCACCAGGGTACGGGCGCTCGTTACCGGTATCTTCGCTGCGACGACCGACAGCGCCGCGTCGATGTCGGCGGTCGCCGCCGTGATCTGCGCGCCCAGGGGCGGATCGGAATGCAGGTGGCGCTCGGTCAGCCGGACGCAGCCAATGTCAACGGAGATGGCCGTGGGCTGGCCACCGGCCGCGGGGGCGCCCGCGCCGATCACGAACTCGGTCGACCCGCCGCCGATGTCCGTCACCAGGAAGGGCGGCGCGGGCCCGTCGTTTCGGTGTGCCAATTCCGCCGTTGCCCCGGTAAAGGCGAGAGCCGCCTCCTGGTCACCGGTGAGGACTTCAGGCGCGATGCCCAGTATCCCGGTCACCCTGCGAACGAACTCATCGGCGTTGGCGGCGTCCCTGGTCGCGCTGGTCGCCACCATCCGGACCGCGTGCGCGGAGCTGGCCTCGATAGCCAGGGCATACTCCGACAGCACGCGAAACGTCCGCTCCAGCGCATCGGCGGCCAGGCGCCCGGTGGCATCGACGCCCTGGCCGAGCCGGACGATCTCCATCCGGCGGTCCACGTCGGCCAGCTCGCCGCTAGCCGGATCGACATCCGCGATCAGCAGCCGCAGGGAATTGGTACCGCAATCGATCGCCGCGACCCGCACCGGCGCCGCCCTGCTGGCCGGGGCTTCCAGCGGGCCGCCCACCGTTCCGTTCACCGGCCCGCTGACCGGCTCGCGCGCCGTCACCGGCTCGCCGCCTCGCCCGGGGCGGCCACTAC
>OBLT010000712.1_pt1 | contig 21372 bp, 21 predicted proteins | sample 1518721 | NCBI WGS metagenome assembly OBLT01 (sample SAMEA3539307, study PRJEB22396) | soil metagenome | biome: tundra; feature: field; material: soil | place: USA | collected 2010-05 | depth 0.15 m | reverse complement strand
CCGATCTGTTTGTTTCTCGGTTCAAGATTGGTTGCATCTGTCTGGGCTCCTTTACAAAAAATTAACGTTCTAAGTTTTAACGCAAAAATGGCACACAAGGTGTGCAATCTTGATTGGAGCCGGAGGGAAGAAAATGAACAAAAGAAGGTAGAGTTTAATACTTTATTTTCAATAACTTATGCGAGAAGCTAGAGTCTACTGTCCCAGAGTGAGTCGCCGTTGGAGGCTCCTCCGCCGAACAGAAATCAGGCTTCGCGCGAACACCTTCACTTTGCGCGAACCACTTCGATCTTGCAGCCTCCAGGTTTGAAAGAAAGCACGCCCGCGGCAACCTCGACAATTCCATTGAAGTTGTGGCGCTGGAGGTGATCCCGGAGGAAATTGACCACGCCACCTTTGACCGGGGAGTTGCCGTTTGGCCAAAGGCGTTTGTCTCCGGTCAGACCCGAAATGGACATCTCCGGTCGTTGATCGAGGTAGTACTTCACGCATACGGCAACGGCTGCAGCGTAGTTGACGCTTGCGAATTCCACTTCGTCCTCGTCAAAGAGCATATACCGAACATCGTCGGCATTCTGCAACGTGCCCGAGTCGGTGGCAAGCGCAATGCGCGTAGGAGGCTTGAGCAGATTGCGGCTCTTGTTCAGGAAAAGCGACTTCTCCTCGATCTCCGTTCTCCAGGGCCGGGCCGGATTATGAACGGTCGCTGACACTTTAAGAAGGGCCTCGACTCTGGTAGACCCGTCGATGGTCTCGCCGGAAACCCGCGCATACTCGCTCGTTCTTTCCGCGTTCCACGGAAACGAAGTGAGCCATTGCGCCGCGCCAAATGTTCCCAGGCTGCTGCCGCCGGCAATGATGACCACAGTCACTTTCTGCGCGCCCACGGGGATCACGAATCGCTGTACGATTGCGTGGTCGTGCCGACGCGCTGCGTCCTGAGTGGTGGGAAAGATCAGTCGGCCGGCCTTGGAGCGATTCTGGCACACGCGGAAAAACGATTCGGATTCATCGGGGCCCGGCGGTTCGATGGAAAATCGAAGATCAGGCGGAAAGTGGTCGATGATCCTGCAGTCTTTGAACATGCTGGGGCGGCCAATGAAGCAGATAGCTTCGGCCTTGTTCAACTCAACGTCAGCCCAGTCCGGCGAGTGAAGAGCCGCATGGCGGAACACAGTATGCGGGTACCGGTCGGCGGGAAGATGGCGCGCGACCTCAACCTGAGCTTGCACATCGCGAACATATTGGTGATCGCAGACAGTCACAACAATCGAGCGCTTTCTTCCCGACCGGGACTCGGTGTTTGCCTGACGGAAGGACTGAAAGATCCAATTATGAAAGCTTTCCTCGAGCACAGGCCCGGTCAAATGAAGGACCCGATCTAGACAGATCATCCCTGTGGTTCGAACGTCAAGATCTTCTTCGTCGAGCAGCAGGTCGCGCAGTTCCTTTACCTCTTTGGCAGAGAAGGGGTGCTCGACGTGTTCCTTGGGAAGCAATTTCCAGGTTTCCTTGCGCGCTGCCGCGCTGCCGTGTCTCAACCGTTCCTTTAGAGCCGCGAATTCCATTTGAGGTACCTGCCAATTAGTGGATTATGCTACACCCAAATGCCATCCATGCGCTGCGGCAGCCCAATGATCTACAGCTACAGCCGAATCAAGCGAATTTCTTGCGCATCCACTTTGTAAGTCTTTGCAAAATCAAGGTGCTGCCCCTTCTCACTTTCCTGTACCGGAATCATGAGACTGGCTACGGCTCTCGATTGCCAGGGTGCCCAGGTCGGCGGTAATTCGCATTCGACCGGCAAGAGATCCGGTGCGTACGACGATCGGCGTTCCGCGGCAAAAGGAGCTATTGCGATCTGCGCCTGGATAAGTAGCGCTTGGAATCGTGGGAGACCATACTCCGAAATCAGCCTTAAACCTCCGGACTGGATTGGGCTCGAAGTCGGCAGGGCCCAGTGCTTTGTCTCTCCTTATATCTGTCGCGTTGTGGCCTGCGGGAAGGACGGGCTCACCCGGCTCAGAAGGACAGGTAACTTGTCCGGATTCGATGCGCACAATCAGCAGTTGCGGCATCCGAAAGGGCGACGTACAGATCAGTTCCTTATTCGAATCGGTTCCCGGCCGTTCTTCACCCCAACGGCAGACGCCAACATGCGGCACGTTAAACCGCGTGGGGCCAGTTTCAATCCGCTGGGGGCTCCCAAGCTTGTACAAAGCCACGGCCAGTTCCGCCTGTGCAGTCACGCGTTTCCGCGGCAATTGGTTCGCGAGATCGGTCGGAATTGCGAAACTGAGATCTGCTTCTCTCCCCGAATTGGTTATGTGAATACGTTCAACGGACCATGTCGATTCCCAATGCCAACCATCGGGCCTCCGCAGGACGAATAGGCTTCCCTCGATCATGACATAGTTGTCCATCGCGACGGAGGAGAATGCGACCGGAACAATGACTCTTGTCCGGGAACCGAATTCGTCGTCAGGAGTGGATACCGGTCTGTCGTCCAGGGAGTTGTCGACGATCTCCACCCTCAGCGGGGGCCGGCCTGACTGGAGCGGGTAGGCGATCGAACGAACCAACTGACCTGACGACGCAGCGACGATCGCGGGAATGGCAAGCACAACGCCGGCCACAACGAGCCGCATCCGCCATGTTCTCCTGAAGGCATATTGACCCAAAAGGGCAAAAGCAAGCGCCGGTACAAGGATCGCGCAGCCGATTAGCGTCCCGGCCATTCTGGCCCCTGGGAGAGTCACGGGCAGGTCGGCCCAGGGCAGCCACGGCACCAGGATGGCAAAGAAGATGAGCGCGGTAACGGCGACAACGCACTCACTGATCGATTCAGTTATGGCAGCCAGCACGGCAGCGGGCAATGTCCAGACGCACAGAAATACGAGCTGAAGATAGAGCAGTCCGGGGATGCATGAGAGGGTGATGGAGAGGCCTGCCGATGCGAGCAGGTAGAGCTGTGCGACGCATACCGGGAGATGCAAAAAGATGGCCAGGAACGCGATCTTGGCTGCCATCAACCTCCACCATCGATAGGGCCGGGTCAGCCAGAACTGGCGATCTCCCACGAGGACCTCGCCGTGTATGACAGACACGGTGAGCACGATGCAAGCTGAGAGCGAGAGTATGATCGGGAGATCCCCGGGATTGTGGCGCACCCAGGCGTGGGGATGGACTTGCTGCCAGGCCCAGCATGCGGTTGAAGCAACGAAAAGGGCGATCCCCCACCAATGGGAGCGAAGGTCCTTGCGCAGGATGTGAATAACGATCCTCATTGGCTTTTCACTTTTGCGTCGACTGTGCAATCCGCCCGGGCCATGGTGAGAAACACCTGGCGCAGCGTCATTGCAGAAGATGTAATTTGCTCGATGCAGAACCGTTCTCGCGCACGCGCCACGCTGCGTTCCGGATCCCAGCCGATTTCGACCCATTTGGCCGATCTTCCTTCAACCACGAGTTGCAGCCACTCGGGCGGCGGCGTTTGAGGAAGGGTGAGCGGAGTGGTGCAAACCACTTGAACATTTCGAAAACGCAGGTGAATTCCCGAAACGGGCTCGGAAAGGCGCAGCCGGCCTGCGTCCATGTACCCCACGTGGCTTGCGAAGCTATCGACCTCGGCCAGATCGTGGGACGAAATCAAGACTGTCTTCTCCCCGTCGACGTCCAGCAATCCCTGAATCAGGTCGTCGCGCACCATCGGATCAAGGCCGCTGAGCAGCTCGTCGAGCACAATCAACCTTGGGCGGTAGGACATGGCGCCGGCAAGCACCGCTTTCATCCTCATGCCGCGGGAGAGGTTTCTGAGCTTTTGCTTTTCAGGCAGTCCGAATCTACTGACGAGACGCCGCTCGAGGGCAACATCCCAAGTGGGATAGAATGGCCGCCAGTAGCTCAGAAACGCGCCTACGGTAAGCCAGTCCGGCAGTTCCTGGGCTTCTGAAACATATCCCACGGATTCCAGCCGCTTGCCGCGGAGCCGTGATGCGTCGCCACCAAGCAGGAGCGCATGTCCTGAAGTTGGTCGCAATAAATTCATCAGCATTCTGATAAGGGTGGTCTTCCCCGCTCCATTCGGGCCCATCAACGCATAGACTCCGCCTTCGGGCACCCGTAGGTTCAAGTCGTCGACGGCCACAACGCGCCGGAATCGCTTGGTGAGAGAAAACGTCTCGATTGCCTGCATGTGCATCACGCGAGCGGGTGGACGACCGCTTCCTGCCATTGGGGGAATTCGTCAAGATCGGGCATACTTCCGCGGTCGCTCACGGCATCTGCCAGCGCCTCGAGAAACTGACAGTCCGCATCGCTCAGGTGGCGCCGCATGTGATCGATCAATGGCCTGATTGTCCAATCCAGGTGGGCATCTGGCAATTCAAATGCCTCTCTGATCTGTCTGACGATCCCAGCGATTTCAACATGATTTAGCATGGCAAACAGACACTGCAAAAAAAGAACCCGAGTAAGGACATACGTGGGTCCTTCCTCGCGTGTTTCCCACGCCAGGTTGAGCTCAAGGCGTGCTTCATCCTGCATGTCCATCATCAAAAGAACGCGAACGAGATGGCAGTGCGTGCTTGGCAACTCGAATCGTCCTTGCAGGAGTTCTCGAAGGAACTCCACCGCACGCATGAAGTCGCCATTTTCATAACAGTTAAACGCATGCTGCCTGAGCGAATACGGGCTTGGTCCTCGAGTTGTCTCTGATTCTCCTTCAGAGGTGATGAAGCCGAGGTGCATGCGATGCGAATTGTATTCTCGAAGCTCCGCGCGGCTCGGCGAATGCCAGGACTCCTCATGGGTGAATGGGTCCGACAGGTCCAAAACCTGAGCCTCAGCCTTCGCGAAATTAACGATCCTCTGCCAGTCAGCATGCACATTGGCGGTTCCAGCGAGGCGCCGGATGACGTTTCCCCGAACCCGCCCCCTACCTGAACTGGGTGGCTCCGTCATCGCGAGCTCGATGTTATCTACTTCGAGGATGCGATGATTCAGAACGCCGGCGGCGTCAAGCATTTGGAAGATTCCGTTGGGCCCAATCTGCGCAAACTTCCAGTCCAGCTCGAGGAACTTCTCCCGACAACTGAGGAGCATCCTTACGTCTTCCCATTCCAAGCCGCGGGACTGTAAAAGCGGTTCCAATGACGCGACCTCCTTTCGCATCGCGCGCTTCGACTTGATGGCGCGCTCGATGGCCTTAGATTGTCCAGAATCTTTGCGGCCCGACAGCGAAGCTGCCACCTTTTCAATCACGCTATTGATGCAGTCCAATTCATCCCAGCGAATCCCGCGACTTTTCGCATGGCTTTCCATGAGGGCGAACTTTATACCCCAGTCCAGTGTCTGTCTCACTCCGCATGGCGCGCCGTCGAGCATATCCAAAATTTCTTTCCAGCGCTGGCAAGTTTCTGCTCCCCAGGCGGGCATGAAGGGGGCACCTATGTGGGCCTCAACTTGTGCCAGGTAGTGGCGTTGAATCTCAAGCGCAGTCTTGTGGCTCCCGTCAGCCATCAGGAGCGGTGCTTTGCAGGTCACGTCCAGGGCCACTGTCCTCATGGCGGCAAGTGGATCTGCCAGCTGGACCCCGTTTCCTGGTTCGAGCCCCGCGTCTGCCATTGCGCAGATCAGGGCGGTAGTTGCTACTTTTAGGTACGCTGAAATATTTGAACAAAGACTCTCGCCGCAGATGGAGTGTAGCCGGTGGTAGTTTTCCGACAATGGCTCCTGACGTGTGTTGAAGATCGCTCTTTCGTCGGTCGTCGAATGGCCAGCTACGACATGCTTGAAATGAGCGATTAATCTAGGGGAAAGAGTGAATTCCAACCCGCGTGAAAGCGGGTTAAATCCACCTGCGGAGCTGTAAATAAGCCGCGTCGCGAAATGAGGGATGATATGCGGTTGCAGCACTTCTTGTGGCCTGCGGTGTAAGTAGCTTTCGTGAGCGCCCCAGGTAGTGCCTTCAGAGTAGGAGATGTTGGAGCGGAAGAGCGTGATCTCGCTTCCCGGCGGGCAATTGGACTCAGCGGACGAAGCCAGGGCGGCAAGAATCCTGTGCCCTGCCTCGGTGTACCGCACCACTTCGGTGGGATTGGTGCACTCTCCAATAGCGTATTCGGGGTGGTTGCCGCAATCAAGATACAGCCTCGCAGCATTTGAAAGGAACATTCCCCGCGATGCGTGCAGATCGGGTAGCTGGGTTAGTTCGCGACTTGCCGCATCCATGAGGCGTCGGATAACCTCTCCCCGATCGATCTCCCCGCTTGGTGACATGCCAGCAATCGCATACTCAGTTTCCACGCCAAACATCAGCTCGGCCATAGCGCCCCGCCATCCCGCGGCGTCTGCCGCGCAGGAATTTGTGATTCTCTAGCGTATGACTCGTTCCTGAGTGTGGCCTCAATCACCAGACCTCTTAGGTGAGCGCCGAATTTCCATCCCGAAGAATGAATGGGTTACGAGAGCATCAATCAACCTGGAACACCGCGCATCACTTCGCGGCGCATCGATCTCACGTCCATGCCTTCCCATTCCCAGATCGAGCTGAGGCATGGCGGGGCCCACGAGCTACTGCACCATTTGGCTTCACCGGCAGCGCTTCAGTCCGCTGCCGCTCCCTGGACTGCGGCTCGCAGCGGCGCACAATTTCCGTACCCGTTCAATGAGCCTTGGCCTTTCTGAACGAGGCGGCGGTGGCAATAGTGCGGGATTTGTCCGGTCGAGAGGAGGCACCGACCGTTAAGCAGCTCGCACGAGGCATGTAATTCGATTTGCCTGGAGTGCGCGGATCAGTTACTGCTCCTCGAAGCAGCGGCAATCATGGCATTCGCTTTTCTGCATTCGTCGGGGATATTGGCGGTGGGCGCAAGTACCTAGAGGTCCAGAAAAACGATGACGCAAGTATTTTGTCGACGATTCAAATCATCATTCTTCGTCAGCTCGAAGAGCTGTGAAATGTTGTTGAGCTCGTCATCAATGAGACTCTTTGCTCCGGCCTCCTTGATTGGATCGAAGTACGTCTCGTTGAACCTTCCAGTGATTCCAATCGTGAGAGTGCTCATCCGGGAGACCTCCTCGTACCAGTGCTGCGGCGAGGTGCCGTCAATTCTATTCATCCGCAGTTCCTCTCTGTAGCATTCGATCAGCAAAAAGTGAGCGATGGTGTCTCCAGTTGATTTGCTCTCCCGTATCCCACTGATTTTTCTCGTGGTCGATTCTCAGAAGTCATCCCAAGGCGAAGTGATTCTCGGGAGCACGCAATTTGCTGTTTTCATTTAGGAGCAAGATGAGGATTTGAGATGGCTCACCTTTGGGTCGAGAACACTGGTTCTTGGGAAGCGCTCAAGCTTAACGGAGCCGAGCATAGGCTGCCCGGGTCAGCGCCCCCGGGAGTGGCGGAGACCGAATTCGGCAGGCAGGAAGCACGGCTCATGCGGGTGGGCAAGGACGGGGCACAGGCATGGGTGTTGATCGCCGCGGCCGGATCCGACATTCGGGTAAACGGAAGAACTGTGAATGCGGGCCTGTGGGCTCTCGCCAATAAGGACGAAATTCGCGCGCGCGAGAAACGGCTCTACTTTTCCAATGAGACGGTCGCCGAAGTCGTTCCATTCCCAGGTGTGGGCCGGCCGGTTTTCTGCGGGCGTTGCAGGTTGCCGATTGCTGCCGAGAGTCCTGCGGTATGTTGCCCCGGTTGTGGCATCTGGCATCACCAGGGTGGCCACGACAACCGCCTGTGTTGGACCTATGCCCCTGCATGCAGTTGTTGCGATTCCCAGACCGAGCTCGGTTCGGGGCTGACTTGGGTCCCGGAGGAGGATGCAACCCGATGAGCAATCTGCGTATCGCGTTGATCGGCTGCGGCAACATTGGCACGCACATGGTCCCTGAACTCCCGCGTCTGCCGGGGATCGCGGAAGTGACGCTCTGCGACCCGGATCGGTACACCCCTGAGAATCACCTCGTGCAAGCCATCGATGCAGCCGACATAGGCCGCGCGAAGGCCGTGGTGCAAGCAGAAAGGCTGCGCCGCGTTGATCCAAGTCTCAAAGTGAATGTCATTGAGGGGCGAGTGGAGGACGCCCCCAGAGGGCTACTCAAATGCGACCTGATTCTGAGCTGCCTGGACAGCCGCTCCGCTAGACAGCATGTAAATGAGCTGGCTACCCGATTGGGGGTCAATTGGATTGACAGCGGAATCCTCGGGAGCCAGGGCCTTGCGCGCGTGAATGCTTATGTGCCAGGTCACGACACCCCTTGCCTGGAATGCGGCTGGGCGATTGCAGACTATGCGGCCTTAGAAACTGAGTTTGTTTGCGGCGCGGTATCCGGCGGCTCCTACCCGTCCATGGCCTCTTCGCCGTTGGGTGCGGTCGCGGCCTCACTGATGGCCGTTGAGGCCGCGAAAATCCTTAACGGCGATCTGGCGGCATCTGTCGTGTCGAGGCAGGTGATCCTCGATGTGCTGAATTTCCGGCTGCTGGTTACCGCCAGCCGGCGAAACCCCTGGTGCCGCTTTGATCACCGGACCTGGCATGTAGAGCCGTGGGAGTGCAGCCCAGAGGGGGTCACCCTCGGCGCCGCACTCGGGGTGCTCGGCAGTCTGCGTGTTGAGGGCCATCGATTCGTCACAGGGTTGCAATGTCCCGATTGCGGCCGCCGCGATGAGCAACTTCGGCTAAACCGCCCCTTGACGCGCTGTCCCGAATGCGACCGCCGTATGGTGGCCACCGGAATAGGCACTTTCGACCGTCTCGACCGCGCGTTTGCAGGAGAGCACATGAATCTGACGCTCGCCGAAATCGGCCTGCGCACTGGAGACATTATTACAGGCGGCGACCGCCACCATCGAATTCAGCATCGCATGTTGGAGGCAGCGGCATGAGCGCTCATCTAATCAGTAGCGACGACCCCGTTTACCAGGGTTTCATGGAAAGCCAGTTAGCAGAGGGCATGGCTCTTTCAGAGGCAAGTGACATTCTTGATCTCCACGTATGTCCGATGGCTCCACCAAACTTTGTCGCCGAGTTTCACTGCAAAGGTCTCACCCGCGACGATGCGGGTGAAATCCGGGAAGCCAATGAATCTTTCATGGTCGGTGTCTGGTTCCCGGATGACTACTTAAGGCGGGCAAGCACATTTGACGTTCTGCGCATGCTGACGCCAGGCGTATGGCACCCGAATGTCCGCGATCATCTCATCTGCATTGGTGCCCTGACAGCCGGCACCCCTTTGGTCGACATTCTTCACCGGACATATGAAGTTCTCACCTATCAACTGTGCAATCCCGTGGAGAATAACTCACTGAACAAGGCCGCCTGTGCCTGGGCCCGCAGGAATCAGCAGATGTTCCCAGTTGATGGTCGGCCGCTGAAGCGGCGTCGTTTGGCCTTGGAGGTTCATCCGTTATGAGGTTCGATCAGGTTGCCGAGTCGACTTTTCGCGTGCTGGACAAGTGTACAGATGATCTCCGCCAGGAAAATCCGTGGCATTGGATTTCGAATGTGCGGAATGGAGCAGTGCTTCAAATGGAATCCCGGCTTGTAGAGGGTTTCCTTCAGCTCGCAAGCTGCTCCGAGTCGACACTCAGGAGTGTGGCGGAACTGGAGCTTGCCTTGTTGGGAAACTCCGCATTGCCAGGCGGAATTGGCCTGGCACTTGGCCCTGCCAGCCGCGGACTTCACATGCGCGCCGATATTGCGCTGCCGCTTGAAACTACCCTGGACGAGGAGTGCCTGCGGCACAGGTTGAAATGGACGCTGGGCGGATTCCATGACGGTGTCGAATTGATAAATTCCCTCGGTTTGTATGCTGGCCCCATTTCCCCTCCTGCGGACGCGGCTTCTGATGGCGGGCTTGCCGAACTCGTACGCGCATGCACCTGGAAGTGCGAAGAGCGCGGCCCGAATGACTTTGTCGCGGTCCTTGATTCAGAAACCGAGCCCGCGGCAAGAATCAGGGCGACTGAGCATGGTGTTCTGCTCAGCGTTGAACTGGGCAGGGTGGAATCCTCTGCAGCAGCTTCCCGCGCGGGATTGGCAGTATTCATGTTGACGGCCGGTGGCCTGTTGCGAATGGCCCGCCCATACGCACTGGAAACGGAAACCGGCTGGGGATTCGGGTTTCGTGTCTGTCTTCGTGGCAACCCGGAACCTCAAGAGATTGATCACGGACTGGCGGCACTCTCGATTGCGCACCAAAGCACAGCCCGGGAAGCAAGAGCGCTCCTCGATGAGCCGACGGCCAGGTGTTACTTGGCCGCGCGTGCAATTCCAACCACCAACTAACCGAAATGTGAAATGGAGAAGACCATGGGAAAAGTTGAAACTGCAGCAGAGATCCCGTTGGAGTTTTCCGACGTCAGCGGACAGAAAGTCTTCAACGTCAAGAATGCTCCGGTTGCCAATACTGTCGGCGAGCTCATCTCAGAGATGATTTCTGCCATGAACCTGCCACGTAACGACAGCAACGGCGCCCCTCTCACGTATCAAGCGAGATCAGAGCGGGAAGGCCGCCATCTTAACGCAAGCGAGCGCATCGGGGATGCATTGGAAGCCGGCGATCGACTCACGCTGGCGCCAAACATCGATGCAGGGATGAGCTAGTAATCGGCAAGCAACGAGGACGGCGTATGCAGCTGAATGTTCCATACCGTTTTGCCATCACCATGTTCGGGGAGGACGGGGCCGAAGTTGGGACCGTACTTGCCAAACGGGATTGGGAACCGGCAGCAGATTGGACGCGCTTCCACCACCAGCGGAGGGGTGCATTGCCCCTCGCAGAGAATGGCAGCGCGTCTATCTTGCCGCTTTGGGAGCGCAGCTTGGGCGAGCCTTACTGCCGCGGCTACTGCGTGAAGATCGAACAGCCAGACAAGCAGCCGGTCACGTCGGATTTCCCCAACACACACTTCCGTGATTTTGCGAGCTCTGTAGCATCTGTTTATGTCGAGCAGAAGAAGCTGCGCGCGGGAGAGTCTTACACCTACATGGTGCTGGCGCACCCTGCGCAACCGGGGGGGGCGGCGGCCGGCGGCCTCTCGGCCATTGACGCATCTCCAAGCCTGCCGGCGCATGATGGATCGCTTGAGGCCTTTCTGGCCAAGGCAACGCCAAGTGGCGTGATCGATAAAGACGACATGCCGGTTTTTGTCCACAAACAGGTACTTGAAGACGCGGCGGCGCTCACACATCGACACGAAGGAACGGAAGTCGGTGGAATTCTCATTGGAAAGCTTTGGCGCGACGAAGCTGTGGGTGAGATATTCGCCGAAATCACAGCGCAGATCACTGCAGAGCACACCATGGGAACCAACGTGAAGCTCACTTTCACAGCGGACACCTGGGCTGCGGCAGACGCCGCATTGCGGTTGCGCAACCGTGGAGAGATTCCACTCGGCTTCGTTCATAGCCATCCAGTCCGTCAATGGTGTTCGGGAAAAGCCTGCACGCTTGAGGCGCAGAAGACCTGCCGCCTGGCAAAGGACTTCTTCTCCGAGGACGACGAGGCCGTGATGCGGGCCGCGTTTCCGCGGGCCTACAGCGTAGCCATCGTGGCCAACGATACAGCATTCACTGAGCTGACGTTCAGCATGTTTGGAAATCGACAAGGCTTGACCAAGCCAAGGGGATTCTACGTTATGAAGGGAGACACCAGTGGCACGTAAAACAGCTGAGCAGATGAGTGTGGCAGGCGGCATGCTGGACGAGGTCCTACGCGTGGGAGAGGGCGCACTGCCTTTAGACGAGCGCTTGGCTCTCCTAGCGAGCCTGCGCGGAAGCGGCATTGAGGGCGGGGGGGCTATTGACCGCGCGATGATGGAGCGAATTGCACGGCTCAACCAAGCCTTGTCCACTGTGCAGGAGGAGCAGGACCAGCTGCGCAGCCTGATCGAAAGACTGACACGGCCTCCAAACTTCCCCGCCGTATTCCTGGCGAACACAGATACGCCCCACGTGAAGGGCGCACTTGTGCAGACGGACAACGAGCGTCGGGTTGTATTGATCGGAGAAGGAATCGACCCGGAACAACTAACACCTGGTGATGAAGTTCTGCTCAACGGGGAAAGAAATTTGCTGGTTGCAAATTCCGGAGTTCCAAGCCTCCTGACAGGTGAAGTGGTGACTTTCAGCCGGAGCACCGACGATGGCCGGATCGTGGTCAAGTCCCGCGATGAGGAGTTCGTGATTCTGGCCAAGAAAGCCCTTTGGATCGCGGGGCTCAGTCCGGGTGACCGTCTTCGGGTCAGCCGCAGCACGGGCATTGCACTCGAAAAGATGGCTCCGGAGAAGGGAGAGCACTTCTTCCTGGAGGCGACGCCTGCAGACTCCTTCGACGATATCGGTGGACTTGATCGGGAGATCGAATCACTGAAGGAGTTGCTGACGCTTCACATGTTGCAGCCCGCAAAGACCAGCATGTACAAGCTTCCACGGAAGGGATCTGTGCTGCTGCAGGGCCCGCCAGGAAACGGCAAAACAAAACTGGCGCGCTGCACATGCAACTGGCTCGGAGGAATGTCAGCGAGCGGACGCGCCCGGTTCATGAGCATCAAGCCAGGCGGCCTGAATTCAATGTGGTACGGACAGACGGAAAACAACTACCGCGAGATTTTTCGAGTCGCCCGCGAGGCGGCCGCGGCGGAGCCCGGTGTTCCAGTCGTTTTGTTTTTTGACGAAATTGACTCAATAGCCCAGAGCCGGGGTGAGTCAGCCAGCCGCGTTGACGATCGAATGTTGAACACCTTCTTTACCGAACTCGACGGGCTTGAGAAGCGCGGGAACATTGTTGTCATCGGGGCAACTAACCGGATGGACTCTCTTGATCTTGCATTGCTGAGGCCAGGCAGGATGGGGGACCTCGTGTTGAACATCCCGCAGCCGAATCGCAAGGGCGCGCGCGCCATCATGAGCTGTCACCTGCCTCTGGACATTCCCTACGCCGTCAACGGCGAGGGGCCAGCCGCGGCCCGTGCGGTTCTGCTCGATCTTGCCGTTGCCCAGTTGTTTGCAGAAAGCCGCGAAACCGAGCTGGCAAGACTGACGATGCGTGACGGAAAGCAATACACGGTGCGGGCCGCGGATCTCGTCAGCGGGGCGCAACTGGAATCGATCGCACATGCTGCGATTGAGCGCGCCTGCATTCGCGATGTGAGTGGCGGGCCTGCCGGCGTGTCTATCCCGGACATCAACGCAGCGTTGTCGGACTTTTATCTCGCGGCTCCCCGGACTCTCACTCCACGGAACGCGCGGAACTACATCCTCAGCCTGCCCCAGGATGTCGATGTGGTCAGCGTGAACCTTTTGGAACGCAAGGTGAGGCATTCGCAACTTTACCGTGTGGAGGCGGCCTGAGATGAAGAAAGAGCAAAAATATAAAGGTCCTCGTAAGATCCTCCCTCTGCTCATCGGCGCGGATATTGAACTGGGCAATTTCATAGCCCACGTCGACCGGATTGGGGGCTCTGGATATGAGGCATCGCGCGCATTGCTGGCGGAGGTCAAAGGGCAGCCAGGCGATGCCTTGGATAGCCATAGCTACTGGGACTCCCCGGGCAACGCGGCAAACGGCGCTGCCTCGGGGAAATACGCATCCACCAACCATTGGGTCTACAACGTCCAGGACGTGGGCCGCCGCTATCTGCCAAGCACGGGCGGCTGCATCTACGTGGACCTGGATCATTTCGAAATTTGCACTCCGGAGGTGTTGTCGGCATTTGATCATGTGGCCGCGTGGCACGCGATGCTGCGCATCGCGAGAACCGCTCTCGATGACGCCAACGAAGGCCGTGCTCGTGACCGGCAGATACAGGTCCTTGTCAACAACACAGACGGGCAGGGAAACTCCTATGGCAGCCATCTCTCGTTTCTGATCAACCGGCGCACGTTCGACAATATCTTCCTTCTGCGGCGGCCCCATTACCTTCAAGCGCTCGCATCTTTTCAGGTGTCACTTCTGTTGCTGACGGGACAGGGGAAGGTGGGTTCTGAAAATGGCCGGCCTCAGGCGGTCTATAACATTTCCCAGCGTGCCGATTACCTGGAAACACTTATCGGCGTTCCGACCACGATCAATCGGCCGATCGTGAACGCTCGCGATGAGGCGCTTTGCGGTCGGGGCTACACCCGTGATTCAGAAGCTCCCGCACGCCTGCATTCGATTTTTTTTGACAGCGCTCTGGCCCACGGTTCAGCTCTGTTTCGGGTGGGAACCATGCAGCTCTTTCTCACTTTGCTGGAACGAGAGCTGGTGGACTCGCGCCTGATCCTAGAAGATCCCCTGGCCGCGTTGCAGAGCTTCAGTACTGATCCCACGCTCAAGGCGTGCGCCCGGCTGATCACCGGCGAGCAGTTTACGGTTCTCGAACTGCAAAGCGCATACCTGGACCTCATCAAGCGCCATGCCGCTCAGGGTGTCTTCGAAGGCGTCGTAACTGACGCGGAGAAGATTATTGCCCTCTGGGAAGACACCCTTGTGAAGTTCGCAAACGCCGACTGGATGGCCGTTGCTCGGCGAGGAATCGACTGGGTTTTGAAGCTGATGGCCGTCGAGCGCGCGATGGACGAGGATTCACGCCTCGAATGGGGCTCCTCGGAATTGAAGGTGCTCGACCATAAATACGCCAGCCTCGGAGATGACGGCTTGTATTGGGCCTACGAGGCAAGCGGCTTCGTGGAGCAATTGGTCACGCCGGCGCGCATTGTCCATTTCACCGAAAACCCTCCAGCGAATACGCGGGCGTGGACCAGAGCGATGCTGCTTCGCCGCGCCTCGGAAGAGGGTGTGACGGTGACCAGCATGGATTGGGATTCAATCACGTTCAAGGTACGCGGGCGCCACTCATGGCCAACCTATCGCACGCTCGACATGGCGAACCCGCTTGGCTTCACCGAGGCGGACGCGAAACACATCTTCGACGACGCCGGGGACTTCAGGGATCTGCTCGACGGGCTTGAATCCCTGGCGGCCGGCAATGCCTTTACTGCGGATGTTCTGACCACAAACTGAATACAAGGAGAGGATCGATATGCGCTTTTTGCAACGCAATAACCAACAACGAAACAACAGTGGTGGCGATGGCGAGCCAGGCTCAGGCAATGCGCTCGAGCAGGCAAGGGAACAAGGGGACCAGCTGCTTTCGGCCGGCGACGAAGCCATCCGGCGCGCATTGTCCGGCAATTCAGAAAGCTTCCTCAGGGCGAGCAGACAACAAGGTGGGGAATAGGCACGCATTGACAACTCTGTGGGGCCGAAAATGGGCCCCAATGAGCCGCAAGCGCGGGCGTCATTCCGGTGATCGACCAGTGAACGTCGGGCGATCCAAGAATGGCGCGGATCGCAAACTTCTTTCCAAAGCAGCCAGACTCGCGCAGGCAGGCGAGTAGGGCGCGCTTGCTTCTCAGGCGCGTGTTGAATATCCCATTGGTAGGCCGCGCGCCCAGGTCTCATTGGAGCGGGCGGGGAGACCGAATGTCGATGGCAAATGAATCCACTTCTCTCGATCCCGCACTCGAAGCAAAGCTGAAGCGCTTGCGCCTGCGGGTGGAACTAACCGACGAGGAGACACTCACCGTCAAGGGCGTCCCCGCCAACCAGCTCCACTTCAACAAGGGCAGGACCAACCTTTTGATTAAGTGCTCCAGCGGGCCCATGCCATGCGTTGTGTGCGTGGACGATGACCTGGAGTACATCGGGGCTGACCAGGCGCTCTCTCATGCTTTCATTGCCGCCCCGACGCGGCAGGGATGGAGGATTCTGACACTCGCTACATCGGGCGGAAGCGCTCAGGGGGAACTGACCGCAGGGCTTGAATACGCCCTCGATATTCTCGGTGTGGACCATGAGTGCGGCGCCACTCCAGCTCCTCCAGAAGTGCGGAGTAGGAAGCTATTGCGGGCGTGGGCAGAAAGCCTGAACGAGCGCGGAGACGCCGAACGAATCCCCCCAACTCTTTATCGAGATGAGGAGATCGAGCAGGTGGCCTCAGCAACTCTGAGTTGGGAGGGGCGGCTCCCGCTGATTCTTGGAAATGCGGGAACTGGCAAGACCAATCTGCTCCGCGGCGTTGCTAACCTCCTGGCCCGCCGTCACGACGAGGTCCTATCAGTGAACATGGGCGCACTGATGGCAGGCGCTCTTTTTGAGACCGGGCGGGAATCCCTGCTGGCGGCTCTGCTCCGGGAAGCCACCGATTCGGGGGTAGTCCTTGCGCTGGAACAGGCTGAGTGGGCACTGAATGGCACTCCGCGCGCCCTGGTGTTGCTCCGGGACGCACTGGATCGCGGCGCCCGGCTCATCGTCACATCCACGCCGGACCAGGAGCGCCGGTTCTCGGTGCATCCGATTCAATCGCGGCTCGAAATCGTCAGGCTGAATGAGCTTTGCGCGAGTGACACTCGTCGCATCCTGGAGCAACTCCGGCCTTCCATTGCGAGTCATCACGGTGTTGAGATTGACGAGGAAGTGGAACGAGCTACTGTGGAGCGGTCTCTCTCCATGAGCGGCGCGCTTCCTGGTAAGGCGGTGCGACTGCTCGACGCAGCGGCTGCACGTACGAATCTGACACGCGGTAATCGTGTCACTCTTGTAGACGTATACTTGGCTGCCTCCAGGATGCATGCGCCGGAGCTTGCTTAGAGCAGTTGGCGCTGTTCGAGGAGCGCAGTATTGCCAAACTGGCGCCGTGCTGCCCAAACCGCGTCCCCTCGGCTCATGCCTTGGCGAATGTGCCGCTCCGCCAGAAGCTCAATGTGCGTTTCGACTTCGTCGCCAAACTCGCGATTCGCATTTCCTTGACCGAACAGCCCACGGAGTCTGGATATGAATCGGAGAATCAAAGAGGTCATGGCTAATCCTGACCCTCCAGGCGCAGGACGCGCCCGATTACGCCGGAAATTGTTTCCCAGTTTGACGTCTCAATCGCAAGCTATTTGAGCCCGCGCTTTGTGATCGAGTAGAACTTGGCCTTCCGGTTGTTCTCTGATACACCCCAATTGGAATGGATCCAGCCCTGCTGCTGAAGCCGCAACAGCGAGGTGTACACAGTGCCCTCGTTCAGCTTCAACACCTGTTCGCTGATCTGCTCGGTGCGCCGCGCAATCCCAACTCCGTGTTGTGGGCCGAGAGCGTGGAGAGTCTTCAGAATCATCAGATCGAGCGTGCCCTGCAGGACTTCGGATTTGTCAGCGGTCATGGCTACTCCATTGGACATTGCAAAGAAGATAGCACGGCTCCTTTGCAACGTCCATAGGAGGAATAATATTGGGAGTTCCTGAACTGCGTCTGGACTGGCGACAACAGGCCTTCGGGACGATTCACCTCTACGAGCCCGAAGGTGCGATCTTGAAGGTTGCCGCTTACTGCGGCAGTGCGCTACGACTCGACGAAGCGAGGTTTCAGGAGGTTGATCGCGGGAGGGGTGTCGCGTCATGGGTGGTTCTGCGTCAGCGGGCAATAGTGATCAATGATTTGAAGAACTCGCAGTTCAGCCGAGTGAACATCGTGATTAACGAGAAAGTTCAAAGCGAGCTCGCCGTTCCAATGATCGCAAACGGGGAATTGGTCGGCGTTCTGAATATAGAAAGCACAAGAAAACATGCCTTTTCGCCAGCGAGCACGAGGTCGCTTTGGTATGCGGCAAATGGTGCGGCTGTGGCGTACCAAATGGCCAAGAGCGGGTTGATCACCCGTGAACTTTTAGACATTTGCGCGATGGCAGCAAAAGACAAAGATGGAGCGGCATCTCTGAAGAAGATCGCCGCGGTGCTATGCTTCGCTCTGGGCGCTGACGGTTGTGACATTTGGCGTTACAATCGGAGCCTCGGCCGGTTCGATGCCGCCGGGTCGACTCGCGATCTCTTCGAACCAATAGTCAGACCCGAAGGCTAGAGTGCCTATATCCGTGAGAGAAATCAGCCCGTTTGGGTGGGCGATATTGAGGACGAGGTCCACTTCTCTAAAAGGGCGTGGCAAGAGGAACAATGGGTCGATATTCCGCCGGGAGATTGCAGCCCCTCTTCCGTCAATAGGAGGGCCGCGGGGTTCGATACCAAGGCGCAACTTGGTATCCCGATCAGCGTCTTAGGGGAGTGCGGCGGTGTCGCATGGATCAGTTATAGGCGCGGCTGCTTGCCGCCTGGACCATCACGCATGCGTGATGCGTTTTCCTATGTGAGCCAAGCTCGCCTTGTGCTCGACGCGGTGCAGTGGCGTCTCGAAATGCCAAGTCAATTCGACCTCCGGGTAATCGGTAATAAGCTCAAGGCATGGTCAGAAACAGGGCCATTGCGGTTCGGTTCGCTGGCCTCATATAAGGATGGTCATGTCATCCACCGTTCATTTCATGCGCACGTATGTGGTGATTTCCACGCAATTAAGGCTGTCCACGGCTCGGTTGTTCGCCTACTGATTAGCGATGCTACAGGGAAGGCAGTACCTGGTTTGCTGAACGCGTTGCCGCTCATGACAGGCTTCGAAGTTTTCGGAGGCGATTCCCCCTCGACCCGCTTTGTCATGGACAAGCTCGTGAACGTGGCGAATACGCTTGGGGTTTCGGGTACAGGGCTTTACTGTACCTCATGCTTGTTGAGGAAAAAGTTGAGAACAATAAAATTCGGAGCATTGTTTTGTCGGCAACTTCAGCGGGACACCCATCGCTGATCCTTCTTCGGCGCTCACCAGTATTGATTAGGTTAATCCCAAGTTCTGATGGTCGCGCCAAAGGCCCGCCCTTCCATGATCCGCTCAAGAGGCTATTCTCCGAGGAATACGAAGCACTTGTGCCTGGGGACACGCTTGTTGCGTATACAGACGGTGTCGGAGAGGCACTTGCCGCCGGTAGCCAGGACGAGCAGGAATGGGCAGAGAAGATTATCAATTTGGCGAGCGGTCACGCCCGGTCCTGCGAGGAAATAGCTCAGACTATCATCAGTGCTGCAGAAGATGCGGGCCCTTTACATGATGACATGACGGTTTGGGTTGTGAAAATGAAGCCGAAGAGTTAGCAGTCTGGGCCATGAGAAGCTGCGCTGATACGCAAACGAAGGAACAGAATTGTATAAACCCGGACATGACACTCATCATGACGCACCTTCAAACGGTTGCGCTCATACCATCAACAGGGGTGGAGAAATCGCCAAATTTGCCTGTTCTGGTCGGATGCTCAGTTATCGCCAAGTGACACCAAAACTCCTGGATCCCGGTGATCCAATCGGAACGATGCCCCCCTCGAGGAAACCTTGCCACTGGCTGGCTTGCCGGCACCGATCGGCGCTGGAATCGCGGTTTGGCGATCTCGCACGTACCGAAAAGCACTCTTAGCGAGAACGGCGTTTACGGTTACCTATTCTGCAGATCAAGCGCCCAGGTTTGGCCGACCAGATCCATTCCGAACGAGTGATGCCGCTTCTCTTCGAGAAGCGTGAAACCAGCCGCCTGATAAATCTTGCGAGCCGAGACGAGCACGTCGTTGGTCCAAAGCATGAGCTTGCGGTAGCCCAGTTCTTGCGCTCGCTCGTTGCAGAGACCCACCAGACGCGAGCCAACCCCCAAACCTCGGGCTGCTGGCTCTACGTAGAGCAGCCTCAGCTTCCCAACGTCGGGATCGTCTGTTTTCATGAGAAACACCGAGCCCACGACCTGATCGTCAATCTCCGCAATCCATGCATCTTCGCGGGTCGCGTCGAATTGTGCAGAAAAGTTCCCCAAGATTTGCGACACAAGTCCCTCATAGGTCCAATCCCAGCCGTATTCGCGATGGTAGAGAACCGCCTGACGGTGAGTGATCCACCCAAGATCGCCAACTTTCAGCGACCGGAACTGCACATGCTGTGCCGACACCGGCTTTGCCTTAAGGACATCTTGGATCTCCTGCATATTTTTCGCCAGGCGCTGGCGGTTTTCAGCAATGAGCGGCGCAACAAGTGCCTCGATCTGCGCCGCAGTTCCGTCATTCAGTTTCTTAAAAGCCTTCTTACCGGACGCAGTAAGCGACAAGAGCTTTTGCTTGCCGTGCTTTGGGCTGACCCGGCTTTTGAGTAACCCAGCATTTGCAAACCGAGCAACAATGCGGCTGACGTGCGCTTTGTCCATGCCCAGACTCCTGATGATCGTTGCTGCTGACTGCTCCCCAGACTGCGCGAGTTCATACAGCACTCTTGCTTCAGCCAGGGTGAGGTCGCTTTCCGGCAGATGCTTTGCCAAAAGACCAATCTCACGGGTGTAGAAGCGATTGAAGCTGCGCACTTGTTCGACGATGGACATCCCAGGCCTCCATTTCTGTGTTGTCAGTGACAACATAGAACAATCAGGGTGTCCTGCGCAAGGGGTCTGACAACGTGAGACCCCTTGCGGCAGCGGACAGCAAGGTCCTCGCAAGTCGGCCAGTGTTGCCGATCCGTCTGGGAATAAGCCTCGATTGACGCCAACAGCCCAAAGCGCGTTTCGAGGGCAGGCTCTTATCGGATCGCTCCGCCAAGAGCGAAGCCTTTTGCTCTCCACTAGTGCTATGCCCAGTTTCAACAGTTGACCGCAAATATCCGAACTTGCGGTTGCGCTGTCGCTACTGACGATTGGATTGCATACAGCCCTTCATTCTCGAGCCTCGCGCGAAACATCGCTCTGCTCGAACCTCGTTGGCAGCCTTTTTGTGTTGACAACACTCATACACTTGTTTACTCTATGCCTTTAGTGACAAAGCCTATGAAAAATGCTACTCCTCGCGATCTGTTCCCCGGGGCGCTTGAAATGATGATTCTCGAGTCGCTCCGCCGGCAGCCGGCTCACGGCTATGCGCTGGTGCAACATATCCAGCAGCGATCGAACAACCTGCTCCAAGTGGAAGAAGGCTCGCTCTACCCGGCTCTGCAACGGCTGCTGAAGGCGAAGCTTGTGAAAGCAGAGTGGGGAGTCTCGGCGACCAATCGTCGCGTGAGGACCTACCAGATCACCCCCGCGGGCATGCGTCATCTTGAAGAAGAAATCTCGAGCTTCGAGCGTATGTTCGAAGGCATCGGGCTGGTCCTCAATCCGGGCAAGAATACCGTCAGCTGAGAGGAGTTCTCCATGAGCTGGATCTCGAATATATTCCGCCGTGGCAACATCTACAACGATCTCGCCGAAGAAATGCGCCTTCATATTGAAGAAAGGACCGAGCAGTTGATGCGGGAAGGCATGAGCCACAAAGAGGCCGAACAAGCTGCACGGCGAGCGTTTGGGAATCGCACGGTTCTGGAGGAGCGGAGCCGCGAGGTGTGGCAATGGCCGACGCTGGAATCCATCTGGGCCGACGTGCGCTATGCGCTGCGCCAACTGAAGAACTCTACCAGATCGGAAGAGCGTCGTGTAGGGAAAGAGTGTAGATCTCGGTGG
>OBLT010000711.1_pt1 | contig 21375 bp, 16 predicted proteins | sample 1518721 | NCBI WGS metagenome assembly OBLT01 (sample SAMEA3539307, study PRJEB22396) | soil metagenome | biome: tundra; feature: field; material: soil | place: USA | collected 2010-05 | depth 0.15 m | reverse complement strand
TGGAGCATGTCCGGGAGATTCTGCGCGTGCAGACTCCCAACCAGGTTCCCGACGTCCCCGACTACGTGTTGGGAGTGCTCACCGTACGGGGGAAGATTCTCCCGGTCATCGACCTGCGGCGCCTGCTGCAGCAGCGATCGCTCGCCGATGAGTTCGCCGACAACTGCCGGCCTCTCCGCGAGGAGTATCAGCTCTGGATAGACCAGACTGAGAAAGTCTTCGCCGGCGGTTCGCAAACCAAAGTGGACGGTTCGGTCACGGAGCATCTCCGCAAGTGGCTGGCGGATACCAACAGTTCCAGCCAGTTGCTGATGGAGGCGCTGGCCAAGGCGCGCGGGCTCAACGAAAAGGTCATCAAGCAGCTTCAGGTCCGGACGAAGCACGAAGAGCAAGGCGATCACGATGCCGCGAACGCCTGTGGAGAGGAGGTTCTCTCCGGAGGCCGCGAAACGGTCACCGCCCTCAGGGGGTTTGAACAGCAGATCGCTCACAACATCCAGGAAGACCAGCGCATCATTGTGGTGGATTCCGAGGGCTACGTGCTGGGGTTGGTGGTAGATCACGTTCACGAAGTGCTGAACGTTCCCAAAAACCTGATCGAACCGCCACCCCGCATCGCATCGAGCGGCGGAATGGAACTGTCGGGGGTCGCCAAGCTGGACGACGGCGCCCGGTTGATTATGTGCCTGGACGTGGCCAACCTGATGAAAGACCAGAAGCTGCGGGATGTCCAAGGGTCCTCTCGCCATGCCGTTGAAGAAGCCAAGGCTGGAGAGGTCCACAAAGCCGGCGCCGGCGGGCAGGAACTGAGCGAAGTTCAACTGGTCACGTTCATGCTCGGCGCGGAGGAATACGGTGTGCCGATTTCACAAATTCAGGAGATCGACCGCCTGGCCAAAATCACTAAAGTGCCGAAGGCCGCGGCGTTCATCGAGGGCATCACCAACTTGCGCGGGGAAGTAATCCCGGTGTTGGACACACGCAAGCGCTTCGATCTGGAGGTCAAGGCCTCCGACGACCGCACGCGCATCATCATCGTGGATCTGGGCGGCATCAAAACCGGCCTGGTGGTGGACTCTGTGCGTGAGGTATTGAATCTCGCCAAGAAGGACATCGCACCGCCGCCGGAAGCGATCGGGTCGGGAATCGACCAACATTTCATTTCCGGAATCGGCAAGGTGGATGCGGGTAAGCGCATGATCGTACTGCTCGACGTGGAGAAGATTCTCTCCCGGCAGGAGCAGGCCCATCTTTCCACAGTTACGGCGTAGGGCAAGGTGGTTGGGCAGCACTCCGGCACGCTCCCTAACGGTGGCGTTCTGATCCGAGCCAGGACCGTTAGGGCGTGCCGCTAATTTCAGCCAATGAAAAAGACACGAGTACTAGTGGCGGACGATTCCGCCTTAATGCGGCAGACCCTCAAACGAATCCTCGCGGCGTCGGCCGACCTTGAGTTGGTAGGGTTCGCCCGGGATGGCGAGGACGCCGTCTCGAAAGCCCGGGAATTGCGGCCCGATGTCGTCTCCATGGACATCAACATGCCGAAACTGGACGGCGTGACAGCCCTACAGATAATCCTGCAAGAGAAGATCTGCCCGGTTGTGATGGTTTCGTCGCTCACTCAGAAGGGCGCGACGACTACCTTCGAGTGCCTGGAGTTGGGGGCCTTCGATTTTGTCGGCAAGCCGGACGGCACGGTCTCCAACAACATGGGCCTGATCGCGGACGAACTGATCTCGAAACTCAAAGCCGCGGCATCCCGCGGCATCGTGGACCGCCTGCAGCGCGGCCGCGAGCATCGGCGAACATACGTGCCGCCCATGGGCGCCACGTTTGAGAACGTCAATCGAAAAAGGGCGGTAGCCATCGGAATCTCCACCGGGGGGCCGGCGACGCTGCAAGAGGTGCTGCCGCAGATTCCAGCGGACGCGCCCGCGAGTTTTTTCCTGGTACAGCATATGCCACCCTCGTTTATCGCTTCCTTTGCCAAGCGGCTGGGCGATAACTGCGCGCTCAAGGTTGTGGAAGGGCGATCGGGCATGCCTGTCGAGCCGAGCGTATGCTACGTGGCGCCGGGCGGCATGCATCTATGCCTGCACCGCAAGATGACCGGCGAGGTCGTGATTCGCACGCCAAGCACGCCGGCGACGCTGTTCGTGCCTTCGGTGGGGGTCATGATGGCGTCGGTTTTGAATATCTACGGGAGTGACACCATCGGCGTTTTGATGACCGGAATCGGAGACGACGGCGCCGATCAGATGGTCGCGATCAAGCAGGCAGGCGGGCACACGATCGCCGAAAGCGAGGAGACGGCCGTGGTGTACGGAATGCCTCGCGAAGCCATCGAACGCGGTGGAGCGTCGGTGGTTGCACCTAGCCACCATGTGGCAGGAGAGATCCTAAAGGCCGTCAGGAGAACAGCAGAATGAGCAGCCTCAAAGAATACGCGGAGAAGTTGAATTCCGCCGATGAAGCGGAGCGCACATACGCGGCCGAGGATATCGGCTACCTGGATGCCCCGGACGGTGTTTCGGTTCTCGTGGAACGGGTGGGCAGTGAGCCTTCGCGAGTAGTTCGCGACGCCATATTCCAAGCCCTGATCCGGATCGATGCGGACGCGTCTATCGAGGGTTGCATACGGTTGCTCGAAAGCGAAGATCCCCACATCCGCAACCAGGCCGTGGATGTGTTGCGCCGCAAAGGTGCGGGTACGATCCCCTTCCTGAACACGGTCATGCGGTTTGGCGACAAGGACCTGCGGAAGCTGGTACTGGACGTCTTGAGCGGAGTACACGCCGACGGTGCCGCACCGATCTATGAGACTGCGCTCCGCGATCCGGATCCGAACGTGGTGATCACGGCCGTGGAGAATCTCGGCAGGATGCGGGCAGTGGAGTTCCGAAGCCGGATCGAAGACTTGCTCCAGGCCGACTCGCATCCCATGCTGATCGGTGCCTGTCTGGAGGCTCTGGTGGGGATCGGAAGCGAATCCTCGTTAGAGGCTATCCTCCGGTGTTTCCCGGACTTGGCGACACTGCCGGACTTCTTTCTGGTGCCATGTCTAAGGGCCATTGGCGCTCTGGGAACGGCCGGAGAACTGGTCAAACTGGCGAGCTTACTCGCCATTCGTGCCCCCCACCTTCGCCCGGCGATTCTGGGTGCGCTGACCGCCATTCATCAACGCCACCCGGCGGAAGTCTACGGTGAGGCCTTTCTGCCGGCCTTGCAGGCGGTGATAGAAGATGGAGACCCACCGCTTTGCCGCTATCAGGCGGTGCGGGCTCTGCGTTTTCTCTCCTCCCGTGACGACGTTTACGCGCTCCTGGTTTCCTGCCTGTCCAGTACAGAGCGCCTGGTTCGCCTTGGGGCGGCTGAAACCCTTCGCGCGACCGAAAGGCCAGGGTGGGGGCCGATTCTGGCGGCGCACGCGCTCGAAGAATCCGATGAGGAGATCTTGCAGGCGCTCGACTGCTAACGGACCACCATGCCAGACCTTTCTGTCGAACAATTCAAGAGTTTAAGCCAGCAAATCTATCATAAACTGGGGCTGCATTTCGATGACAAAAAGATTTACTTCCTGAAAACGCGGGTTGCCAAGCGCATGGCGGCGTTAGGCATCGACGACCCGCGGGACTATGTGTTCCTGGTCAGCTATGCCGACCCGAAAGGGATAGAAATGCAGGCGCTCGCCAATCTGGTCACAACCAACGAGACTTACATGTTTCGGGAGTACGATCAGTTGCAGGCGTTCGCCAACCACTGTCTGCCGGAAGTCCTTTCCGCCAAGCAGGCCCGCGGCGAGCGAAAATTGCGGATCTGGTGCGCGGGTTGTTCCTCGGGTGAAGAAGCTTACACGCTGGCAATGATCCTGCAAGACGTATTCCCACAGGCCCAGAGCTGGGACTGCGAGATCGTGGCCACCGACATTGACGAGAACATGCTCCGAAGGGTGGTCGCGGCACGCTACGGGGTCCGGAGCGTCAACGAAGTCCCCGGCGACTACCGGCAGAAGTACCTGATTGAGGACGGTGACGAGTGGGTGGTCCGGCCGAGAACCGCTTCTCTTGTCCAGGTCCGTCATCTCAACTTGCAAGACCGCATCGCGATGAGGGCGATGCGCGGCTTTGATTTCGTCTTCTGCCGCAACGTCCTGATCTATTTCGACGATCTGTCTCGAAAGGCGGTAATCGATCACTTCTACAACGCCCTGAATCCGGGAGGCTACGTCTTCCTGGGGCATTCCGAATCGGTAGGACGCGTGACGACGGCCTTTAAGCTGAAGCGGTTCGAAACCCATCTGGTCTATGTGAAGGAATAGCGCTGTGGATACCAAGCAAACAATCTTAATCGTGGATGACTCACAATTCGTCAGGAGCTATCACTCCTATATCCTGGATCAGGCCCAGTTTCAGGTGATTACGGCCGTAGACGGTAGTGACGGACTGGAAAAGCTGTACACCAATTCCTGCGACCTCGTCCTCACCGATATCAACATGGCTAACATGGATGGCTATGAGTTCATCCGGCGGATACGCTCGGATGGAAAGTACAGCTCACTTCCCATCATCATCGTGTCCACGGAAAGCGAAGCCAAGGACAAGATGAAGGGATTTGAGGCAGGGGCGAATCTTTACATTGTCAAACCCAGCTCCCCGGAAATGATGGTCGAGAACATTCGCATGATTTTGATCGCCAACTGAGGCTTGGCGCAGAGGAGGAGAGCGGTGCCGTTTTCTATCGGTAACAAGCAGGGCAGACAGATTCTGAAGCTCGAAGGCGCGGTCACCATCCGGCACGCTCAGGATCTCGCCGCCAAGCTAGGGGAGGGCCTGGAAGACGGCATGCCCATCGGAGTAGATACCGGGTGCTTAGAGGACATTGACACGTGTATCCTCCAGCTACTGTATTCGCTGCGCAAGACAGTCCCAGAGCTTTCCTTCGATAACCCGTCGGATGCTTTCATCGCCGCGGTGGACCGCTGCGGCCTGCGGCGCGAGTTGCTTAGTGCGCGGGAGAGTTTGTGAAAACCATCATGACAGTGGACGATTCGGCCAGTCTCCGGCAGATGGTGAGCTTAGTGCTGCGAGGCGCTGGCTATGAGGTTATCGAAGCCGTGGACGGCGTGGACGGTTTGTCCAAACTGAACAGCCATGAGTTGCATCTCTTCCTGACTGACATAAATATGCCAAACATGGACGGCCTGGATTTTACACGCCAGGTTCGAGCGATGCCGCAATACAAGTTCGTTCCGATCGTTCTGTTGACCACTGAATCGCATCCGGAAAAGAAACAGGAAGGCAAGGCGGCGGGTGCAACGGCCTGGATCGTGAAACCCTTCAACCCGGACCAACTCTTGGCGGTAGTGAAAAAGGTCGTGCGCTGACGGCCCCGGAGGAAAAGGGGCACGAAACGGGGTAGAGAGACGATGTCAACCGATATTATCGAGCAAATGCGGGTTACGTTCAGGGCCGAGGCGCTGGACCTGCTGATTGAACTCGACTCTGCCCTCCTGTCTCTGGAGGCGGAACCGGGCGATTCGACGTTGGTACACCGGGTGTTCCGGGCCATTCACACCATCAAGGGATCCGGGGCAACGGCAGGTTTCACGCACCTTTCCAGGTTCGCTCACAAGATGGAAGAGGCCTTTGACCTGGCGCGTGAAGGGCGTCTTGCCGTCACGCCAGACTTGATCGATTGCGGACTTAAGGCCTGCGACGTCCTCCGGCTGATCATCGAGGAGAAGGTCGAAGGGGCGGTCGTCCCAGGAGAAGTGGAAGCAACCGGCGCGTTCACACGACTGCTACCGGCGCCTGACAATCCACTCGCGGAGCGAAGCGGGGAATCGAAGCCGCGAGCCGAGGTTCGTGCGGCATTTGAGATCATTTTCAAGCCGAACCGCGAGATGTTCTATTCCGGCGCGGACCCGGTTACGCTGCTCGACGACTTGCGGGAACTGGGGCAGGCGCATATCACGGCTCATGCGAACCAGGTACCGCCGTTGCCTTCGTTGGAGGCTGAGCACTGCTATCTCTGGTGGGAGATTCTTCTAGTCACGGAGCGCGATCAGGCGGCCATCAAGGACGTGTTCGTGTTCGTCGAGGACGAATGCGAGGTGCGTATCCGGCTGCTGGAAGATCAGGCCTCGGCCGTGGCCCTGCTTGGTTCCGTGCCGGCGGAGGCGTTCGAACTGTTCGTGCTGGAGTGCGAAGACCACCTGGAGGGAATTGAAAGGGCCGCGCTTGCGTTGGAAAGCGATCCGGCGGCGAGGGACAACCTGGACGCTCTCTTTCGGGGTGTCCACAGCATCAAGGGCAACGCCGGTCTGTTGTTGGGAGACGTCAAGGGCACAGCCCTCACGGCCAGTCATCCTCTGCAACTCCTGCTCCGGGTGGCCCACGGACTGGAGTCCCTTCTCGACCCGTTCCGGGGACCGACCGCCGGACTGGTGACTGACGATACGATCCAAATCGCTTTAGAGACGTGCGATGCGATCCGCACCCTATTGGGAAGCCTTACCCACACCGGCGCGGGCGGCCCGGTCTTTCGGGAACTGCTCGCGCGTTTGAGAGTACCCACCGATGCCGCGCCGAGCGGCCAGACCGTGGATGGGCGAGAAGCCGCATTTCTCAACACGACGTCGCAGTGCGTCGAGATGATCGCGGGCTGTTTCCGGCGGATGGAAAATGACGGCGAGTCCACAGGGCCCGTCCTTGAGACCTATCGGCGCGGTCTCAAGACCTTGTCGGGGGCCGCTCAGTACCGGAGCTGCACGGAACTGGAAGATCCGTTGGCGCAACAACTCCGAATCCTGGATGCCGCGGTGAGAGCCGGTGGGGCGTTGAGCATCGAGGAGCGTTCAGCACTTGGCAGCGCCTTTCGGACCACTCGTTCCGTTCTTGACCGCATGTCCCCGGACAGCGATGTCAGCCACGTTCCAGAGCCTTCCGGTGCTGTCCAACCCTCAGTGAAAGCTCCGGTGGAACGGCCGGAGGCTGCCGCCGCACCTGCGACGATTCGAATTGATCAAAACAAACTGGATCGCTTGATGAGGGTCGTTGGCGAATTGCTGGTTGCCCGCGGGGCATTCCCGCTGCTCGCGCAGAAACTGAACGACGGCGCGGATGGCGCAGGAGTGGTGAAGGACCTGAAAGAGGCGGGTTCGAACATCTCCCGCATTGCCGACGAACTGCAGACCAGCGTGATGTCGATTCGGATGCTGCCGGTCAGGACCGTTTTCCAGAGATTTCCGCGCCTGGTGCGAGACCTCGCGCGGTCTCTCGGAAAGGAAGTCCGGCTCGTCATAGAAGGAGAGGGAATCGAACTGGACAAGACAATCCTCGAACAGATCGGCGATCCGCTGGTTCACGTGATCCGCAATGCTGTCGACCATGGTCTTGAGCGGCCGGAGGAACGCCGGGCAAAGGGAAAGGACGCGTCCGGACAACTGACCCTGCGAGCATTTCATGAGGCGGGCGGCGTGGCGATTGAGATTACAGACGACGGGCGTGGGCTCGACGCCGGCGCCCTCAAGCGGAAAGCCGTCGAAAAGGGTTTGCTAACGCCCGAAGCCGCTGCCGGCATGAGCCAGGAGACCGCTTTTCAGTTGGTGTTCCTGCCTGGGTTGACCACTGCGGCGAAGGTCACCGACGTCTCCGGCCGCGGAGTGGGGATGGATGTGGTCCGCAGTAACGTGCGCAACCTGCAAGGCACCGTCGAAATTCGCTCGAAGCCCGGCCGGGGCGCCACCTTCCTGATCAAACTGCCAACCAGTCTCATGATCTCTAAGGGCATCTTGCTGGAAGCGGGAGCCCAGGAGTATATCCTGCCGCTGAGTAGCATTCGCGACATGGTCAAGGTGCCGTCGGAAGAGGCGCACGAGTACCGTGGACTCACCCTCGCGCAGGTCCGGGGAACAATCTACTCCATATTCAGCCTGGCGGAAATGTTGGGATTGGCTGCCGCAAAGACGCCGGAACTCTCCGTCGCAATTGTCGAAGCAGGCACTGTAAGGTACGGCCTCGTGGTCGATAAGTTTCTTAGTGAAGTGGAGGTATTGGTGAAGCCCTTGACGGGTGGCTTAGAGAAATGCAGGGAGTTTCAAGGCGCCGCCATCATGGGAGACGGACGGGTGGTACTTGTCCTGAATGCGCTGGAGTGCCACAGCTTGGATCGAACCGCATGCAGTTAGCCGACCAACCGGACGGCCGGGCGGGAGTTCCGCCGCTAGGGCTAGGGGCGCAACTTTCCGCTTGGCTGCAGACTGCGCGGAACGCGAGTCTGAGACTGCTCCGAGTGGGCGCGATGGTCCGCCGGAAAGAGGCCGCGAGCGATTGGCAGGGAGAGGCCTGGACCGAAACTCTTGGGCAGGTGATCGCGGATCTCGATCGTCTGAACCACGACACGGAGCGGGACTTTTTGAGAATCGGCGGAAAACTGGCTGAGTTCATCGAGGCGGTGAATCTGATTTCGTCCGAGCTAACGGCTTTGGCGAACTTGATCTCGGGAGAGCATGGGCTACGGGAATCCCAGGCGCTGACGTGCGCTCTCGATCGTTCGATTGAGATGGGGGCGCATTCCGAAGAAGGCAACGGCGTCCTGGGCGGCATGCGCCAAGAGGCAGACCGGTTGAAGCGGATCCTGGCAGGGTTCAAGGGAACCGTCTCGACCTTTCGTACACTTGGAGTGCTGACACACATTGAAACAGCACGGCTTGGTAGGGCAGGCGCCGACTTCGGCAACCTGGCCGACGAGGTAAAGTCGCTGGCGGCAGATGTTCAGGCCAGAGTCGAGAACGCACTGGATACCGCGGCCTTGCTGATTCCGCCAATCGAAAGCGCGCTCGAAAACGTCTCCGCGCTCGAACAAGGGCAGGCGAATGAGCTGCCTTCGTTGATCGCCGGGGTCCAAGCAAGCCTCTCATCGTTCCGCGACATGCAAACCGGGGCGCATGACTCAGCGGTTCGATTGGGGGCCCAGTATGCCGCAATATCGGACCTCTTTACGAGACTGATCGTATCCATTCAGTTCCACGACATCACGCGGCAACAGGTTGAGCATGTGATCGATATGCTGCGGCGCCTCTGTTCCGAAACCGTGGGAGAAAACGGCGGCATTTCCAGCGGCCGCCGGGATCGGGCGGCCATCGTGGCACTGCAATCGTCGCAACTCGCCGACGCGGCGGAGAAATTCGCCGGTTCGGCCGCGTCGATTGCGCGCAGCTTGGATGACATCGCTACGCATGTGCTGGAGATGGCGGACGAGAGCCGAACGTTGTCGGGCCTTTCCGCGGATGAGAAAGACTCATTCTTCCTCCAGATGGAACAGGGATGCACCGCGATTCTAGCCCGTCTGGGCCTCTGTGCCAAAGCGGAAGCTGCCACCCAGGTCACTAGTGGCAGCCTGTCGGAGACAATCGGGCGGATGCGTAGGTCTATTGAAGAGATTCAGGCAATTGAAATCCAGATGCTGCGCATGGGACTGAACGCCAGCATCCGAGCCGCCCATACCGGTGCGGAGGGGGATGCCCTCAGCGTGCTCGCCGGCACCATGCAACAAGTGGCATCCGAGTCCAGACAACGTTCCGAATCCCTCGTCGAAGCGCTCGGCTCTATGAGCGAGGCGGCCACCCGTTTGTCCAGGCAAGGCGGACCGTCGCCTGCCGGTGAGCGCGGCAGCCAGGACGGCTGTGTGGAAGGGATGCGCATAGCGGTTGCGGAGCTGCACTCGTCGAGCGAGCGCGGTTTCGCCCAGATCGTTCACATTATCGCCTGCGGCGCCCGCCTTCGCGAAGACCTTTCCGCGACTCGTAAGAGCTTTTCTGTTGACGCTCTCTTCGCTGAAGCCGTCGGCCGCGCGCGGGGGATGCTCAAGGAGATGGGAGAGAGCGATCAGTCCGGCTTGTCGGGCGATGGTTCGGAAACGTTGGAACGAGGCTTGGCCGATTTCGCGAGGCATTACACCATGCAGGCGGAGCGCGATGTGCATGAAGGTGTCACCAAGGCGGTGGCCGGGGCGGCGCCAGTAGCCGTGCTAGCTGAGCAGTCGGGATCCCCGCCTAAGGAAGCCGACGAATTCGGGGAGAATGTGGAGCTTTTTTAGGAGCGAGGCATCCGACGGTCAACGGCGGCGGCGGTGCCATTCGCCTCCTCCCAGGCCGCTAGCGTCAACGAGCACGGCCACGACCAGGATCAGCAGATTCACACCATCCAGGGGCCGGTGCGAATTCACCAGCCAGGCATACACGATAGTGGTGATCGGTAGGAAGAAGAACCCTAACAGCGGCAAGAGGAGTCCGTGGTAAGCGCGATCCAGGTAGTTGGAGAGGAGGTACATCAGGACTAAGACAACGCGGGGGAAAGCCAGGATGAGCACAACCAACAGGCAGGGCATAAGAGTATCGTCTCAGAAATCCTTGGCCGCGGCTGTGCGTATGGTCACGGGCGGGGTAGAATCAAAGCTCTGCATGAACGACCGCACCCGTACCGTTCTGATCGTCGATGACGATCCGCAAATCCTGCGCCTGGTGGAGAAGATGCTCCGGCCGCGCAACGTGAACGTCCTGTCGGCTCCCCGGCCCACGGAGGCGCTGCTGATCTGCCAGCAGCAGCCCGTCGACCTGCTGATCTCCGACGTCCTGATGCCCGAAATGGACGGGAATAAGCTGGCTGAGCGCGTTCTGAAGCTGCATCCACAAGCTGCCGTACTGCTGATCTCGGGACATTACAAGGACCCTCCCGCGGCCGCCAAATCAGGCCAGGTGAAGTTCTTGAAAAAACCGTTCTTTCCCTCGCAATTGATCCAGTTTTTGCACGAGTTGCTGCCGGAGGCGTAGGACAGGCCTCCTGGCCTGTCCAGGCAGGCCGGGAGGCCTGTCCCACTAAGTTACTGGCGCTTGGTCAGGGCCACCGCGGCTTCCACGGGCTTGCCGTCGCGCATGACTTTTACGCGGACTTCGTCGCCCGGCTTCTTGGCCTGGAGGGCGTAGGTGAAGTCGTAGAGGTTCTGGATCGGCTTGCCATCGAACTCCACCATGATGTCGCCGGCCTTGAAGCCCGCGTTGGACGCAGGGGAGCCATCGCGAACATCCGCGAATTTGACACCTTTGACGCCTTCGCCGAAGTCGGGAATCGAGCCGAAATAGGGGCCGTACCCGGAGCCCGACGAAGAGCTCACCGGCCCGGCCGTGCCCTCCCCGTGCCCCGCCGGAGGCGCGACGCGAACAAACTGCGGACGCTCGGCGGCTTCGCGCAGGGCGCCGGTTATGTCGGCCACCAGGTCCAGCACTTTCGCGGCATTCGGCGCGTCGATCTTGTCCCACGTGTCGCTGGGCTTGTGATAATCGCTGTGCAAGCCCGAGAAGAAGAACAGGGCCGGCACGCGGCCGATCAGGAAGGAAGTGTGGTCGCTGCCACCAGCCTCGCCCATGTCGGAATAGTCGATCTTCAGAGGATGGTTCGGCGTGAGGCGATCGAGCATGGCGCGGAAACTGGACCCTGTGGCCACTCCGCCTATGTATAACTTGCCATCCCGCACGCGCCCGATCATATCCATGTTGAGCATGGCCACGGCCTTCTCCAGGGGAAGTTCGGGGTGGCCGACGTAGTAGTTCGAACCCAGCAACCCAAGCTCCTCGCCCGCAAACGTCAGGAACAGGATGCCACGGTTCTGTTTCGGCTGCGCGGCAAACCAACGCGCCAGCTCGATCACGCCCGCGGTACCGGAGGCATTGTCGTCCGCGCCGGGGTGGACCGTCCCCGTCAAGCTGGGCGCCAGCGAATACTGGCCGCCCAGCCCCAGGTGGTCGTAGTGCGCCCCAATGACTACGTACTCATCGGACTGGCCTGGCAGGTAGCCGGCCACATTGTGAACGGTCTTGACCACGCGCTGGAGGTCCAATTCCGCGGTCACCCGCAGCGAATCGGGAAACGCGAACGACTCCGGCTTCAAATCCTTGTCGATGTCCGCCTCAACGCTTTCCAGTTTCTTGCCCGCTTCGGTGAACCAGCTCACGACCCGCTCTTCCTTCACTTCGAGGAATGCAATGCCCACATCCTCCGGCCCTTCCGCGCTGCCGAACTTCTCGAGCTGGCCGGGCTCGCCCGGATGGTTCGCCACATCATTGACCAGGATCACGCCCGCGGCCCCGTGAATCTTGGCATTGCTGGCCTTGCTGGTGAACTTGGAATGGCTGGTGTAGTTGCGGCCCGCGAACACGCTGTGCTCATCGAATTCCTGCGGCTCATGACGGAGCACGAGCACCAGCTTGCCTTTCACGTCCACGCCCGCATAGTCGTCGTAGTGGTACTCGGGCGCGGTGATTCCGTACCCCACGAACACCACCGCCCCTGCCAGCCTGGCAGAAGGCGAAAAATGGAAGGGCATGAAATCGTCCGGGCAGGCAAGCGAGGTGACGCGGTTGTTTTCCGTGAAGCGGAAGTGGTTGGACTTCCCCAACTGCGCGCTGGTGGTCACCGGAAAGGCCTGGAGATAGCTCTTCCCATCCACCTGCTTCAGGCCGAACTCCTTGAATTTCCGGGCGATGAAGTCGGCCGCCTTTTCGAGTTCGGGAGAGCCGGTGGCGCGGCCGCGCATTTCCTTGGATGCCAGGAACTTGACGTCGTCCAGGTAGAGATTGGGATCGATTGTCGCGGTTGCGCCGAAGGCGACTAACGAAGCAAGATACAGAACAGGGAGTAGTTTCATATAGAGAAGGCCAAGGTTGGCAGGCGAAAGCGCCTGCCCCACAATGCCCTTACGTCACTTTTTCGGCGGCGCCATCGGCAGGGTCTTTTGTTGGGGCATGCCCGGGAGGTTCAGTTCCAGGGTGCAGCCGCAATCCTCGCCGGCGTTCTTGGCGGTTTTCTGATATTCGATTTCGTTGTCGATGATACTGCGAAGACTGGGCCAGTCGATTGTCTGTGGGATCCGCCGGCCGTTCACAAACAGAGTGGGGGTTCCGTTGATTTCCAGAGCGCGTCCCTCCGCGATGGTCTTCTCGACGTCGCCTGCCGTGGCTTGGGAATCCATACAGGCGGTGAGCTGCAGCGGGTCGAGGTCCTTTTGGCCCTTGGCCCATTCCATGACCTTGTCCTTCAGGTTTTCAGGTGTGATTTCGGACTGGTGGGCGAAGACCCAGTCGTGATAATCCCAGAAAAGGCCGGCCTTTTGCCGGTACACGCAGTGGCTGGCGATGGCCGCAGGCTTGGCCCACGGATGCATGTCCAGCGGAAAGGTCTTAAAGTAGAGCCGGACCTGCTTGGGATAAGCCGAGAGCAGGTTCTGCCGCAGCATGGTGGCCTCCTGACTGCAGTAGGGGCACTGGAAATCGCTGAACTCCGCCAGCACCACGGTCGCACCCGGCGTTCCGATGTTGGGGGCCAGGTCGGTTTTCAGCTTGTCGAGATCGTTCTTGTAGGGATTGTTGTTGACGTCGTAAACGTTCGCCTGGAGAATCTTCTGCCCGTCCTTGGAGATCAGGAATTTGAATTCCTGGGATTGGACTCCCATTGAGGCGCGGACCGCTACCTCCTGGTAGCCCGGCAGGTCGGTGGAAGGTTTCGGGTCGGCGATTTGCACGGTGATGCGCGAATCCAGGACGAAGAGATGGCGGACATACGCTTCCAGGGTGGGCTTATCGAGGGCCGACTTCTTCTGGACGTTCTGAGAGGGGCTGGCCGCGGCAAACAGCAACGCGGCGGCGATGGCAAGAGACAGCGATCTGGACATGCAGTTCCTATTGTAATGGAAAGTGGGACAGGCCTCCCGGCCTGTCCCACTTACATGACCGGGCCGATGCGCCAGGGGACGAATTCCTGGTGTCCCAGCCGTTCGGCGCAGGTTCGCCGGCCGGAGGCGGCTTCCAGAACCAGGACGAAGATCTCGCGGCCTACCTGCTGCACGCTTCTTTCGCCGTCGGAAATCGCACCCGCGTTGATGTCCATGTTATCGGTCATCCGCCGGTAGGTATTGCCGTTGGTGGCAATCTTGATGACGGGGATGGTCGGAAACCCGATGGCGCTGCCACGCCCGGTGGTGAAGGCGATCAGGTTACACCCGCCCGCCGCGAGGCCGGTGAGCGAGACCGGGTCGTAGCCGGGGGTGTTCATGAACACGAAGCCCGGCGAAGTGACTCGCTCGGCGTAGTCGTAAACCTCCATCAGGGGCGAGGTGCCGCCTTTGGCCACCGCCCCCAGGGATTTCTCGATGATATTGGTGAGCCCGCCGGCCTTGTTCCCGGGGCTGGGGTTGTCATCGAAGCTGCTGCCGTCGAACCGGCCGATGTATCGCTTGTACTCGCGGATGCAGGCTAAGAGTTTCTCCGCCACCCGGCGATTGCGCGCGCGCTTCACCAGCAGGTGCTCGGCGCCAAAGATCTCGGTGGTTTCGGCGAGCACCGCGGTCCCGCCCAATTCCGCCAGCAGGTCCGAACAGTAGCCCAGCGCCGGATTGGCGGTGATCCCCGAGAAGGAATCCGACCCGCCGCAGTTGAGCCCCAGCACGATCTTGGAAGCCGGCACTTCGACGCGCCGTTCCGCGGCCGCCTGCTCGATGAACCGGGCGATCTGGCGGCGCGAGGCATCCACGGTCCCGCGGGTTCCGCCGCTCGATTGCAGCGTCAGCCCGGCGAGGCGTTCGCTGGACGGGGCGCCTGGCCCGAGGTAGTGGTCGATCTGGTTAGTTTCGCAACCCAGCCCGAGGATGATGGCGGCGGAAACGTTGGGATGCACCAGGACCCCGCCCAAGGTGCGGCGGAGCTGGTCGAGGTCGGGACCGACGGAGTGCGCGCAGCCCTCGCCGTGCGGGAACGCCACCACGCCATCCACGCCGGGCGGCAAGGTTTCGTCTTCGTAGCTCCTGGCGATGGTCTCGGCGGTGTGGGCGGCACAGTTGCTGGCGGCGACGACCGCGATATAGTTGCGGGTACCCACGCGGCCATCCTGGCGCAGGTAGCCGAGGAAGCTCGGGCCATTTTGGCGGGGTTGCGGGAGCACCGTCTCCCCCGAAGGAAACTCGTAGTTCAGGTGCAATTCCTCAAAGGAGAGGTTGTGCGTGTGGACGTGCTCGCCCGGCTCAATGGTGCGCTTGGCACGGCCGATGGTCTGCCCGTAGCGCAGCACCAACTCACCGGGCAGGATGGTACGCAGCGCCAGCTTGTGGCCCGCCGGAATGGCATCGCGGGTCACCAGACGGACACCGTCCACGCGCAGCTCGGCGCCGGCGGGGACCGGCACTCGCGCGACCGCGATATCGTCGGTGGGGTGGAGATGAATCGCCGAATTCTCGGCCGTGGGGAGCTTGGCTATGTCCAGAAGCATCGGGGTTGACTCTACCCTATGGTAATCGTTGCGGCGTTGCCGGTGGGACCGGCCGCATCGATCGATGCGGAAATCGGAGGGTCTTTTGCGGGAAACAAGCGACTTATCGGAATTTAACCGCATCGATCGATGCGGCGCCTCTTCGGCTCCGTGAAACTCCAACCTTGACATTGCACATCATCCAACCCCGCCCGCACAATCCCATGGTAATGCAGCCACGGCAAAAACCGAGCCGGCAGGGATCGGAATTCCTTGGATAAGCCATTTCATAGCATGTATTTAAGAATATTTCGTAAATCGGTGACTGAAAACTCGGCCGGTCAAGGCCCGGCCCTACGCCGTCGCCATGGCACGGCGGGGCTCGAAGGTGTAGCCGAAGCCGCGGACGGAATGAATCAGGACCGGGCTGGCCGGGTCCCGTTCGATCTTCTGGCGGAGGCGCAGAACGTACACGTCCACGGCCCGGTCGGTGATGGCACGGTCCTGGCCCCACACGGCGTTGAGCAATTGCTCGCGGCTGAAGACCACTCCGGGACGGCTCATCAGAAACTCCAGCAGGCGGAACTCGGTGGCGGTGAGCGCCAGGGGCATATCGTTCAGCCGGACCTGGCGGCTGCTGGGGTCCAGTTCCAGACCGCCGGCTTCCAGGATCCGCGCGGGAGCCGCCTGGGCCCAGAGCGCGCCCCGAAACTGCAGCTTGATCCGGGCGATGAGCTCGCGTACGAAGAACGGCTTCACCACGTAATCGTTTGCGCCGATCTCCAGACCGACGATGCGGTCCGTTTCGGAAGCGCGAGCCGTCAGGAAGATTACCGGCGTGGAGGCCAGGTCGGGGTCTTTGCGGATACCTTTGCAGACGTCCAGGCCGTCGGAATCCGGCAGCATAATGTCCAGCAGAATCAGATCCGGCCGCACCTGCCGGCAAAGGTCCAACGCTCCCTTTCCGGTTTGCAATCCGGTCAGCGAAAAACCCTCCTTCTCAAGGTTGTACTTCAACAGTGAGAAGAGGTCGGCATCGTCTTCGATCAAGAGGATTTTTTTCATGAAGTAACGGCCCGCTCCGGACCAGTGGCAAGCCCGCCGGCGCTACCGTTACCGGCACTACGGCGGGTGCGCGTCCCGATTTCAAGGTACCAGCGGCCGTGTTACAGAATGGTTAAGAGGCAGTGAATTCGGGGTTAAGCTGCTCCCGGCCGAGTGCCGATTCGTCCATTGGCAGTGTGAAAAAGAACGTAGATCCCTGGTTGAGCCGGCTCTCCACACGGATAGAGCCGCTGTGCGCCGCCACCAGGTGCTTCACGATGGAAAGGCCCAGGCCGGTGCCACCCAATTCGCGGGAGCGGGCCTTGTCCACGCGATAGAAGCGCTCGAAGAGGCGCGGTAACTCTTCGGGGGGGATGCCGATCCCAGTGTCCCGAACGTACAGCTCCATCGACCCATTCCGGGAGTGTGCGCCCACCGTGATTCGGGCGCCGGGGGGAGTGTACTTGATGGCGTTGTCCAGCAGGTTGCTCAGGATCTGGGACACGGCTTCGCGGTCGCACCAGGCTTCGGAGTCGGGAGGCGCCAGCACCAGATCCAGCCGAATGTCGCGCTTCTCCGCCATGGGAGCCATCAGCTCCAAGGCGTCGTTTAACAGGCTGTTGACCAGATTTGGCTCGAACTCGAACCTCTGGCGCTTTTGTTCGATGCGGGAAAGTGTCAGGAGGTCTTCGGTAATGCGAGCCAGGCGCTCGGCATTGTGGCGGATGATACCCAGGAATCGCATATTGTGGCCGGGGTCGTTCAGGGCGCCATCGATCAGGGTTTCGGTATAGCCCTGGATGGACGCGAGCGGAGTGCGCAGCTCGTGCGAGACGTTGATCACGAAGTCCTTGCGGACGCGCTCCAACCGTTCCAGCTCGACGTGTTCGCGCTGGAGCTGCTCTACGGTCTTCTGGAAGTTCTCCGCGGTTTCATTCAACGTGGCTGCGATCTGCGCAAATTCGCTGCTGCCGGTCTGCGGAAGCCGGGCGCGGAAGTTGCCGCGCGCCAGTTCGCCGGCGTGCGACATGATGGCGGCGAAGCGGGCCGAGATCCATCGCGAGAACAGGGCGGCAATGATAATGGCCGGAAGAAACGCCAGCGCCGTGCTGACCAGAATCTTCGCGCGAACCCGCTTCACCTGCCCATCGATCTCCGAGGTCGGCATGGCGAGCCGGATCGCCCCACCAGGAATCGGGACAGCGACGTACAGGAACTGGATTCCGATGGTAGGGCTCTGCCGCTCGATCCAGCCCACTTCGCCGCGGAACGCCCGGATCAGCTCGGGGCGGTTGCTGTGATTGTCCATGCGGGCGGGGTCGGCTTCGGAATCCACCAGGACCTTGCCATCCGACCGCACGACGGTCAGCCGCCCGCCGGCGGCTTCGGCCATTTTCCGCGCCTGCTCCGGATTGAGGGTGGAGGGCTCCGGGAGCGAGAGCGCCACCATCCGCCCTTTGGCCGCCAGTTGCTGCACCAGATTCTGAATATAGGCGTCCTTGGCTACCTGGCTGGCGGAATAGTCCACGGTAATGAGGGCCAGCAGGAGCAGGCAGAACACGCCCACGATCAGTTTGAGAAAGATCTTGCCGGTCAAGAGGACTCCTCGAAGCGATAGCCGAAGCCGCGCACGGTGGTCAGGTATTGCGGGCTTTCGGGCTGTGCTTCAATCTGTTCGCGCAACCGCCTGACATGCACATCCACGGTGCGGGGGGTGACGTAGCGTTGTTCGCCCCACACGGATTCCAGAAGCTGGTCGCGGCTGAAAGCACGGCCCGGGTGCGTGAGGAAGAACTCCAGCAGGTTGAACTCCGTGGACGTCAGCTCCAGTTCGCGGGTGGAGAGGTAAATGCGGCGCGCGGTCCGGTCCAGGCGGAAAGGGCCGATCTCGACCGCCGGCGGGTCGGCATCCATCTCCTCACGCCGCAGGTGGGCCTTCACGCGCGCGATCAGCTCGCGTGGGCTGAAGGGCTTGGTCATATAGTCGTCGCCGCCAATTTCGAGGCCCAAGACGCGGTCCACTTCGTCGGACCGCGCGGTGAGAAACAGCACCGGAATCCGTCCTAGAACAGGCGACTGGCGAATCTGCCGGCAGAGCTCGAAACCGTCCATCTCGGGTAGCATGACGTCCAGAACAATCAGGTCGGGCCTAGCCTGCTCGAGGGCCTTAAAGGTGCCTTCAAAGCCGGTCAAGATCTGGGTCTGGTAGCCCTGGCGGCTGAGGTTGTAGTCGATGAGCGAGGCGAGTTCGGCCTCGTCTTCCACGATCGCGATTCGCTTAGGCATGCGGAGAAACGGTCCTGGTACCTCGGATAGACCCATTGTAGCTTCCCACGCCTCCCGATTTGTTACACTCACGATTGATAGAGGTGCGCCATTTTGCATAGATTAGGGGTGTTCTTTTGCTTCTTGTTGATCCTGCGCACCACGGCCCAAAGTGCCTGCCGCGATTGCGCGGCGGCCGGATTGGGAGGTCCGGGCGACAACCGCTTCACGGCTTACGATGCGATTTGCCGGGGCGACCTATGCCGCGACACGGGGTTCCCGCAAGTCTCGGTCAACCTCTCGAACCTGACCTTGTATATTCGGGTGACCGATCTGGTCTTCGGCGGGCCCTCGCCCGGCTTCTCGCTCGACCGCTCTTACAATCAGGACGACACGCGCTCGGGGCCCTTTGGTACCGGCTGGTCGTTCAACCTGGGCGACAGCCTCACGACCGACGCGGATGGCAGCCAGGTGTTGCTGCGGGGCTCGGGACGCATCGACCGGTTCGCGACCGCGGTGCCTTCGGCGTCCGGAAGCGGCGGGTACTTCGCGCTTACCGCCACCACGGACACGCTCGTGAAGAACAGCAACGGAACCTTCACGTTGCGGGGCGCGGGTTCCACCAGTACGCAGCTTTTCAGCGCGGATGGTCGCCTGCTGACCATCCAGGATTCGGGCGCCACCAGGGTTGCGCTGGATTACGACAACGCCGGACGAATGACGGCGGCGCACTATCGCGGACGCCTGTTGCAGTTTGCCTACGGGACCGGCGGCCGGATTTCCTCGGTTACCGATTCGGCGGGCCGCACCGTGAGCTACACCTATTCCGATGACGGGCGCCTGGCACAGCAGACTAACGCCGACGGCCAGACCGTTGGCTATCAATATGACGGCTCCGGGAACCTGACGTCGGCCGGCTCTACTGCCATCGCGTACAACAGCGATCCCCCGTTCGCGTCCGTGGCCAGCATCACTACGGCGGATGGCGCCGTACGCAAGTACGATGTACCCCTCAATCCAACACAGATTCGGCTGACCGATGGCAAAGGCAACGCCACGCTCTATGTATCCAGCGCGGTGGGACTGTTGTTATCCGTGACAGACGCCAATGGCAACGCCGTTTCTTACAACTACGATGCCGGCGGCCGGCGCATCGTTACCACCAATGGTTCGGGGGAGACCTCCAAGTTCAGTTATGACGCCGCCGGCAACCTGACGGGTATCGCGGACAACGGAGGCAACCGGTGGTCGGCCGACTATTCGAGCGCAGGCCCAGCGCACATCACCGATCCCAACGGCAACATCTGGACCTTCACCTACGATAGTTCCGGCAGCCTCACCGGCGCGGCGAATCCGGGTGGCGGCGGGTTCTCCGCTACGCGATCGGCGGCCGGGCAGATCACCAGCCTCACGGACGGCCTGGGCAACAAGACCAGTTATCAGTACTCGAGCGACGGGCTGCTTGCGACCTTCATCGATGCGCTCGCCGGCAACTGGGTGTATCAGTACGATGGCGCGGCGCGAGTCTCCGCGCGCACCGATCCGGGGGGGACGGCGCTCTCCGCGGACTATGGCGTGGGCAATCGTATCACGGCCCTTGGTGCGGGCGATAGCAAGGCTTCCCTGGACTACTCCGGTCTCCAGCGCGACAGCTTAAACCGGCTGGTGACTTACACCGATTCCTTCGGCAACCATGTGACTTATCAGTACGACGCGGCGGGGCAATTGAGTGCAATGACTCTGCCAGGGGGCAAGACCGTTACGTATCAGTACGATCGCGCACACCGTTTGAGCATGGTCACAGACTGGGCCGGCGATTTCGCGGTGTACCGCTACGACGCCGCGGGCTGGCCGGCGAGTGTCACTGTCTCGGGCGGACCGGTAATAGTTTATCAGTACGATGCGGCCCGGCGCCTGCGCGCGCTGGTGAGCACGGGGCCCGACGGACTGCCGGTGGCCGGCTATCGATACACCTTCGATGCCAACGGTAACCGCACGGCTGTGAGCGCGCTGGAGCCTTCCACCGGGCGATTCACGATTGCCGCGAACTCGCTCACGTTCAGCCCTGCCAACCTTCCGGTGGGCCGGAGCGACGGACAGATCTATCAGTACGATGCGCGCGGGAACCTGGTGGCGATTCAGGGACCGCGCGCCGTCACGCTGGGCTATGACGCCTTCGGGCGCTTGCAGAGCTTCAACGCGGATAGTTCCACGTCCTACACCTACGATGCAACGGGTCTGCGGGTTGTCCGTACGACGAACGGCACGGATCGGCGTTTTGTGTACGATCCTTCCGGCGCACCCCGGGTGGTGATGGAGGCGGACAGTTCCAACGCGCCGATCGCCTGGTATGTCTATGGCCTCGGTCTGCTGTGGAAAGTGACTGCCGACGGCACTCCCTACTTTTATCATTTCGACGGCGACGGCAATACGGTTGCGCTTTCGACGCCGGCGTCGGGCGTGGTGAACCGCTACCGCTACGATCCGGCGGGCCTCCTGGTGGCCGTTACGGAGGGCGTGGAGAACCTGTTCCGGGCGCACGGAGAAGCGGGCTGGATCGACGACGGCAACGGCCTGGTCTTCAACAACCGCGCTTACCTGTTCCCCGAACTGCGATTGACGCTGCCGGCCGCAGTCGATCCGGCACCGCCCGCGCCCAACCTGCTGCCGCAGTTCCCAGGGGCCGGGGCGTGTTTCGTGGAAGGCGTGGCCGGTTGCCTGTTCGCTAGATCGGAAGAGCGTCGTGTAGGGAAAGAGTGTAGATCTCGGTGGT
>OBLT010000710.1_pt1 | contig 21379 bp, 23 predicted proteins | sample 1518721 | NCBI WGS metagenome assembly OBLT01 (sample SAMEA3539307, study PRJEB22396) | soil metagenome | biome: tundra; feature: field; material: soil | place: USA | collected 2010-05 | depth 0.15 m | reverse complement strand
CTCTTCCGATCTCGATCGGCGAGGTGTGCACGGTTACCGCTGACCTCGGGGTGCGTCACCCCGTGGACCCGGCGACTCAGTCCTATGACCCCGCACGGGGTGACGGCCTGCTGTTCCACCTGGGTGTTTACCCGGTCTCGTTCGCCCAGATGCTCCTGGGCAACCCGGAGGCGGTCGTCGCGCACGGCGTCGTGCACTCCAGCGGAGCCGACGTGGAGGAGTCGGTGCTGCTGCGCTACCCGGGCGGCCGCTCGGCGCTGCTGTTCGCCTCGCTGCGCAGCCCGGCCCCCGGAGAGGCCCGGGTGCTCGGCACGAGCGGGTGGATCCGGGTTCCGCCGCGATTCCACTACCCCAGCCGGATCGTGCTGCACCGCGACGGGCACGACCCGGAAACCATCGACGCCCCGCTCACCGGCTCCGGCTACACCCACGAGCTGGCCGAGGTCACCGAACGCGTGGCCGGCGGGCACACCGAGAGCGAGATCATGCCGCTGGCCGACACTGTAGCCGTGCAGGACGTGCTGGGCGAGATCGCCGGCCAGCTCGGCATGCGGGTGATCGAAGGGCCCGCCGAGCTGCCGTGAACACCAGGCCGCGGCCCGTTCCCGCCCACGCACACGCCCGCCCCCGGAGGTCATGGTGACAGATAGCTCCTGGCGTGACGACCATCGCTGGGGGTCACAGTGCGGTCGAGGCCCATCGAAGAGCGATGCCAGACTCGATGCCCAAATGCCAAACTCGCTGCTCAGTCACACTCATGTCCGTCGGGTCCACCTATTTGTCGATCGCTTGTCCGCAGTGGTCACCGGCTGCCGCGACGGGGGCGGCCGACGACGGCAGCCTGCTTAATCTGGCTCCTGCCAGTGGTCATGTCACCCGGCGGGGATGGTTGCCTGCCAGCGCCCGCGGGCGAGCTGGATGCTGCCGTGCGGGGTGATGGTGACGGTGGCTCCGTAGGCGGGCAGCTTGCCGTCTGTCAGCCAGGCGTGGCGGATGTTGTCCGCAAGGTCCCACAGTCGGCGCATGTTATTGTCACGACGATGGGTGGTCTTGTCACCCGGCGTTGGTCTGAGGCCGGGACTGTCTTCTTCGCCGTGAGCGGCATCGGTCCTGAATTGGCCGGTGCCGCGTCGTCCCTGCTAATGAACTTTGAGCAGGTCGGTACCGAATGGCGCCGCGGCTACCCGGTAGACGCGCCGTGCCTGGAGCAGGCTTGGCGGAACTTCGCCGGGTACATCGGCCCGGCGTTGCGCCAGGCGGCCCGCCTCGACCCGGTGCCGTGGCGATATGCGCTCCGCGAGCTATGCCGCCGTACCAGTGGGAGGCCGGTTCGCTGGTGGCTTACCGGCAGCGCTGCGCTGGCCGCGCGTGGAGCCGCGATCGTGCCCGCTGACCTGGACGTGGTCTGCGGGGTCGCGGACGCGGTCATGCTGAGTGACCTGTTCGCGGACGCGCTGCTGGAGCCGGTGGTGCCGACTGCTGCAGACTGGATCAGTGAGCGGTGGGGCCAGGCCTTCTGCGGTGCCCTGATCGAGTGGATCGGCGGCGCCCGGTCCTTCGTGGACGAGCCGTACGTGAGTGATTTCGGTCCGGCGGCTGCTGCGCGGCTGGAGACGGTGACCTTCGAGGACTGGCAGATCCGGGTGCCGCCACTGGACCTGCAGCGTGCGGTGTGCGTGCGCCGGGGGCGCGCGGACCGGGTCGCCCTGATCGACGCGCTGACCTCCGCAGCCGGGTAGCCGAGTGCCTGCGCAGCGAACTGCCAGAACTGTCGCTTCAGGTCAACCGTCCCCGCAGTGCGGGGACGGGTGCCGTTGGCTCACGCTGATGTATGCGACTCCCCGCAACATCAAGGTCACCTGATCGAAGGGCCTACTGATTGCCGGGCCGCCGGCCGGGGGCTGAGGCTGGGCTCGCCCGTGGGGACCAGGCTGCGCGGGCTGGTCAGGAACCCGGTGCCCCAGCACAGGTGCATCGTGATCAAGGTGATCGGCAGCCAGGCTAGCGATCGCCGGGGCAGCTTGCGGGCTACGGTGCCGGTCACCGCCAGGATTCCGGCGGCGTATAGCAAGGGCACGGCGCATCCGGCGGCCAGCACGGCGGGCCACTGGCCGGCGGCACCGGCCAGGATCGCCAGCGCGCTTGCGGTAAGGGCCAGCGCGGTGGCGGGCGGCATGAGGTAGCGGACGTTGATGGTGCCAGCGTGCTGCCTGGCCACCACCCGTCGCCACCTGCCGTACTGGAAGTATTGCGAGCCGAGCCCCCGGAGACCCTCTCTAGGCCGGTATGTGACCCCCATCGACGGGTGGAACCAGATCAGGCCGCCTGCCCGCCGGATCCGCAGGTTCAGCTCCCAGTCCTCGGCGCGCAGGAAATTCTCGTCGTAGCCGCCGGCCTGATCGAGGGCCTCCCGGCGGAAGGCTCCTAGGTAGACGCTGTCGCACGGCCCCGGGTCGCCGCCGGTCTGGTACCGCGCCGGGCCGACCCCGGCCGGCGAGGTCATCGCCCAGGCCACGGCCTGCTGGAACGGCGTGACGCCCTCCGCCGCCCTGAATCCGCCAACGTTAGCGGCGCCGGTCTCGCGCAGCGCCCGTACTGCGGTCCGCATGTAGCCGGGCGGCAGCAGGGAGCGCCCGTCCACCCGTACGATCACCGGGTGCCGCGACGCCTTGACGGCCAGGTTCAGGGCGGCGGGGATCTGCCCGGACGGATTGTCCACCACTGTGATCCGCGGGTCGGCAGCTGCGAGCTGATCGGCTACCTGGCGGGTCCGGTCCCGCGACGGGCCGACCGCCAGTACCAGTTCCAGGCCGCCCGGGTAGTCCTGGGCCAGCACGTGCCTGACCGACGCTGGCAGCCGCCGTTCCTCACCGCGCACCGCCATGACTACCGAGACCGGCGGCTCGGGGCTGGGCCAGAATGGCTGGGCAGATGGCGGGAGCGCCTGCGCGGAGGCGGTGCCGCCTGCGCTGTCGTTCACCACCCTGGCACAGTACACCAGCGGCGGTGGCGAAGAGGGCCTTCCTGAGCCGGGGCGCTTGCGCGGAGCGGGTCTCGCACGCAGTTCCCGGTGGGCTGTGAGGCGCTGTGGTTCGAGCGGATGCGGGAGACCTTCGTCCTAGTCATATCGCGTCCCGGGCCCGGCCGGATTGCTAAAGTCGGTGCAGGAGCGCTTGGCCGGTATTCGGCCTGGGGTCGCACCAGGCCAGCTACGGAGGCAGTTAATGAGTGATCCGTCCAGCGCCTTAGTCTTGGCTGGTCAGCCGGTCCGGCGGCTTGCCGCCGCCGACATACCCTCGTGCATGGCGCTGGCGGCGGACAGGAACTGGCTGCCCGAGGAGAACTTGTGGCGGCTGCTCGCGAAGGTCAGCGAAATGTACGGCATCGATGATCCGGTCGGCGGGCTGGCTGGCATAGCGGTCCTGACCAGATACGGGGCGGGTCTGGCGTCTGTGGGCATGGTGGTGGTCGTTTCCCGTTATGGCCGGATGGGTCTCGGTACTCGGCTTATGCGTCATGTGCTCCGGCAGGCTGAGGGTGCGGTCGTCCAGCTCACTGCAACCAGTCATGGCCGCGGGCTGTATGCCCGTCTGGGGTTCCGCGAGGTGGATACGTCCGGGATGTACGCGGGGCGGCTGACCTGCGGCCTGCGCGGTACGGTGCCCCGGAGCCACGGCTCCGGGGATCGCTGGCGCGTCGCGGTCCGGGGCGCCGAGCCGGCTGATCTTCGGGCGATCACGGAGCTGGACCGGCCTGTGTTCGGTGCGGACCGGGCGTCGGTGCTCGCCGAGCTGTTCATTTTCGGCGAGGCGATGCTGGTCGCGGAGCGTCCGGCGGTGGAGTCCGGCCCGCGGCTGGCCGGATTCGCCGCATCCTGGCGCAAGGACGACATGCTGGTGATCGGGCCGGTCGTGGCTGCTGATCTGGACATCGCCGCGGCGCTGATCACCCGGCTGGCGGCCGGCTCAGAGAGCCCTGTCCGGCTCGATGTCCTGGGCGGGCACGCCGGCCTGGCGCAGTGGGCAACGGCGCGCGGGCTGGTGCGCCGCGGTCAGACCGCGTTCATGGCCTACGGGGGGAGCCTGCCGGGGGACCGGAACCGGCTGTTCGCGCCGGTCTCGGTAGCGATCGGCTGAGGGTGATCCCGGGCAGCCGATGATGACCGCCGGTTTTCCGGCTCACAGCGTGTTCTCCGCGCGGCTGCGGTCCATCCGGTTGATCATGTCGACGCGTCGCCTGTGGGACTCCTTCTCCTGGAATCTGGCACCGATGAACGCGGTCGCGATCTCTTCCATGAGCCGGGGTCCGGTAAGCCCTGCGCCAAGGCAGAGCACATTGGCGTCGTTGTGCTCGACGGCCCTGCGTGCGGTAAAAGGCTCGTAAGCCGCCACGGCACGTATTCCCTCGATCTTGTTCGCGGCCATCACGCAGCCGATACCAGTGCTGCACACCGTTATCGCAAGTGATCCGCCAGGCCCTATTTCCTGGCAGGCGGCGCGGACAATATCGGGGAAGTCGACGGGATCGCTGCTGCTGGCTCCGACATCCCGAACTGAGTGGCCATTCTCCCGCAGGAACCGGACCAGTCTTTGCTTTGCTTCGTAACCGGCATGGTCGCTTCCGACTGCGATCTTCACGAGGAGGCTTTCCGCGAGGAGATAGCCGCGGCTGGTCCTGCGGGTAGCCTGGCCGCGGCCAGTTCGTCCTTGTTGTCCCAGAGCTTGCGAACTGCCGAGACAATATCGTCCATGTCACTCCGGCTTCCTAGCAGCAGCGGCTGATGAAGGTTTATGACCTCGTTGTTCACCCGCTCTGCCACTGTGCCGGATTCCACCCGCCATCTGGACCTGTCTATCGAGGCCCAGGGCTCGGTGCCGTAGACACAGCCGTACGAGCTGTCGGCTGGAATTCCTTCAGCACGCAGAGCGGCGCGGAACGCTGCCGGTGACACGTCGGCGAATTCGCGGGAGTCAAATTGGCAGATGTAGGAGTAGTGCGACTGGACCTGGATCCGTGGGTCAGATCGCAGGGTCCGTATTCCCGGCACCCCGGACAGTTCGCTGTCGAGATAAGCGCCGTTGGCGGCGCGGTACCTGACTTGCTGGTCGAGATTGTCGAACTGTGCCAGGAGAACGGCGGCCTGAAACTCGGAGATACGGGAATTATGGCCGAGCACCTGGCCGCCGCGTCCGGAACGCCACGGGCGGCCGCAGTCCTTGAGACCGTACACTTTTTCGGCGAGATCGCGGGAACTGGTGCCGATGAAGCCTGCTTCTCCGCAGGTCAGGACCTTGCCTTTCTGGAAGCTGAAGCAGCTTATGTCGCCCATCGAGCCGGTCATCCGCCGGTTCCATACCCCGCCGTGGGCCTGAGCGCAGTCCTCTACGACCCATAGGCCGTACCGCCTTGCGAGCGCGAGGACCGCATCCATGTCCACTAGGCGGCTGTACAGGTGAACCGGGATAATGGCCCGGGTTTTCGGGGTGATTGCCTCTTCGATGCGAACGGGATCGATCTGGTACGTCTCGGCCTCCACGTCCACGAAGACCACGTCCGCTCCTGCGGACACGACGGCGGAAGCGGTCGAACGCCAGGTGAATCCCGGCACGATGACTTCGTCTCCCGGGCCGACGCCGAGTGCCTCCATCGATATTTCCAGCGCATCCGTGCCGGACGATACGCAGAACCCGAACGCGCAGCCCTGATAGGCGGCGAATTTCTGAGAAAATTCTGTCTCCATCGGACCGTCGCCGGCCCACTTTCCTGTGCTCAGCACTGTTCCGAGAAGTTCCCGTTCCCGCGGGCCGCTGATCGGCCAGCATGGCCAGTTCGTTCCTTGCGGCCGGACTCTCGGTCCGCCGTTAATGGCCAGCTCGCTCATGTGCCTCTCCAAGTCTGCGGCAGGCAATCGGGTCAGCTCTGCGTGTACTTGTGCGGAAGTAGATCACCAATGGCAATCGCCGTGACGTTGCCGCCGGTATCTATGTAGATACGCGCTGTCGGTGCGTAATCCGAGATGAGCTCGCGGCACGGCCCGCAGGGCGAGACGAGCTGCAGAAGCGGCCCGGTGCGGCCGTTTGGCATGAGAATGAAAACCGCAGCCGCAGAGAAGGAGCGCGCCCCTGCGATTAAAGCGGAGCCGAGCGCGGTGGCTTCTGCGCAGACGGACGCGCGGCCGATGACTGCCTTGATGTTGATGCCGGTGAAGGTCCGGCCATCGTCTGCGATAAATGCGGAAGCTATCTCATGACGTCCAGCATCGAAGTTCGATCCGATCGCGCCGGCCGCCGCCTCGCGAAGGCGCATGAACTCGCCTCGATCGCCGGGCATGCTGTTCATGGCAGCCAGCCAGGAACCGGTGCCGGATGGCCTGGTTCGTTACCCAGGCCTGGATGCAGGCGGTCGTATATGAGAGCCTGCATCTTACGCGCGACTTCTGCCGGGGAAAGAGTTCCGCTGTTTCTCAGGATCGGCCATCGGCGTTCCTCAGCGAGTTCCCGCAGTTCAGCTGCGATACCTTCGGTGAAGGCCCCGAACACGGCGGGGTCTCGGCTAAGCGTGCCGTGCTCGTCGTAAACCAGCTCGCGGCGTCCGCCGCGTTCATACCATCGGACCCGGTCCGCCGTGGTGGCTTCCAGGACGACCGTGAACTGCTGGTCCCCTTCAAGCAAGGGAACCGGGACCAGGCCCCGCTGCCAGTTCCGGAACCGTCTTCTCTCCGCCTGCCCGTTCCCCCGGCAGATATCGGCCTCGATGGCGAGCCGGATCCACGTTTTATTCCACCAGCTCTCGGCGATGACGATCGTCCCCGCGGCCACGGAGGGCCCGATCTCGCTTTGCATGATCGCGAGGTACTGAGCGGCTGCGGCGAGACTGAGCAGTTCCCAGCTCACCGGGATTTCCCAGCCAGCGCGAAATAGCCCGTCGACCCCGCGGACAAGGCCGGCGTACGCCGCCGGCCCGGCGGGACTGCTGCGGAGGACTCGTTTGACATGCCGTCCGTCCCGTCGCAAGAGTTCTACGAGTTCGGACACGACGGCGCTTTTGCCGGACCCGTCCGCGCCTTCAACGGCAACGAAGACTCCGGGGTTTGAGGGCCTGTTACCTGCCACGGCCGGCCCTTTCCGGGCCATCGGCCCCGGTCGCGCGGTGCATGGCGCGGGAAGCCCGGCCTTCGCCGGCGGTGTTTCAAGGAGGGTCCGGACGGCGGCATCGAGGATAGCCTCAAGCCCACTGCCGATCTCTCGTCCGTCAGTTCGCGGCTCGCGGTTGAGCAGAGAGTCGGCGACCGCGAAGGCGGCGGCGGCTTCCATCTGGCGATGCTGCGCCACGGCGAAGACCCCGGCTGCCTCCATATCACATGTCATCACGCCGGCCTTGCCGTAGTGGATGGCCTCTTCCTCGGTTTCGCGGTAGAGGGCGTCGGTGGTCCAGGTTGCGCCCTGATGCGCCGGCCGGGAGTTCTGGGAGATCGTGGCGGCCAGCCGCGCGGTAAGTCCCGGGGACGGGTACGCAAAGTGGCCGGGCGGCTGGTAATGATAGGACAGTCCCTCATCCCGTACGGCGCGGATGCAGACCACAATCGTTCCTGGCACCTGATCACTGCGGAGTGCGGCGGCGGTGCCGACGCTGATGACGGCCCGGATGCCGAACGCGCCAAGCTGCTCGATGATCAGCCCGGCGGCGGGAGCGCCACGGCCGAAGCCGGAACACAGGGCGATGCTGCCTCCTTCGCCGGCCAGAAGGTGAAGATCACCGGAGATCCAGTGCTCGCGTGCTTGCGCCGCGTATTTCCGCAGCGCGTATGCACGCAGCGACCGCTGGTAGACTAGGACAGCGCCGCTTGCCTCGCGCAGGTCTGTCGCCCCCCAGCGGGTACACGCATACGCGGCGTGCTCGGCAGGATCTATTACCGCTGGAAGCAGATGCTTGTGAGGCAGGCCGGGAAAGCTGGGTGAGGGAACCTCGCCCATATCAGCGGCATCTTTCCGAGCGATGAGCGACCGCGGCGGCCAGTTCCAGTTCGGCCTCGTGGTCTATATCGTTGACGACATGCCAGGGCAGGACGGGATCGCTCATGTACCGCAGGTGCCTGCCGAATTCCAGCCCCCGCGCCTTCAAGGCCCCGAGCAGCTGTTCCTTGGTGAGCGTTGACAGGTCGGCGCCGCTTTCGTAGAGGTCTTCCAGGACCTCGCCTACGCGCCGGTCGCCGCGCAGGCACACCGCTTCCAGATACAGGCGGCTAGCCTCACCCCATAGCACGCGGAAATACTTGTCATATGCTTCCTGCCCGGCCAGAACGCAAAGCCGCTCGCGTATCTCGCCGATATATCCGTCAATGAGCGACGGATCGGTCATGGCGAGTCGCTGGCTTGTTGTGCCTGGCTGCGGCATGAACTGCTGGATCTTCAGAATGACGGTTCCGTCGCTGCGGCCCAGCCGGTCGCGTATGGCCTTGGCGTAGTCAGCGATGGCCAGGCGGTCCTCGCGCCGCTCTCCCGGGGCTCCGACGATGAAGTAGAGCATGATTGCGCTGTAATCTGGATTCGCCCGGCACAGATCGATCGCCTTTCCGACCCGTTCGGGGGTCATCGTCTTGCCGTAGATGCTGACAAGATCCGGTGCAGCGAACTCCGGGGCGATGGTGATGATCCCGCGGACGGCTTCCATCCTCAGCTCCGTGAAAAGGTGCCCGAATTCGCCAAGCTCTGCGACGGCACTCAAGTAGCTTGCCGAGATTTCATCCGCGCGAACCGATCCGATGATGGTTGTGACTTTGTGCTGCGCGCGCTCGGCGTAGCGCCGTATATGCGCTAGAAGCGCATCGCGCCACCGGTACTGGGTGAAGGTGGGAGCGCTGATAATGATCTTGCCGATGCCGTGCTGCTCAAGCTGGTCGACATACGACGTCAGGAGGTCCAGGGGTGCCTGCCGGAATGGCGGCGTTCCCAAAGTGCAGAAACTGCACGAATGCTTGCATCCCAGCACAGGGAAAAGCATCGCGGCCGACCCGTCCGAAATCGGTGACACGAAGTGCGCCGAATGCAGGTTGCCGGCATCCAGGAACTGGGCATGGACCCTGTCCGGCGTCCTCAGCGACCGCGGCCGCACGGCCGTGACCCCACCCCCAGGCTGGCAGCTGTAGTCATACATCGAGGGCACGTAGAGCCCCGGAACCTGGGAGAGCCGCTCCGGGAGGCTGCCGAGCCCGGCTCCAGAGCGCAGATGGGCGTGAATGATCCGTATCATTTCGAGCAGAGATTCCTCAGCCTCGCCTACCGCGACGACATCCACATATTCCGCGAGGATCTCCGGATTGGCGAAGCCGCCGTTGCCTCCCACGATCAGTGGATGCACGCCCGCCCTCCGGTCCGCTGCACGCCGCGGGATACGCGCCAGGTCGAGCAGCCTGAATACCGAGTGCAGGTCTCCGGCATTGGTGACGGACAATCCTATGATGTGCGCTTGGTCCACCGGGAGGTCGGACTCGATGCTCCGGTAATGTTCTCCCTCTGGCGATCGCAGGCGGTTTCCCTCGCGGACGAGGCAGTCATAGATCAGCGCCCGCTCCGCGATTGCGGGAACGTCGGCCCTCTTATTGATGAGGTCGTAGAGGGACATCGGTCCGTTGCACATGAGCGAGTACGCGTGGCCATACGGGAAAAGAAAGACCACGCGGAGGGCGCCTGCGGGCTTGCCTGCCGCGACGTATGAAGGGTCGCCTATGCGGATTTCAGATTCGGCGATTCGCCGGGTTTCCTTCTCTAGTGAAGACATCTGCAGGCCTCTATCCGCCATCACAGCCGGTCCAGCGCGGCCCTGACCCGCCGCAAGATCTCCGGGTCGGACGGAATCCACTTCCCGGCGCGCACCCCGGCCGGAAGGGGCCTGGCGGGCAGTGCCGCAGCGGGTACGCCGGCCACGGGAGGCGCCAGTTCACGGGCGGTCTCTTTTCCCACGGCCGACCCGGGCCGGACGGCGATGCGGTGCGTTGCAGGGCTGTTCATGGCGGTAGCGCTCCTTCACTGTGCTGATTCATTCGTGCTGTGTTCGTGATTCATGTGGCCGGTTTTTGACGCGATTACTGGGGGACAGCGCTTATTCGAGTCGTGCGATATTCCTTCGCGGCGACCGCTGCGCTGCATGAGTGGCGACCGGGGCGGGAACTCATTCCTTTGCCTCGGCTGGTGTGGGCTGGGGGTGGTAAAGGGTGATCACCCGTTCTTGCGCGAGGCAGTCGACGCACTCCAGTCGCTGCGAGATCAGCACGTTGTCACTGCCGGCGGGGGCACGGTTGACGTCCCCGGTCACCCACAGGTGCCCCTCCCCGCCGCAGTCCCCCATGGCAGCGCGGACCAGGGCCAGCAACTCGTCCTCGGTACCGGCGCTGACCGCCCCGCCGGCCCATGACGCTTCATGCTGCCCGCTGGCGGACAGGGAGGCAGGGATGAACTTCAGGGCCAGGTGCCCGTACCGGGCCGTAAGGGCGCAGCGGGCGGCGTGGTACGCGGATTGCTCGTCGTCTTCCACTGGGATCACATCCCGGCTGGCGTGCCGACGGCGGCCGGCGTGCCGCGGTTTCCGAGTTCGACGGTGATGTCCGCGCGCAGCGTGTCCAGTTTGATCGCGTCCGGGTCTTGCCCTGGCGCGCGGTGGTTGTCGTACAGCAGGTGCGCGGCGCGCAGCGTCTCATCGGTGAGGCTGTCGAACATCGCGGATGCTCCTTTCACTGGCGTGTATGGCCCCGCGTGGCCGGACGCGAGATGACGGGCTCGTTTCCGGTCACGCGGGAGCTGAGGGCATGAATGAAGCGGGCTGCGAGGTCGCGGACGCAACAGGCATGGCCTGTAGGACGGCCCATACGACCTTGTCGTGCTGTTCAACGGGGGGTGTGCCGCCGGGGCCTGCGGTGAAGTACCAGCCCCATTGGTCGCTGAGGGTCTCGACCAGCAGCAGGCCACGGCCGTTCTCGGTCTCGTCGCTGATGTCGGCCCGGACGGGTGGGTGCGGGCTGGCGTCCCCGACTAGGATGAGGATCTGCGCTGAGTCCGACAGGAGCCAGAGCCGTACCGTGGCGGCCTGCCCGGAGTCGCGGGATGCCTGCACCGAGTTGGTGACCAGCTCTGACACCACAAGTTCGGTGCTGTCAGACATGGCGGTAAGCCGCCACTCCCAGAGCACCTGCCGAGTGTGGAGGCGGGCGCAGGGCACCGCGCCTGGCAGTGCGCCGAGTTCAAGGAAACTCTGAAGTGGCCACAGGCCGGTCATGCCGCGTCTCCCCTGTGTCGCGAACGGCCAAGCCTCTGCGCTCCCGGCCTGGCCGGGCGGCGAGCCGGGAGCGCAGGGGCTGCAGATTCTGGGCGCGGGCCCGGTGGTGCGCCCGGCACGGCGAGAAGGTCCAGTCGCGGCGGGCTGCCGCGCGGTGCTGGTTTTGCCGTTCATGACGGTGCTCCTTACCGGATCTCGCAGGACCGGGAACCGGTCACCCGGCGCGGTACACCGTCTGGCTGGTGTGCCGAGATGAGGTCACGTGCCGTTGCAGACCGCTTACCTGCCGGGTTCAATCACCATGCGCCATGCACATTGCAAAATGGCACGTACAGCGGACGTACAAACCGGTCCAGTCCGTGACAGTGCGAGTACCAGGCATTGCGGTACCGTCACGGCCATGGCACTCTGTGCCCAGGGAAAGCAGCGGGAGGCAGGAGCGGCATGGCGGAAAACCGGCCCGGCAGCGGCCCGACCGTGCTCCGGATGATCCTGGGCCGGCAGCTCCAGGCGCTGCGCGAGAAAGCCGGGATGAGCTATGAGCAGGCCGCCGAGGCGATCTATTCCTCCTGGTACACCGTCCGGCGGATGGAACGCGGCGAAGGCGGCCTCAAGCCGCTGACCGTTAAGTCCCTGCTGATGGCCTACGGCATCACCGACGTCCGCGAGATCGACACCTTCCTCGCCCTGGCCCGGGATGCCAGCAAGCCCGGCTGGTGGCACAGCTACGACGGCGTGCTGCCGTCCTGGTTCAAGGTCGCAGTCGGGCTGGAGGAATCAGCCGGCCTGATCCGCGCCTACGAGCCGCAGGTCGTCCCCGGGCTGCTGCAAACCGAGGACTACATCCGCGCCCTCACCACCGCTAACTTCCCCGGCGCGACCGGTGAGGAGATCGAACGGCGGGTAGCGCTGCGGCTGGCCCGCCAGGAACTGCTGCGCCGTCCCGCACCGCCCGAATACTGGGTGGTGATGGACGAGACCGTGCTGCGCCGCCCGGTCGGCAGCCGTGACGTGATGCGCGGCCAGCTCACCGGCCTGATTGAGGCTGCCGAGATGCCGGCCGTAACCATCCAGGTCGTCCCGTTCGCCGCTGGATGGCATCCCGCGCTGTACGGCATGTTCTGGGTCTTCCGGTTCCCCGACCAGGAGATGCCCGACATCGTCTACAGCGAGAGCCTGACCGGCGCGTACTACATGAGCAAGCCCGCCGAGACGACCGCCTACATCGAAGCGCTCGACCGCATGTGCGCCCAGGCCGCCTCCCCGGACCAGACCATTACCCTATTCCGCGACATCTTGAAGGAGACCTGACATGGGTACCCATCCCATCCGCAACGGCATGCCCGCAGCCAGACTCGGCGCTGACGGCTGGCACAAGCCCTGGAGCGACAACGGCGGCGCCTGCCTGGAAGCAAAGAAGCTGCCCGGCGGGCGGGTCGCGCTGCGCCAGTCCACCGACCCCGCCAGCCCCGCCCTCATCCTCGAACCGCACGAGATCCGGGCGTTCATCGACGGGGCCAAGGTCGGGCTCGCTGACGATCTCCTGACTTGACCTGACCAGGGCCGGTCCCGAGCCTGTCGCACTGAGCGGTACCGGTGACAGCCGCGGACGTTCCCGGACAGCAACGTGTCTGTGACGTCCCGCGCAGGGCAAACGTCCGGGAACCCGGTGAAAGGAAGGCCCGATGTCAGCCGAACTCGGCGCGTGGCTCCGCGAGCAGCGCGAGGCCCGAACCTGGACCAAGCGCGAGATGGCCCGCCAGATCATCGGGGCGGGCCGGGCCGCCGGCGACAAGTCCGTACCTGGAGTTGACGGCATGTGCCACAACATCCGGCGCTGGGAGGCCGGCGAGGGCGGCCTGACAGAGCGGTACAGGCTTTACTACTGCAAAGCTTTCGGCATCATGGCCGCCCACTTCGGCGGCGGTAAGGCACACCCCCCTCCGTTGGTGTCATCACCGGCTACCAGCGCAGCCATGGTGGTCCCTGCAGGGCCGGCCGCACCCGGGCTGATGGCACAGGTTCCCGTTACCGTCACCGGCCAGTCGGACCCCGGCCTGATGGTATCCAGCATCTTCGCTTACGGTGGAACACATGAGTCCGTGATGGGCGATTCCACGGTCAAGCGGGAGGTGCTCATGGCAGCACACGAAGGCAGCGACCGCGCCGCGGACGCCGAGCAGCGCGGTATCGGCGATGCCACGCTGGAGCAGTTGCGTTTCGACGTGGTAAGGCTGTCGCGAGAGTACATGACGGGTGAGCCGTTCCCTCTGTTCGTGGAGATGCGGCGGGTCCGCGGCCGGATGCATGACGCGCTCGACCGGCGTATGTGGCCCCGGGACGCGACACAGCTCTACTTCATGCTCGGCTGCGTCAACTGCCTGATGGCGAATGTCGCGTCCGACTTGGACAACCCCCAGGCGGCCGGGGAACTGGCCCGTGCGGGGTGGGCATACGCGGTCGCGATCGATCACCGGCCGCTCATGGCACAGTTGAGACTATCGCTCACCGATATCGCCTACTGGCACGACCAAGCCCGCAAGGCCAGCGAGCATGCCCTCATCGGCCTGCAATACCTCGCGGACGGCCCGACCGCCGCACAACTTCACCTCAAGTACGCGAGGGCAGCAGCTAGGACCGGCGAAACCGAGGCGGCACAGCGGGCCATTACTGCCGCACACGAAGCCCGCGAACGCGATCACACCGACGAGTTGCTGGAGATCGGCGGCGAGTTTCGGCTGAGCTGGGCCAGCCATCACTCCCTGGCGGGCTCGGCGCTGATCGAGATCCCCGGCGCCGAAAGCGACGCCGCCTCCGAACTTGAGCAAGCCGCCCAGCTCTACCAGGTCGGTGAATCCGGCGAGGTGTTCCGGTACACGCTGGAGGCCCGCACCCGGATCGACCTGGGCACCGCCCGCCTGCGCGCCGGGGCGCTCGACTCCGCTGCCGAAGCTGTCGAACCGGTGCTGTCTCTTCCGCCAGCCAAAAGAACGCTGGAACTGCCCCAGCGGATGAGCGCCGTCCGCGCGGAACTTGCCCAGCCGATCTTCCGCGGCTCAGCGCAGGCAAGCGACCTGGACGAGCGGATCGAGGAGTTCGGCCGTGAGGCCGTCACCGCCAGCCTGCATGCTCTTCCCAGCGCCACCGGCTGACGACAGCGCCACCGCGCGGTACGCAGTCCCGGCAGAACAACGATGATCGCCGCGTGCCGCCTTTTGGTCACTTAACCAGACGGCCGACGCCACCATAGACCCAGGCCTTTTCCAGTTCCTTCGGGCGGGGCTTCCTAGCCTCCGGCCGCCACAGCGGCACCTGGACCACTCCTGGCTTGATCAGCTCCCAGCCGTCAAACAACGACTCAACCTGCGCCTTACTACGCAGCGTCACACTGGATGTAGCCTCGTCATACACATGCGCGGCTCTCTGGGCGGCGTCCGGGCGAAGGTCACCAGTCGCGTGCGAGAGGACAAGATAGCTGCCTTCGGGCAGCGCTTCGCGGAGCGTAGCAAGGATACGAGCCGGGTTTTCGGCCTCAGTAATGAAGTGCAAGATCGCCACCAGCAGCAGGCCGACAGGCTCGCTGAAGTCGATCAGCGCCCGAGTCTTCGGATGATCCAGGATGACTTCGGGCTCCCGCAGATCGGCTAGCACGATGCTCGTAGTGCCGCTTCCCGTGAGCAGCGCATTCGCATGAACATGAACGATTGGATCGTTGTCCACATACACGACGCGAGTATCCGGCGCAATCTCCCCAGCGACCCGGTGCACGTTCCCACCTGCGGGGATGCCCGTACCGATGTCAATGATCTGCCCTATCCCGGCCTCGCCCACCAGGAACCGCACCGCCCGCTGCAAGAACGCCCGGTTCGCCCGCGCGCTGTCCCGCACCTCTGGCGCGGCCTTCAGCACCTGGCGAACCGCTTCCTGATCAGCGCGATAATGGTCCTTGCCACCCAAAAGCGCGTCATACATCCGCGCCGGATGCGGCGTCGTGGTGTCGATCTCCGAAGCGGCGAAACCGGTCTCCATTGCGTCCTTCCCGTCACAGACATGGCTGCCACACAGCATGCCTCTCATGCCGGCAGCCGGGAAGCCGGCAATCACGGACAGTAAAGGACGACCGTGCCGAACCAGACCGCATACTGCCCTTCTGCCCGCTTCCAGAGCATGCGAGGTCAGCGCCGCTTAACTAGCAGCAGAGCGAGGATGTCGCGCCGCCGGTCGGTCAATGGCGGCAGGCCGGAGACCGCCTGCTTCGCCCACTGGCGGTCCTCCTCGGTCAGCCCGGAACTGTCGTCGCGGTCGGGCACCGAGCAGCGGGAACCGACGCGTTCACCGCCTCCGGGTATCACGTCACCTACCCCTCGCCAGGTCCTGGCAAGTACGGCACGATGATCATCAGCAGGGTGGCGGTGGCATCGGTCGGGTTCGGTGACCAGATCGGCTACCTGCCCTCCCGGGCCGCGGCGGTGGTCCTGCCTGCTCCCGGCGGCCCGCTCCGGGTCATCGGCTTGTACGTACCCTCGCGCGACGCCGACGCCGAGAAGACCGAGCGCAAGCGGAAATGGCTGGCCGCCTGCGACACCACGCTCGCCGCGGTCACGGCCGGCACGCCTGCCATCGTGTCCGGGGACCTGACCGACGCGTTTCGGCATCTGCACCCGCACGACGCTGAGTACAGCTGGGTCGGCCGGACAGGCGACGGCTACCGGTACGACCACGCCTTCTGCTCCCGCCCTCTCCGCGGCCTGATCACCGAGTGTCTCTACCTGCACCAGCCCCGCCAGAACAAACTCTCGGATCACTCCGCGCTCACGATGCGCCTCAGCCTGACCCCGTCCCAGGCGCTGCCCGTCCCCGACCCGACCGCCGGACCGAACCGGACGCCCTCTTCTAACTGGGCGCGGCCGCAGGCACCCCGCCAGCATGCGGATGGCTCGAAACAAAGTCCTGTAGTCCGGCGCGTTACGTTGCTCGGCAGCCTCCCGCGCTGGAAAGCTTGCCACCCGACGAGCATGGAGGCAGCGGGTGCGCGAGATCGAGGTCAAGTACCGGGTTGATGACCTGGAGGCGCTGCTCGTCGCGCTGAAGTCCCTGGGCATTGAGCTGAGCGAGCCAGTATTCCAGGACGACCAGGCGTACGCGCCTGCCGGATGGCAGTTCGGCGACAGCAAGCTCGGCGTCTCCTTCCTCCGCCTGCGCACGGTCCAGGGCTGTCACTACTTCACGCTGAAGCAGCCCGCGGACAACGCCCAGGACTGCCTGGAATTCGAGACGCAGGTCACTGACCGCCAGGCCATGCACCACGCGGCCCAGCACATGGGCTACCGCCCTACCGTCCGAATCGTGAAAACCCGCCGTACAGCCACCCTGGAGCACTGCTCGCTGTGCATCGACGAGGTCGACGGTGTCGGCGGCTTCCTCGAACTCGAACGCATGGCATCCGATCATGCCGATGCCCAGGCCATCCAGGCTGACCTTGCCGCGTTCGTCAGCTCACTGGGCATCGCAGTCACCAGGACCGACCAGACGTATGATTCGCTCGTCCACGCCGCTCAGGAATAGCCGCAATAGGGTCGCGGCTGTGGACCGGATCGCGATTATCGGCTGCGGCGGCAGCGGGAAGTCCCGCCTGGCCCGCTCACTCGGCGGCACGGTCGGGATCACGCCCGTGCACCTGGACGGCCTGTACTACGACCGGGACTGGAAGCCGCTGGACCAGGAGCAGTTCGCGGCCCTGCAGCGGGACCTGGTGACCGCGCCGCAGTGGATCATCGACGGCAACTACGCCTCCAGCCTGCCGATCCGGCTGCAGGCAGCGGACACCGTCATCTTCCTGGACCTCCCCGCCTGGGCCTGCCTGCGGGGCATCGCGCAGCGGCGGCTCCGCAGCCGAGGCGGCCAGCACGACTCCATCGGCGTCTACGACAGGATCACCTGGAACTTCATCCGCTACATCGCCGGATACCGCCAGCAGATGGCCCCGCGCGTCCGCCAGCTCATCGCCGACCACGCGGGAGACGCTCAGGTAGTCGTGCTGCGCAGCCGCCGCGCCGTACGGCGATACCTCGCGGGTGTCGCCGTGCCGGGGTCGGCTGCCCCGGCGGTGGCTGCCGGTGAGGAGCACACCTAGCCCTTTCACCGATCCTGGGCAGGTCCGGTGCGTGCTCTACACCTCGGCTGCGGCCTGGTCGTCGCGGCGTTCTGCCTATACCACTCGTCATCACCCGGCAGCGTCATCCGGGAAATCACCCGCTGCCTGCTCTGGGGCAGGACGGCGATCTTCGCGGCCAAGTCAGCCGAGAGCTACGCCGAACTCGACCAGGTAGTCGCCGACTCTGGCCTCGACCCCGCAGCGGCTAGCCGTCCCAGCCTGTACCAGGCCGCCCATAGCGGCAACATTACCGAACTCGCTGCCACGAGCCTGAGCATCCGGCACGTCACCCACGAAACCCACCGCTTCACCTTCCCGATGCTCACCGTAGCCATCACATAAGGTGATCGAGTACGTTGGCCGCTGCACCGCGAGTCCAGACCGAGTATGAGTCACTGGTTGGCCGAGCTGGGATACCTGTTCCTTCGGCATAACGCGATCCGCCGGCTATCACTAGAATCAGTAGCCTCTCATTAGATCGTTAGTGCATGAAAACCTTTAATCAACGTTTTCGCCGTTTCTGGAGTGTATACGGGCAGCGCCTGAAACACATTCGAACTGGCGCCTGTAGCTCGCACTATATATAGAGAATTAACCTGTTGGTCTATGTAGCGGGCCCACTTCGTGGTTGAGAATCTCGCGATCCCCTGTCTGTCTGAAGGGGCGCTGGGGAAAGATGGCTAAGTGGACTATGACCTGAACCGGCTGGGCGAGCGTGAGTTCGAGCATCTGACACAGGCTCTAACGCTGCGAGTACTGGGACCAGGCGTGGAAGTGTTCGGAGATGGACCTGACGGCGGAAGAGAGGCAACATTCGAGGGGAGGGTGTCTTTCCCGGAACCGGACCCGCAAGGGCCGTGGAACGGATACGGCGTGGTTCAGGCAAAGTTCCACTACCGTCCGAGAGATGCCGCGGAAGGGGCGAGCTGGCTGAAGGATCAGCTCAGGAACGAGTTCGGCAAATGGCTGGACAAGGATTCCAGGCGAGGTCGCGCTCCTGAATACTTCCTGGCTGTAAGCAACGTGGTCCTGTCACCATATCCGGAGGCGGGCGGGATCGACTCGGTGAAAAATTTGATCTCTGAATATGCACCGAAGCTGGGCATCAAGGGATGGCAGGTCTGGGCCTATGACAAGCTCTGCAGGCTACTTGAGATAAACTCCGACATCGCCCGCCGGTATTACGGTTTGATCACTCCGGGCGACGTGCTGGCTCAGATGCAGGACTTTCTCAGCGGCTCGGTCGGAAATCTCGGAGACGTGTTGAGAGCGCACGTCGTTCGCGAGTTGCGTGCTGATCATCTGGTGCATCTGGACCAGGCTGGCGCAAGAGACGAGAAAGGTCTTGCGCTGCCCAAGGTGGCCGTTGACCTCCCCGCGCAGTTGCCCAGCGGGGACGATGTGCTAGTTACCGCCTATGTGATCGAACATGGAGATCGGATTCTCCGGCCAAGCGCTGGGACTCAGATGAGTCGCCTGGTCATTCTCGGCGGACCAGGGCAGGGCAAGACCACGCTGGCCCAGATGATATGCCAGACGTACCGGGTGGCCCTGCTGACAGAAGTCCCTGAACATCGCCTGGCGCCCGGTGTCCGGTCCTTGTTGGATGAGTTTCGGGGTTCGCTACTCGGCATTCTTGGCATTAGCCTGCCCGCTGCGCGGCGGTGGCCAGTTCACGTTCACCTAGACCAGTACGCCGATGCGATTTCCCGCGATCCCGATCTAACGCTGCTGCGGTACATCGCGAACCGGGTAAACAAGCGTTCCGAACGCACGGTGACTTCCGGGCACCTCATCGACTGGCTAGCGCAATGGCCATGGCTAGTTGTACTCGACGGCCTTGACGAGGTAGCTGACCAGAAGACTCGCGATGAGCTTCTCCAGCATGTGACCGAATTCCAGGACGCGGCGGCCGAGCAGGACGCGGATCTCCTCCTGGTCGCCACCACTCGCCCGCAGGGATACGCGGATGAGTTTGACCCGTCCCGCTTCGAATACCTGACGCTGCGTCCTCTCAGGAAACCGGAGGCCCTTCAGTACGCCGAACGACTGGCCGCCGCCCGCCATGCCGATGATCTCGACAAGCAGGAGGAGGTCATTGAGCGCGTTCACGGCGCAGTACGCGAGGAACGGACGGCGCGGCTGATGCGTTCCCCGCTCCAGGTGACGATCATGTCACTGCTCTTGGAACGCCGATGGGCTGCCCCCCAGCATCGGTACGAGCTGTTCAAGGGGTATTACGATGTCGTGCTCGCCAGGGAGCAGGCCAAGAAGACGGCTGATGCGCAGCTGCTTGAACGCTACGCCGGGCATGTGGAAGCGCTGCAAGAGGCCGTCGGCCTGCTGTTGCAGAAGAGATCAGAGCGGCAGGGCGACGCGGAGGCATCCATGCCCGAGCATGAGCTGCGCGCTCTCGCCGGATCCCTGCTGAAGGCGGAGCAGTACGACCCCGATGCCGCCGATGATCTTGCGGGAAAGCTGGTGACCATGGCGCTGAACCGGCTGGTACTGCTGGTGCCGCTGCCCGGCGGGGGGATCGGGTTCGAGGTGCGGAGCCTGTGGGAATTCATGGCGGCGCGGGCGCTCGTCTCTGGTCCCGATTTCCAGATCGTTGCGAACCTGCAAGTCGTTGTCCCGTCGGCGCACTGGCGCAACACATGGCTTCTGGCCGCGGGCCGGCTGTTCTCCGAACGAAGTCACCTGCGCGGCGAGCTGCTTATCACGATGCGCTCCTGCGATGCCGTTGACACGCTTAGCATGGCGGTCATCCCTGCCGCGCACCTGGCGGTTGACCTCCTGGAGGAAGGGATCGCCGAGACATCGCCCGGGCACGAGACCGCGCTGGTCCAGCATGCGCTGGACCTGGTGAGGAAGCCGCCTGATCATTATCTCGTGCGCCTGGCCGAGGTGCTCGCGGGAGTCATGCGCCGGAACCTGCAGGCGGCGACGGCGGCTGAAACGGCGGTGGCCGAGGCCGCTGCATCGGCGGGGCAGGCGGCGCTCAGCGCCGTCATGGTGAGTGCCGTGTGGGCGAACGGCACGGGATCGGCGGCTGGGAAGGCCCGCCGATCACTCGCCGTCGGCAGGCTGGCCTTCGAAGGAGATCCCGAGCACCGGGCGGCCCTGGCGAGCTTGCAAGCCAACTATCCGCTGGCCTTGCTGCGAGACCTTCCAGGTCCGGGACCGGAAGCGTTCGAGCCGGTCGAGCTGACAGCAGTGCTCGAACCGTCACTGGCCGTTCAGAATTTGGCGCCCGAGATACGAGAACTGGCCGGTGGGGTCGTCACGGTCATCGCGGAGACACGGCTCCTGCGGAACAGGACTGATGACGTCGCGGCGATAAAGGTAGATCGAGGATACCTCCCGGACCTTTCACGACTGGACAGGCCGCTGGCCGACCCTTGGGTGTCGAAGGCCATCGTCAGGGCAGCCGAAGACCTTGGCCTGGCGGACTGGCCGGTGGCGAGCCTGCTGCGCAGGGTGCTGGGATTGTGGCTGCAGCGCCAGCCCGTCGCTCGCAGGCTAGTGACGCCTGGCCTTAGCGATCTCGAATAGTGATGGCGATTCCCATAGATTTCGCGAGTTCGGCGATCTCCTGGGCCTGTGCGGACGGGAGTTGCACCTGCATAGTCGCCTGGAGGTAACTGATCGATCTGCGATCCAGCAGATCGAACAGGCGGCGAAAGAGCTGCGCCAGGTTGTCAGTCGCCTCTGGCTCGCTGACCAGATTTTTCATCAAGCTGAAGGAAAATACCTGCTCGGCAGCAGGCGCAGGCCCGCCGCCCTGCGGGACGGGCGGCCCCGGGTCCCGCCCGTGACCTTGCCGTTGCCCATCCCCGCTGCCATTGCCATGTCCTTCCTGGGCCTTGCCGGGTGCATCCGGTGACCTGGGCTCCTTGCCGGGCCTGGCCGGCTCCGGCTTGGCCAGGCGATAGGTCGGGGCATTGAAGTTAATCC
>OBLT010000708.1_pt1 | contig 21389 bp, 16 predicted proteins | sample 1518721 | NCBI WGS metagenome assembly OBLT01 (sample SAMEA3539307, study PRJEB22396) | soil metagenome | biome: tundra; feature: field; material: soil | place: USA | collected 2010-05 | depth 0.15 m | reverse complement strand
ACACGACGCTCTTCCGATCTACTCATGCTATTTCTAATGCGAATTGGAATTGCATCACTGGCAATCACAGCGTTGGTCGTTACATTACCGGCATGGGCAGCGGAGGAAGCTTCGATCGCAGTGATTTATCCCGACATCGGTGAGCCTTATCGGGAGATATTCGCGAAAATAATCGAGGGCATCGAGGACAAGGTCGGTAGCCGGGTAGCGAATTATCCGCTGCGCTCTGACACGGATATCGGTGTGCTGAAAGCCAGTCTGCTTCACCAGAATACCAAGGTGGTGATCGCCCTTGGCCGGCAGGGTATGAAGACGGCAACGGCGTTGAATAACGATATCGGGGTGGTGGTGGGCGGCGTGTTGACAGTGCCGGAAAACGAGGCGCGCAGACAACCGGTGATCAGCCTGTCGCCGGATCCTGCGCTGTTGTTCGCCCGCATGAAGGCACTGATGCCGGCGGCGAAGCGTGTGTTCGTCGTCTACGATCCCGGTTTCAACGGCTGGCTGATAAAATTGGCCAAAGAAGCCGCTCGTGCCCAGGGGCTGGAGTTGGTGACGTATGAGGCGCAGGATCTGCGCAGTGCGGTACGGTTCTATCAGGAAATTTTTTCTGCGGCTGAGGGACACAGCGATGTCTTATGGTTGCCGCAGGATTCCACCACGGTGGAGGAAAGCTCAATACTGCCTTTGGTGCTGCAGGAATCATGGAATCAAGGCATCGCCGTTTTTTCCAGCAATTCCGGCCACGTCCGGCGTGGTGTACTATTTTCGCTTTATCCTGACAACGTGGCGCTGGGGAGGAGTCTTGCCGGTTTGGCTCAAGGCATTTTGATCTCGGGTGAAAATGGAAGGCGTGGCATGATGCCATTGCGCGACGTGCAAAGTGCTGTCAACCTGCGCACTGCCAAGCACTTGGGGCTCAATCCAGGCCGTCAGCAGGGTTTCGACACTACATTCCCCGAACAATAAACGTACTCACCCATGAAGAAGATTCTCAACGAATTTCTCCAAAAGTTCACTTTTGAGCGCCAGCTTGGCATTATGGTTACGCTCGGTGTTCTGTTTCTGGCGTTGTTTTCCTCTCTGGTGGGATCGTGGCAGAGTAACGAGCGGGTACGCCTTAACCTTCTTGAGCAGGGTCAGCGCATCACTGAGAATCTGGCCCATCAGAGCGCCTTGGCGCTGATTTACGCCTCGGCTGATAACGCCGCTGAGGCAGCGAACGCGACCATGGCTTTCCCAGGCGTGGTCAGTTTGGAAATACGCGATGTCAACCAGCGCACATTGTTGACACGCGGCAGCGCCGACCACGCCGAATTTCCCACTGTAGACGAGCGAGCCAATTGGGTGCAGGCCGCAGCCGTCCTCGATTCGGAAAGCCGGAATGCATGGCGTTTTGCTGCGCCGGTGTATACACAGCCTTCTGCCGATTCGCCATTCGATGTGCAAACAGCCGCACCCCAGTTACTCGGCCATGTTTCGGTGGTGATGAGCAAGGCGGCGCTTTCTCAGACGACTACCGACATTTTTGTCGCCAACATGGTCACGTCGTTTTCCTTCGCGCTGCTGTTCCTGTTCCTGATCCGCTTCCTGACCAACCGCATGACGCGGCCACTTAACCAGTTGTCGGCAAGCATGGGGCGTGCCAAGGCAGGCGAATCGGAGGTGCGAGCCGTGCTCACCGGACCGAAGGACATCGCCGATATGGCTTATGCCTTTAATAGCATGATGGTGGTGCTGGAAGAGCGCGAGGCAGCTTTGAGTGTTGCCGCCATTGCCTTTGAGATTGAGGAAGGCATGATCGTAACTGATCAGGATGAGGTGATTATTCGAGTCAACCGTGTTTTCACGAAACTGACCGGCTACAGTGCTGAAGAAGCTATCGGCAAAAACCTGAGCATGCTCAAGTCTGATCACCATGATGCGGAGTTCTACCCACGTATGCGGGAAATCCTGTATCGCGACAATTACTGGCAAGGGGAAATCTGGAACCGCCGCAAGAACGAAGAAATTTATCCGGAATGGTTGACCATTACCGCCGTTGTCGGCAAAGATGGCAAAATCACGAATTATATTTGTGCGTTTTTTGACATCACCGAACGCAAGCAAGCTGAAGATAAAATTCACAATCTTGCCTTTTATGACCCTCTCTGCCAATTGCCCAACCGGCGGCTGCTGTTTGACCGTCTCCATCAGGCGATCACAACCAGCGCACGCAACCAGACCTGCGCCGGACTCCTGTTCATTGATCTCGATAATTTCAAAACATTGAACGACACCAGAGGACACGACATCGGCGACCTGCTATTGATCGAGGTGGGCCAGCGCCTGCGAACCTGCATACGTGAGATCGACACTTTAGCGCGTTTGGGCGGAGATGAATTCGTGGTGTTATTAGAGGGGTTAAGCGAAGACAGAACGCAGGCTGCCGTGCAGGCGAGGGGGGTGGGAGAAAAAATGCTCAAGGCCATTAACCAGCCCTACATGCTCAAAGATATCGAGCATTACAGTTCGGCTAGTATAGGCATCTCCTTGTTTGCCAATTACAGACAAAATCTCGACGATTTGCTCAAACAGGCTGACACAGCCATGTACGCAGCAAAGAAATCCGGGCGCAACACCTTGCGCTTCTTTGATCCCGCAATGCAGGAAGCGCTGGAAATTCACAGCCAACTCGAAGCTGGAATGCGGAAGGCATTGCCAAAACATGAATTCAGGCTTTACTACCAGGTGCAGGTTGATAGCAAGCAACGCCCCATTGGTGCAGAGGCACTAATCCGCTGGGAACATCCGGAGCAAGGTCTGATCAGCCCCGCCAAATTCATTCCCGTTGCGGAAGACACCGGGCTGATTCTGCCTCTCGGCCTGTGGGTGTTACAGACGGCTTGCGCACAACTTAAAGAATGGGAAAGCAATCCACTCACTCGCGAATTGTCGCTTGCTGTCAACGTCAGTGCGAGGCAGTTCCGTCAACTGGGTTTCGTTAAGCAAGTGAGCGAAATGATCGAGCAAACTCTTATCAATCCTTCGCGTCTCAAACTTGAATTGACCGAGAGCACGGTGCTCGAAAATGTTGTCGATACCATTGCCAAGATGCATGCATTGAAATTGATTGGTGTGCGCTTCTCCATGGATGATTTTGGTACGGGTTATTCATCGCTGGCTTATCTGACGCAATTGCCACTCGATCAATTGAAGATCGACCAGTCGTTCGTGCGCAACATCGGCACAAAATCTACTGATTCGATGATTGTTCAAACTATTATCGGCATGGCCAATAATCTGGGCATCGAAGTGATTGCTGAAGGGGTGGAAACCCATGCTCAACGTGATTTCCTCTGGGGGGCAGGATGCAGGCTCTATCAGGGGTATCTGTTCGGCAGACCTGTGCCAATGGAGGAATTTACTGCCTTACTAACAAAGCCAGAGCTTACAGACGTCCCGGAGCACATCGGGCAAAGCAGCGGGGGTAAATAAGTGCGGTTGATCGGGTTTTTCAGCAGAATAGGCCTTAAGTGGCCTTTGTGCCGATACTTCTCAATCTGCTACATCAATGCAGTATGGTGTTTTGAAGAAAGCGACGCCATGCCATGGAATTGGAGTTATTTCACGAGACTGGTACGCGCCCGCGCGATCGCCGCCGCGACTTGCTGCGGCGCAGTGCCGCCGATGTGGTTGCGGCTGGCAAGGGATCCTTCCAGCGTAAGCACATGATACACATCCTCTCCGATGAGAGCGGAGAAATGCTGCAACTCGGCAAGGCTGATGGCGCTTAAATCGCAACTGCGCTGTTCGGCGAAGCGCACCGCGACAGCCACGGTTTCATGGGCATCGCGGAACGGCACGCCCTTTTTCACCAGATAATCGGCCAGGTCGGTGGCGGTGGCGTAGCCCTGCAAAGCCGCGCTGCGCATGGCTTCCGGCTTGACCTGGATGCCGGTAATCATGTCGGCGCAGACACGCAGGGTTTGAGTCAGCGTTTCCACGGTGTCGAACAGCGGCTCCTTGTCTTCCTGATTGTCTTTGTTGTAAGCCAGCGGCTGGCCCTTCATCAGCGTGAGCAACGCGACCAGATGACCGTTCACGCGCCCGGTCTTGCCACGCACCAGTTCCGGCACATCGGGATTCTTCTTCTGCGGCATGATGGAAGAGCCGGTGCAGAAGCGATCGGCGAGTTCGATAAAGCCGAAGCGCGGATTCATCCACAGAATCAGTTCTTCGGAGAAGCGCGACAGATGCGTCATGATCAGCGCGGCGCAAGCGGTGAATTCGATGGCGAAGTCGCGATCAGAAACCGCATCCAGCGAGTTTTCGCACACGCCGTCAAAGCCCAGTAACTCTGCGACCATTTCGCGCTTGATCGGATAACTGGTTCCGGCCAATGCTGCCGCACCCAACGGCAAGCGGTTCACGCGCTTGCGGCAATCCAGCAGACGTTCCGCATCGCGCTTGAGCATTTCGAAATAGGCCATCAGGTGATGCGCAAAGCTGACCGGTTGGGCGACTTGCAAATGGGTGAAGCCGGGCATGATGGTGTTCGTGTGCTGCGAGGCCAAGTCGAGCAGCGCGCTTTGCAACGCCTTGATTAGTCCGAGCAGGTCATCTATCGCATGGCGCAAATACAGCCGTATATCGGTCGCCACCTGGTCGTTGCGCGAACGTCCGGTGTGCAAGCGTTTCCCGGCATCGCCGACCAATGTGGTAAGCCGCTTTTCGATGTTGAGGTGCACGTCCTCCATATCCAGCGACCAGACGAATTCGCCGCTGATGATTTCGTTTTCGATTTGCGCGAGGCCGCGCTTGATGTCATTCAGGTCATGTGTGGCGATGATGCCGCAAGCTGCCAGCATTTGCGCGTGCGCCAGCGAGCCTTGAATATCAAACATGGCTAGCTTGTGATCGAAGCCCACCGATGCGGTGTAGCGCTTCACCAATTCCGCCACTGGTTCAGCGAATCGTCCCGACCAGGTATCTTTATCTTGCATTGCTGCCCCCACTTGTCCCAGAATAAAGGTAACCTCCAAAGCGTGAAACCCGAGGTCTACACCATGAATAAGGCGCGCAGTATAAAACAAAATGCCCGGCCCGATGGGTTGCCGAACTTTCGCAACGTCGGCACCCTGCTGCGCATTCTGCTGATCAGCAACGGCCTGGCATTGTTGCAGGCAATCCTGCTGGCGAGCGCATGGACGGACGTGGCGCAGCGCATGATGCAGATCGCCACGCTGCTCACACCGGTTCTGCTCACCAGTTTGCTGCTGCTATGGGTGGCACAACCGTGGCTAAACCGGCTGTCCTACCGGAGCGGCGTGCTGGCGGTGACCGCATTGGTGGTCGTGTTGACGCTGTCCATTTATTACTTCGGCGGAGAGATATATCGTCCGCTGGATGGAGGTGACAGCTATTTCAATATGGTGCGATATGGGCTGCTCAGCGTGATTGAGTGCGGCATTTTGCTGCTGTATTTCCGGCTGCGTTCCAAGGTGTTGTCGCGTGCTTTGAATGATGCTCGTTTGCAGGTATTGCGCGCGCGCATCCGGCCGCACTTTTTATTTAATACCATTAATGCCGTGCTTGGCATTGTGCGCGCCCAACCCAAGCAAGCCGAAACTGCGCTGGAAGACATGGCAGACTTGTTTCGCATGGCGATGTCGGATGCGCAGGACCTCGTGCCGCTGGGCCGGGAAATTCAGTTGAGCAAACAATATGTGGCCCTGGAGCAATTGCGTATGGGCGAACGGCTGCGCGTGGATTGGCAAATTCATGACGTGCCTGATGACGTGTTGATTCCGCCGCTGTTGTTGCAACCGTTGTTGGAGAATGCCGTTTATCATGGTATCGAGCCATTGTCGCAAGGCGGCAGCATCCATATCGTGCTGCGTCGCAGCGGCGATGAATTGCATCTCAAGGTGGAGAATCCCTGCCCGGTGCGCGCTGATGCACCAAAGGCCCCGCAGGAGTTCTTGCACTCGAAGGGTGCAGGCAATTCTCTAAGCTCTTACGTGCTTGAGAAATTGTCACCACCGCATCGCGGCAACAGGGTCGCATTGCGCAACATCCGCGAACGACTGGACTTGCTGTTCGATGTCGAGGCGCGCTATCAGGTCGAAAGCGGCAAAGACTTTTATCGTGTGGAAATCATTTTCCCTTATGTGTCCGGTGTAAAGGAGCGAACATCATGAATGACATCGAATTGGCCCTGCGCGTTTTCATCGTGGATGACGAGCCCCCGGCACGCAATCGGCTGCGCGATTTGTTGAATGATTGCAGCGAACAGTTGGCACTGGATGTGGTGGGCGAAGCGGGCAATGGCCAAGAAGCATTGGACAAGCTCACGGAAATCCCTGCCGATGTGGTGTTGCTGGACATCCGCATGCCGCAAATGGACGGTATCGAACTCGCACAACATCTGAACAAACTGCCCAAGCCGCCGGTGGTCATTTTTACCACCGCTTACGATGCATACGCGATCAAAGCATTCGATCTGCACGCGATCGATTATTTGCTAAAGCCGATACGTTTGGGGCGTTTGTTCGAGGCACTGAATCGCGCGCGTGTAGCGGTGCCGGTGCAAACCGAAGTGTTGCGCGACTTGTTGCCTGAACCGCGCAAAAATTTATCCATCCACGAGCGCGGCAAGATTCATCTGATACCCATCGAGCAAGTGCTGTATCTGCGCGCCGAGTTGAAATACATCACGGTGCGCACCGCCGAACGCGAATATCTGCTCGAGGAATCGCTCACTGAATTGGAAAAAGAATTCGCCGCACGTTTCGTGCGCATCCACCGCAACAGCCTGATCGCAAAAGATGCGATTGCGGGCTTTGAAAAGGGCGGCGACGAAGGTGAAAGCGGATGGATGGTGAAGCTGAAAGGCTTGGACGAGCTGCTTGCAATCAGCCGCCGTCAGCAGCATATCGTCAAGGAGTTCAGTTGAGCCTAATCATGTAGGGACGAAGAACAGCGGCCTGCCTCTTACACCTTCTCATCAGGTTTTTATTAGCTTTCAGGAGCACCGTCGCATATCGGACTGCCAGGCAAGCAGTTTTTGCCCATACGGTATTCCTGCATTAGCCGGGCTCGTTGATGGCAGCCGCTGATATTGCAGCGAGGTCGATTTGAGCGAAGGCCGGACATACTTTAAAAAACACTGCTCAGCTTTGGCTCCATTAAAGAATACATGCGTGATATTTGGATGCCGCAAGAAGAAAGACTTGAAATCGTTTGGGACTGCGGAGTCCACCTCAATGTGAGAATCGAGACTGCTGTTACGGACGCATGACCCAAGTACGTCCCATAACGCGATTCCGGAAGATCGTAGAATTTTGAGCCGGTCTTCGTAGGGAAGATCAGGATGAGCACCGACGAGTTCGCCCATGATAGTCCAGAAAGCGTTTCGCGGATGGGCATAGTACTCGCCCGCTGCAAGAGAAGCCTTCCCGGGCATACTCCCCAGAACAAGCACTATTGCGGCAGTGTCCTCAATCGGGGCGAAACAGTGAACGCGCGGCATACGGAATGAAGGTGCGAATGACTGGTTATGAACGTCCGACACAATGATCTTTTTCAAGCCAGGTGAAATTGACTCCGGGGTTTGATGGCTCTCCCGCATCCTGCGCGGGCTTCACTGGGTGGAGCTTTTTTGTTGAGCCTTGGTTGTCTTGGCCTTGGAGGCTTTCGCTGCGACCAGTGATTTATTTTGTTCCTCTAATTGCGCGATTTGATCGTTCAGGATTTTAAGCTGCGCATCTTTTCCGGAGATCTGTGCGTCCTTTTCAGCGAGTTGCGCATTGGCCTCTTTCAGGCGCTTCTCCATAACTTTACTTTGGTCATTCACAGCCCCGATTGACTGTTTGGACTTCTGCTGTCCTTGCACGATCTCTCCGGCGACCTGCGCAATCTCTTCGGCCTGTTTCTCTATGGGCTGATCGCGCGGGTCTTTGTGACCCAATGCGGTGGAAATATCGAGCAAGCGCTTTTCTTCCTCCAGCACGATAGGTTCTACGGATTCTTTAAATTTGTTTTGCAAGGCCGGCACACGCTCGCTCACATAGCGCGCATGGCGTGCCGCAAACATTGCGTCGGCTCCGGCGCGTTGCACCAACGCCTCATCATGCGGGGCTTGGACGATCCGATTCCCGGCATCCAGGTAAACACGCAGTGCCTCGGCCAAAGTGGCGGGCGCCTGTTTCTCGCCATCCTTGCTCTTTGTGTCTTCGTTGATCACTTCGCTTTCATGCAGCGCGGTGTATTGAATAGTCTTGACGTCCAAAGCCTGCATCCTTTTGATCAGCTCGATCTTGTCTTTGTCGAGATTATCCGCCTTCTCGAGTTCTACTTTTTCAATCAGGCTTGAAAGTTCGCTGACGGATTTTTCATATTCTTTGGGGTAAACCTTGGCGACGTTATCTTTATCCAGTTGGTTTTTCAGCGCGAGTTCATTGACCAAACGACTCTGCACGATTGCCATCATGGTTTGGCCTTTATCGAGGATGGCATCAGCCTTGGCGATGTGGCTGATCAACTCGTCCTTTGGTTTTTTGTCCGATGATTTCTGAGCGTCGCTCAAAATCTCGGATGCTCCGCGAAAATAATCGGGTGCAAGAAATGGCATGTTGGCATTCTTCGCCTCGTTAATGCGCTTTTCAAGCGCGGCAATGGCGTCAGCCGCTGAGAGAGTGCCATACTTGGCTAATTGCTCATCAGAAACCTTAATGGTTTTGCCCACGTTGGCCGCGCAGCCCGCCAGTAGCAAACTGAGCAAACCGCCGAAAATAAATACCCAAGCATGATGTTTTTGCGCGTGCATAGTGCTGCTCCTATTGAAAGTGTCTGCCATCAAATTGTTCGTAATGGGAGGTAAACAACGATTTCTGCTTGCCCATGAAAAATCGGGTCAGACCACCCATACGCACCAAACCAAAACTGTCCGGCAGTTTCCCTACAAAGAGTTGTAGTGTCAATACGCCAAATGTTATCCGCTGTTGCGCAAACCGGTTGCAATGCCGTTGATGGTGAGATGAATGGCGCGCTTCACCAGTACGTCATTGTCTCCGGCGCGATGGCGTTGCAGCAGCGCAACCTGCAAATGGTTGAGCGGATCAATGTAGGGTGTGCGGGTCAGCAGGCTGCGCGCAAATGCCGGGTTGTCCTGCAACAGCGTGGTGTTACCGGTTACCGCGAACAGCATTTCCACGGTGCTTTCCCATTCGTTGTTGATCGCGCCGAAAATTCGCTCGCGCATTGCGACGTCATCCACCAGCTCGGCATAGCTCGAGGCGATGCCCATGTCGGTTTTGGAAAGCACCATATCCATATTGGACATCAAGCCGCGGAAGAATGCCCAGTTCTTGTACATCGCTTGAAGTTGAGCCAAACCGGTATCGCCCTCGCGAGCGATGAATCGCTTTACCGCACTGCCGAAGCCGAACCAGCCCGGCAACAGCGTGCGGTTCAAGCCCCAGCTGAACACCCAGGGAATCGCGCGCAAATCCTCGATGCGGTCGGATGCCTTGCGCGCCGAAGGGCGGCTGCCGATGTTGAGTTCGGCGATTTCGCGTATCGGTGTGGCGGAGAAAAAATATTCGGTGAAGCCGGGAGTTTCATATACCAGCTTGCGGTAGGCGGTGAAGGCATCGCGGCTTAATGCTTCCATGATGCGATGGTATTCCGGCATGGTGCTGTCCGCGCCGTGATGATGCAGCAGTGTAGCTTCCATGGTGGCGGCGATCAATGTCTCCAGGTTGCGCCGGCCAATCTCGGGATTGGAGTATTTGCTGGAAATGACTTCGCCTTGTTCGGTGATGCGGATTTGTCCATTCACGCTGCCCGGCGGTTGCGCCAGGATCGCGTCGTAGCTGGGGCCGCCGCCGCGCCCGACGGTGCCGCCGCGGCCGTGGAACAGGCGCATCTCGATGCCGTGTTTGGCGAACACTTTCACCAGCTCGACCTCGGCTTTGTACAGTTCCCAATTGGCGGTGAGATAGCCGCCGTCCTTGTTGCTGTCGGAATAGCCGAGCATCACTTCCTGCGTATTGCCGCGACTGCTCAGCAGTTTGCGGTAGTAGGGGATCGAGAACAACTCGTCCATGATCGTCCCGCAACCGCGCAGGTCTTCGATGGTCTCGAACAAAGGGATGATGTTGACGTGCAGCACAGGATTTTTGCCACTTTCAAGCAGGCCTACCTGTTGCAGCATCAGGGCGAGCTCCAGCATGTCGCTGACGGCATCAGTCTTGGAGATGATGTGGTTGGGCAGTGCGGCGCGGCCAAAGCGCTGATGAATTTCCGCAGCGGCTTGCATGATGCGCAACTCGCTTTGCGCCAAGTCGGAGTATTGCCCAAGGCTATCAGATGATAAAGCGTCGCTCAGTAACGGTTTGCCAGCTTGCAATGCGGCCAGCAATACTTCGCGGCGCGCGGCTTCGTCCAAGTCTTTATAGTGGGCTTGGCCGCTGTTATGAGAGAAAAGCTCTGTTACAGTTTGTTCGTGGATCGCGCTGTGCTGGCGCATGTCCAGCGGGGCAAGATGAAAACCGAATACTTCCACGGCGCGGCGCAAATAGGCGAGACGCCCGCGTGCCAGATACACCGCCCCATGCTTGAATAGCGAGTCGATCAGCACATCCAGATCGTTGATGAAATCTTGCGGTGTGGCATAAGGCTGCGCATGTTTGTCCACCGGCGGCAGATGCGAAATTTTGTGACCCAACTGTTGGGCGGTGGCCATCAGGCGCGAATAAATCAGAATCAGCGCGCGGCGATAAGGTTCATCAGCGCGACCGGCGGACTTATCCGGCGATTCATCGGAAAGCTTGCGCAACTCATCGCTGACCTCCACCAAACGATCGGTCAGGCTCAGGCGGGTGCCCAGCAGGTGCGTCTCACCCAAGTAATGCTCAAAGGCTAGCGATGAATGCTGCTGCACCGCGTCCAGCATCACATCGTGGGTGACGAAGGGGTTGCCGTCGCGATCGCCGCCGATCCAACTGCCCACGCGCAACAACGGCGGAATGCGGATGTTCTTGTCGAAGCGCGCTTCCAGTTGCTTTTCCATGTTGGCGTAAATCTTGGGGATTTCGCTGAGGAAGGTGTAGCGGTAGAACTCCAGGCCGTTCTTGATCTCGTCACGCACGGTTAACTTGGTGGTGCGCAACATGCGTGTTTGCCACAAAATCAGTACGAAGCGATGCAGGGTCTCCTCGTTGTCGGCCAGATCATCCGGCGTCATGTCCACGCGATCACGATCGGAAAGCAGGCGCGAAATGATCAACTGGCAATCGAGGATGCTTTTGCGCTGCACTTCGGTGGGATGCGCGGTCAATACCGGTGAGATCAGCGCGCTGTTCAAAAATGATTGCAGCGTTTCCTTGCTGATGTGTTTCTCTCCGATGCGCTCCAGTGCCAGCAGCAGGCTGCCGTCTTTTGGCGCGGTTCCCGCTTTGAGGTGGGCACGATGACGGCGGTTGTGATGCAGGTCTTCGGCGATGTTGGACAGCTGCGAAAAGTAGCTGAAGGCGCGCACCACCACCAGCGTTTCACTGGGCGACAGCGCGTCCAGCGTTTGCTCGAGTTGCACGCGGTCGCGGTCGTCCTGCGTCTTGCGGAAACGTACCGCGGCGCGGCGCACGTTCTCGATCAACTGGTAGGATGCTTCGCCCTCTTGTTCGCGCAGCGTGTCGCCGAGAATGCGACCAAGCAGGCGCACATCATCGCGCAGCGGCAAATCCTTGCTGGAAATATCGGTAGGGGCGGCAATCAAATTCATCACGTTTTCGGAACAAAAGTACGGCGCACCTTATGGGCACCTCTAAAAATCCGCTAAAGCCGCGCTGGCGGCGTTGAAAACGGGCTCAAAATGCGGGGTCGCGCAGCGATATACTTCGTGTAAACTCCGCTTTTGCGCCCATTTTCGCCTTGCCATCATCGGCTTGATCGAATTTTTAGAGATGCCCTTATGCTAGAATGCGCCGCGTATTTTTAATTAAAATTCAGGAAATTTTGATGAGTCAAATATCCCCAACCCTCCCTTCCCGTTTAGTGATCGCTTCGCGTGAAAGCGCGCTGGCGATGTGGCAGGCAGAGCATATCCGGGACAGGCTGCGCGCATTATATCCGCAAACAGAGGTCAGTATATTGGGCATGACCACGCATGGCGACCAGATTCTCGACGTCACGCTGTCCAAGATCGGCGGCAAGGGACTGTTCGTGAAAGAGCTGGAAACGGCGCTTGAAGACGGCCGCGCCGACCTCGCCGTGCATTCGCTGAAAGACGTGCCGATGCACCTTCCGGAAGGTTTTGTCCTGGCCGCCATCGGCGAACGCGAAGACCCCCACGATGCGTTCGTTTCGAACAAACATGAGAATTTGGCCGCGTTGCCGGCCGGCAGTGTGGTGGGCACCTCCAGCCTGCGCCGCGAAAGCCAGTTGCGTGCGCGCTTTCCGCATATCAACATCGAGCCGTTGCGCGGCAACGTGCAAACCCGTTTGCGCAAGCTGGACGAAGGGCAATACGCCGCCATCATCCTCGCCGCCGCCGGGCTGAAACGCTTGGGGCTGGGTAAGCGCATCCGCGCTCTGATCAGCAGCGAAGACAGTCTGCCCGCGGTCGGGCAAGGCGCATTGGGCATCGAATGTCGCGCTGATCGCGCCGATATAATCGCCTTGCTGCAGCCGTTGCACCATCCCGATACCGCCACCTGTGTATTGGCGGAGCGCGCCCTGAGCCGCGCGCTGGCGGGTAGCTGCCAAGTGCCGTTGGGCGGCTTTGCCGAAGTAAAGAATGGCAAGCTGCGGATGCGCGGCTTCGTTGCCAGCCCGGATGGGAAGCGCATGACGCACGCCGAGTTGACCGGCGAGATCGCCAATCCCGAAGCACTGGGAAATAAAGTCGCCGATGCGCTGCGTGCGCAAGGTGCAGATGAAATCCTTGCCGCAATTTTAAACGTGACCGCAAGTCACGGTTAAACTACTCCCGCAAAACCTGCGGCCCATTTGCCAAACTGAAATGCATTATGTTGGCAGAAAATGACTAACGACCTCCCGCTGACCGGACTGAAGATCGTCGTCACGCGGCCGCGTGACCAGGCTGTGCAATTGGCACGGCGTATCGAACAGGCGGGCGGCATTCCGCTGCTATTCCCGTTGCTGGACATAACGGCGGTGCAAGATACCAAAACACTGCACGAACAAATCGCCCGTCTCGGACAATTCAACCTCGCTATCTTTATCAGTCCGAACGCCGTGCACTACGGTATCGCCGCGATACGTGCAGCGGGCGCATCCCTCTCCCCTGATGGAACTACCAGCCATTCGACTAGGCTGCCCAACAACGCCAGCCAAGTCGCTGGTTACAACCCCTCTCCCGCAAGCGGGAGAGGGGAGTTGAAAATTGCCACGGTCGGACAAAGCAGTGCGAAAGCCTTGCGCGAATCGGGTATCTCCAACGTCATCGCGCCCGCCGAACATTTCGACAGCGAAGGTTTGCTGGCTTTGCCGGAATTGCAGAATGTTGCCGGATGGCGCGTGATGATTTTTCGCGGCGATGGCGGACGCGAGTTGTTGGGCGACACACTCAAGGCGCGCGGTGCGACGGTGGAATATGCCACCTGCTACCAGCGCAGCAAGCCGCAACAGGATGCAGGTGCGTTGCTGTCCGCCGTGCCGGATGCGATCACCGTGACCAGCAGCGAGGCCTTGGGTTATCTGTGGCAGATGCTGGATAGTAAATCTCAACAAGTAATACGCGACATACCGTTATTCGTGCCGCATGCACGCATTGCCGGGCTGGCCCGCGAGCAAGGTTGGCTTCAGGTGCAATTGACGGCATCCGGGGATGACGGATTGCTATCCGCTTTGATAACATGGGCCGGTCAGAGGACAAAGGGCAAGGCAGGACTGAGGACCGAGGACTGAGGATTGGGTAAACCCGCACACTCAGCGCCCAGTCCCCCATCGCCCAGCCCCCGCACCTTAGTCCTTATTATGAAAGGTATCGAATGAGCGAGCAAATCTCACAGCCTGAAAATGCCGGGCCGGATAGCGCCAAGCCAGAAACCCCGGTATTGCCTGACCAGCCGCGCCCGGCGCATAAAACCTCGGTGGCGGAGGTTATCGCGCACATCAGCATCACGCAGCTGACGCTGGCGGTGCTGGTGATAATCTTCCTGTGGCAATGGCTGGATGGGCATCGCGCCATCAGCGGCATGCAGCAGCAACTGGCGAAAAAAATCGCCGAGATGGACGGCAGCAGCAAGGCCAATCAGATGTTGCTGACACAAAGCCAGGATCAGGCACGCGAACTTTTCGCCAAAGTGGCGACGCTGGAATCACGCTATGCCGAGTCGCAAAATCAGCGCGCCGCGCTGGAAACTTTGTATAACGACCTGTCGGTAAACCGCGATGAAACCGCGCTGGCGGAAGTCGAACAGATGCTACTAATAGCCGCGCAGCAATTGCAACTGTCGGCCAATGTAAAGGCCGCGCTGATTGCCATGCAGAGTGCCGATGGACGTTTGCAGCGCATGAACCGGCCGGCATTCAACGGGCTGCGCAAGGCCATCAGCCAGGATATGGACAAGCTGCGCGCGCTGCCCAGCGTGGACATAACCGGCATCAATTTTCAACTCAATAATCTGATCACCGCTGTGGATCAGATGCCGTTGGCCTATCAGCAACGCGCGGCAGACGAAAAGCTTTTGTCCGGTCACCCGAATGAAGTGGTCGCGCAAGCCGTTCCGACAAAATCCGGAGAGCATTTGGCCGGGCACCCGGATGAAACGGTCTGGCAAAAGCTGCTGCGTGAAATCTGGCAAGAGGTGAAGCAGCTGGTGCGTATTGAAAACACCGGCAAGGCCGAGATTCCGCTGTTGCCGCCCAATCAGGAATTTTTCCTGCGCGAGAATCTCAAGCTGCGTTTGCTGTCGGCACGTCTCGCGCTGTTGTCGCGCGACGAAGATAGTTTCAGGCAGGAACTGAAAACCGCGCAACTTTGGACGGCACACTATTTCGACGGCAAATCGAACGAGGGTATGCGGATGTCGGACGGGCTGAAAAAACTTGCCGCGTCCGACATCAGCATCGAATTGCCGGACATCAGTCCCAGTTTGCAAGCGGTGCGCAACTATCGCCTGACCCGTGAAAACGAGCCAAAGGCTAGTTTCGAGGGACGGCCAAACGAGCCAAAGGCTAGTTTCGAGGGACGGCCAAGGTCGGCGCGATGAAATACCTAGTATGGATACTCGGACTGTTTGCCGCTGCGGTGGCACTCACCACTGCATCGCACAATCCGGCTTATGTGCTGCTGGTGTATCCACCCTATCGCATCGAACTGTCGCTTACGCTGTTCATCGTCCTGTTGCTACTGACCTTCGTGTTTGGCTACGGGCTGGTGAGACTGATAATCGCCGCCCTGCAACTGCCGGCATATGTGCGGAAATTTCGTCTGGAGCGCGCACAAGCCAATGCCCGCGAATTGTTGGACGAGGAGCTCGGCGCGTTCTTCGAAGGCCGCTATGCTGCTTCGGAAAAAGCCGCAGCGCGCGCGATGGAATTGGGCGACACCTCCGCCTTGCATCCCATCATCGCAGCACGTTCCGCCCATGAATTGCGCGAATACAAAAAACGCGATGCTTATTTGTCCGCTGCCGAAGGCAAGACGATTGGCGATTCCACCATGCGTTTGATGACGACCAGCAAATTCCTGCTCGACCAACGCGATCCGCGCGGCGCATTGGACGCCTTGCAGGAATTGCGCGACAGCGGGGTCAAGGGCCATATCGGCGCGATGTCGCTGGAACTGAAGGCGCATCAGCAGGCGGGTAATTGGGACGAGGTATTGAACGTGCTCGACAAGCTGGAAAAACGTGCGTCCATCGATGCGACGCTGGCGGCGCAATTGCGCCAACAAGCCTGGCTGGAAAAAATTCGTCAGCAGGAAGATTTGGCGGGTCTGACCACTTGCCTGAAAATTATTCCTGCCGATTTCAAGCGGCGCAGCAAGATTGCCGCAACCGCCGCACGCGCACTGATTCAACACGGTGGCGGTTCACTCGCACAGCCCCCGCAAGGGGGACGCCGCGGTGTGCCCGACAGCTCTGCTGTCACCCTCGCGCAGCAAATACTGACAGATAGTCTGAATGCGCAATGGGACAGCGAACTGGTCGCGCTGTATGGTGATTGCCAATCCAGCGATGTGGTGGCGCAAATCGAGCAAGCCGAAAAATGGCTCATCCAGAACAAACAAGATGCCGGATTGCTGCTCGCGCTCGGCAAATTGTGTTTGCATCAAAAGTTGTGGGGCAAGGCGCAAAACTATCTGGATGCCAGCAACAGCATCGCACCCAGCCATGCCGCCTATACCGCGCTAGGACAGCTCGCGGAACGCCTGGGTAAATCTGACGAGGCGTTCAAGTATTATCAGAACGCGATGGCGGTGGCGAAACAGTGAAACGTGAAGGTGAAGCTGTGAAAGGTGAAACGAAGCAGTAGTTCTGCGTTTCACCTTTCACCTAAGCCGCAAAGCGGCGCGTCACCTTTCACGTTTTGGGGAGACGGTTATGCAAAAAAATATCATTGCAATGTTATCTGCCATTATCCTTGCGCTGCCCAGCGCAGAGGCATGGGCAGCTTCTGTATACAAATGTAAAAATCAACAAGGCAATTTGATATATCAAGAGTCTCCCTGTAAACCGGATGTGCAAGCTATTGCTTCATGGGGCACTGCAGAAATGCAGCAGTTGGACGGCATACTTATCCTTAAACAGCGCGGCAACGGCCATTATTTCCTGGAGGCCACGGTTAATGACAGGGCACTAACGTTCCTTGTCGATACAGGTGCGTCTGGAATTTCGTTGCCGATGTCATTTGCGCTTTTAGTAAAAATAAATTGCAGGAACAAAATATATATGCAGACCGCAAATGGCGTTGCGGAAGCGTGTACTACCATTATTCCCAAACTGATGTTTGGGCCGTTTACGCTTACGGATGTCCCGGCGATAATTTCCAAAAATCTCAGTCAGCCTTTGTTTGGCATGAATGTTTTGCAGCAATTCAAGGTAGAGCAAAACAACGGCGAAATGCGCATCTCGACGCGCAACTAGTTTTTTGGCGCAAACGTAAACGCATCCGAGAAGATCGCATCATTTGGTAGTCTGCGCTGAGTTGTGAAATCGCGCTGTGCGGCTTCCACGACCACTGGCGCACCACAGACATACACTTCGTATGCCGATAGATCACTGTAGTCGTCCAACACCGCCTGATGCACGAAACCCGTGCGGCCTTGCCAGGCATCTTCCGGCAAAGCGTCAGAGAGTACCGGAGTAAATTTGATACCGTCTCTTTCCCATTGCTGTGCTTTGTCCAGCATATATAAATCCGCCAGTTTTCGCCCGCCCCAATAGAAGTGCATCAGGCGTTTTACGCCAATATACAGCGCGTGTTCGATGATCGCCTTGATCGGGGCGAAGCCGGTGCCGCTGGCGACGAAGATGATCGGCTTATCCGTATCTTCGCGCAGAAAAAAAGTGCCGAGCGGACCTCTGAAGCGCAGGATGTCGCGCTCTTTCATGGTTTCAAAAACGTATTGAGTGAATGCGCCGCCCGTGATGTTGCGGATGTGCAATTCCAGAAACGCATCATCGTGCGGTGCATTGGCCAGCGAGAAACTGCGCGGCTTATGATCCTTGAGCAAAATGTCGAGGTATTGTCCGGCCAGAAATTGCAGGCGCTCATTAGAGGGCAGCTTGAGCGAGAGCACCATTACATCCGGTGCGGGCCTTTCCATTTTTTGCACACGGCACGGAATGGTTTTGACTGGGATGTCCTTGACCGCATTCACTTCACGGCACTCCAGCAACAAATCGGATTGCGGTTTGGCGCAACAGAACAATGCCATGCCCGCAGCCTTTTCGGTCTCGCTCAATGTGCTTTCCTGATGTTTCCCATAATCCACTTGCCCAGTTACCACCTTGCCCTTGCATGTGCCACAAACCCCGTCGCGACAACTGTATGGCAGCGTGTAGCCGTGCTTGAGAGCGGCTTCGAGTATGGTCTCGTGCGCCTCGATAGGGAAGCTGTGGCCACTAGGTTGAATAACCGTCTTGAACGTCATGATGAATTCTGCAGTTTCGCTAAAGCGTGAATTTTAACGCATAATCACGCCATGAGACGCTTGTTGATTATTGGCTGTGGAGATGTTGCGCTGCGAGCGATACCCTTGCTGAGGAAGAGTTACCGGGTGTTTGCTTTGGTGCGTGATCCGGCCAAGCGCGCAGGGTTACGCGCGCTTGGCGCGATCCCGCTGCTTGGCGATCTGGATGACCGCACCAGCCTCGCGCGTGTCGCCGGATTAGCCGATGCGGTGCTGCATCTTGCACCGCCTCCGAATATTGGTGTTCATGACACGCGCACGCGCAATCTGCTCAGCACCCTGTCGCAGGGTAAATTGCCCAAGCGCCTGGTGTACATCAGCACCAGCGGCGTGTATGGCGATTGTGGCGGTGCATGGGTGAGTGAAACGCATCCGCTCAAATCGACCTCGCTACGCTCGCAACGGCGCGTGGATGCCGAGATGCAGATACGCAACTGGGCCAGACGCAATCAGGTGAAGGCCAGCATCCTACGCGTATCGGGCATCTACGCCGCAGACCGCCTGTTGCTGAGCCGTGTGCAGCAGGGAACGCCGGGTATCATCGCCAGCGAGGACGGCTACACCAATCACATCCATGCCGATGATCTGGCGCGCATCAGCATCGCGGCTTTGCAGCGTGGAAAAGCGTGCCGCGTGTATCACGCCAGCGACGACAGCCAGTTGAAGATGGGAGAATATTTCGACAGCGTGGCGGATGCGTTCGGTCTGCCGCGCGTTCCGCGCATCAGTCGTGCCGAGGCACAGCGCGTGCTGCCGGAAACGCTGCTGTCATTCATGAACGAATCACGGCGGCTGACCAATCAACGCATGAAGCAGGAATTGAAGATGGCGCTGCGTTATCCGACGGTGGCGGATTTGCTTGCTGATGTTAAGCCTTGAAGCTGTTGCTCAGCGCGATGAGCTGATCCAGCTTGGTTTTTGCCGCGCCGCTGGCGATCACATGATCGGCTTTCTCCACGCCTTCTTCCAGTGTGTTGGCCAGCCCCGCCACATAAATCGCCGCACCGGCATTTAATTGCACGATATCGCGCGGCGCGCCGACTTCATTGTTCAACACACCCAATAGTTTTTCGCACGCCTCGTCGATATTGGCAACACGCAGCAGATTAAGTGGCGCGCTGGCGAGGCCGAACAGATCGGGATGCACGGTGTATTCGCTGACCTTGCCGTTCTTTAATTCCGCGATGTAAGTGCCTTCGCTGATCGAGATTTCATCCATGCCATCCGCGCCGTGGACCACCAGCACATGACGGCTGCCGAGTTCACTGAGCACTTGTGCGAGCTTGGCGGTGAGAGATTGATGGAACACGCCGAGCACCTGATTTTGTGCGCCGGCAGGATTGGTCAATGGCCCGAGCAGGTTGAACAGCGTGCGCACGCCGAGTTCGCGGCGCACCGGTGCGGCGTGCTTCATCGCGCTGTGATGATTGGGTGCAAACATGAAACCGATGCCGATGCTGTCCACGCACTGGGCAACTTGTTCGGCGGTGAGGCTCACATTCACGCCGAGCTTTTCCAGCACGTCCGCGCTGCCGCAGGTGCTGGAAACCGAGCGCCCGCCATGCTTGGCGACATGAGCTCCCGCAGCCGCAGCAACCAGCGCGCTGGCGGTGGAGATGTTGAAGGTCTGCATGCTGTCCCCGCCGGTGCCGCAAGTGTCGATCAGGTGACCGGTTTTTTTCACGCTGACCTTGCTGGATAATTCGCGCATCACCGTTGCGGCTGCCGCGATTTCGCTGACGGTTTCGCCCTTCATGCGCAACGCGATCAATACCGCCGCGATTTGCGCCGGAGTCAGTTGCCCGCCCATGATGTGTTGCATCAGACCGCGCATTTCAGCGAACGGAAGGTCATGTCGATCAATCAGCTTCGTTAATGTTTGTGGGTAATTCATGATGCCCTCTATAAATGCGGCCCTACACATTACCTCGTAAAAAATTTGCCAGCATGTCATGCCCATGTTCGGTGAGGATGGACTCGGGATGGAACTGCACGCCATGCACCGCCAGCGTCTTGTGGCGCACCCCCATGATCTCGTTATCGTCGGTCCATGCGGTGATCTCCAGACATTCAGGCAGTGTTCCGCGCTCGATCACCAGCGAGTGATAGCGCGTCGCGGTGAACGGGTTGGGCAGGCCGTGAAACACGCTGGTGTTGTTGTGATGGATCGCCGAGGTCTTACCGTGCATCAACTGTTTGGCGTGAATGATGCGTCCGCCGAAGGCTTGGCCAATGCTCTGGTGCCCGAGGCATACACCCAGAATCGGAATCTTTCCGGCGAAGTGCTGGATCGCCGCGACCGAGATGCCGGCTTCGTTCGGTGTACACGGGCCGGGCGACACCACGATGTGTTGCGGGTTGAGCGCGGCGATTTGTGCCACGCTGATTTCATCGTTGCGATGCACCACCACCTCCGCACCCAGTTCGGCGAAATACTGCACCAGGTTGTAGGTGAAGGAATCATAATTGTCGATCATCAAAAGCATGTTTGTTCCGATCTAATTGCTGGCGAAGTTCATCTGCCTATCATACTCAAAGCCACCGCTTCGGCAACCTTGATGCCGTCCACGGCTGCCGAAAGAATTCCGCCCGCATAGCCTGCGCCTTCGCCGGTTGGATACAAGCCTCTGGTGTTCACACTTTGCAAATCGTCGTCGTTGCGCTTGATGCGTATCGGCGAAGAGGTGCGCGTTTCCACTCCCGTCAGCACCGCATCGGCCAAATCGAATCCTTTTATCTGCTTGGCGAAGGCAGGCAGGGCTTCGCGTATCGCGGCAATCGCATAATCCGGCAGCGCGGTGCTGAGATCGCACAAATGCACGCCGGGGGTATAGGACGGCTGCACCGATCCGAATTCGGTCGAAGCTTTGCCTGCGAGAAAATCCCCGACCAGTTGTCCGGGGGCCTGGTAATTGCTGCCGCCCAATTCATAAGCACGCGACTCCCAGCGGCGTTGGAATTCTATCCCCGCTAGCGGACTTTTTGGGTCGGTGGAATTGGGGGGATAATCCTGCTCGGGTGTAATGCCCACCACGATGCCGCTGTTGGCGTTGCGTTCGTTGCGCGAATATTGGCTCATGCCATTGGTCACCACGCGCCCTGGTTCGGAAGTCGCCGCGACTACCGTGCCGCCCGGGCACATGCAGAAGCTGTATACCGAGCGGCCGTTGCTGGCGTGATGCACCAGCTTGTAATCGGCCGCGCCGAGCAACGGGTTGCCCGCATTCTTGCAGGCAAAGCT
>OBLT010000706.1_pt1 | contig 21456 bp, 13 predicted proteins | sample 1518721 | NCBI WGS metagenome assembly OBLT01 (sample SAMEA3539307, study PRJEB22396) | soil metagenome | biome: tundra; feature: field; material: soil | place: USA | collected 2010-05 | depth 0.15 m | reverse complement strand
TTCCGCTTCCGAAAGCCGGCTGAAAACTTGACACTTTCAGATACAAGTCAGTTACATTAGACGACTAGAGGAGATCGGACTCGTCGCTGTCCACCATCCGCATGGCGACCTCGTTGGTGTAGCCGACGGAGACAGCCACTGGCTTCATGTAGTTCCCCCATACAAGGTCCGGGTAGCCCCAGACATTGTTGAGATTGAACAGAACTTTCCCATCGCGCCGAACTTCCGCGCGTGCTGCCACCAAGCCGGCGGATTCCGCTCTGATCCGCAGATTGCCGCCGCGAATTATGCAGGATGCGTACCAGATGTTCTCCTTTGTGCTCCGAAAATCGCAGGTCCCGCGCCCGCCAACGTCTTGCGGCCCGAAGAGGAAGTGATCCTCGATATCCTGCGACCACGGCCAGGCCGGTTCCGAGCGATAGCTTAGCAAACCGTGGCCAGCGTCTTTGACCGCCAGGCCTTTGGTGCGCCCGATGTGGTCCGCCGGGTATTCCGTCCACAGCGCCTTACGCTCCCAACTTAGCCTATCGATGGAGCTGGTGAGTAAGTACCCGATGCCGAGTTCATTGAGCTTGTCAGGATGACTGGTGACGCGATAGGTCGTAGTGATCAGTCCGGCGCCGTCGATCTTCACTTCAAAATCCACGCTGGCCAGAGTGTCCACGCCGCTCATTGACTGGCCGGAAAGTCTCACGATTGCTACCTGGTCAGTTTTCGTGTACCTGAGCTTCTCCAGCCACCATTGCGCCGCAGTATCGAGGCCCAGGTTGAGATAGGGGCCACCCTCAATGAGGGTCACGCCCCGATAAGTGCCCCGCGTGATTAAACCCGTTGCTTTGCTGAAGAGGATGCTGAAATCCTTGCCGGTAACCGTGATCGAGTTGGCGTCCGCGGAAATGGCCGGAGGGGGCCCCTGAGCCTTGGGGAACACTCTGACGACCTCGCCAACAGCAACATCATGTTCATCAATCAGGGCGCCACCCGCCCGGTAAAACCTCAGCTTTACCACATTCCCGTTCTTCCATGAGCGTGCGGGGATCGTGAGCATCCCTTGGGAATGCGGAGCGAGACGGAAATCCCGGATCGTTCCTGAGTCTCCGCCGGCCTGCCATTCGATCGCCAGTTCGTTGAAGTTGGTGTGATCGAACCAGTTGAGTACCGGGATGGACAGCGGCCGCCCGTCGCCCGGGCAAGCCATCTCCTTATCCGGCACCCGTATGGGAGAGTACGCCTTGCGGGTCAGCCAATACTCGGGCTTTTGCCGCCGCCAACCGTCGACAATGCCCCAGTATCCATAACCCACGGGAGCGTGCGGCAACAGAAACACTTCGTCGAAACCCGCCCAGATGGCTCCTCCCAGGCACCCGTCCGAGGCGAAGCAGTTTTCCCAGAAGCGTTTGAGGCTCTCGCCCCAGAAATTCCGGACACCCGGATCGCGGCGCAGCGTTTCGAGGTTATAGCAGGAGACATGTGCATACTCGTCGTTCAGCTTTGGAACGTGAGGACTGCGTAGCTCGCCGTCGTACTGCGGGTAGTGCATGCTGAAGAGGTCGTATCCGGCCGTGCCGACCGGGATCGTGTCCGGATAGCTGAAGATCACCGGCCGGGTAGTATCTTCCTGCTTTGCATAGGTGTACTCTTTCGCGATATTCTGTCCCCACCGGCTTTCGTTTCCGAGAGACCAGAAGATGACCGCCGGGTGACTGCGGTCGCGCTCCATCATTTCCGCAAACTGATTCAGGAAGCGCGGAGTATAGTTAGGATCCGAGGTACTCCCCGTTTCTTTGAGCTGGAAGCAGACGGCCGTCTCCTCTTCCACGTAGATTCCATATCGATCGCATGCGTCCAGGAATCTTTCCGTTGGAGGATAGTGCGACGTACGGACAAAATTGACGTTGGCATCCCGAAGCAGGATGGCATCGCGTTCGTCGATATCGGAGGGTGTACAGCGTCCGTGCAGCGGATGGACGCTATGACGGCAAACCCCGCGGAGCTTGACTTCCTTCCCATTCACGAGGAGCCGGTCTCCGCTGACTGCAACCTTGCGAAGACCAAGTTTCCGGCTGACGGTTTCCACCTCGGCGTCATCGACCACCAGGGTTGCCCGCAGAGTGTAGAGGTAAGGGTGCTCGGCGTCCCATTTCTGTGGCTTTTCGACTGGAATCCGAACGGTCCGCTCCGCATCGGCGGGAGTGAGCGCGATCGAAGAAGGCGTCAGGGGCACCTGCCTGTTCTGAGAATCCTCGAGTTGCAGGCGCACCGCCGCCGTACGGCCGCCGCTGAATGATACAGCTGCTGTCACTTCCAGCATGGCATCGCTGTACGATGCATCCAGATCCGTGGCCACATGAAGACGCGAGAGATGGTTCGGCGGAACCGCGATAAGCCTCACATCGCGGAGGATTCCGCCGATCGAGTGCTTGGCGTAGTGGCTGCCATAGGAGATCTCGTCGCTGCGATCAGTGACTGCCAAAGTGATCCAGGCCGGCTCGCCGGGCTTCACCAGATCCGTAATGTCGGCCTCCCACGTGGTAAAGCCGCCCTGGTGGTCCCGCACGAACGTTCCGTTCACCCACAGCCGGCCGAAGCTGTACACGCCGTCAAAGCGAAGAAAGATTCGTTGGCCGCGGAACTCCGTTGGAATCGGCACGTGCTTCTTGAAGGGGTATTCGGAATCCCTGGATATCTCGAAGCCTTGCGTGACGCATTCGCCGGGAACCTGAATGTCGGACCATGTGGACAGATCCGAGCCGTTCTCCCAGAAACGTTCGGGGGGGGTGAGCGTGAACTTCCAGACACCGGCGAGGTTGACCAACGGCTGGGTGAGGCCCGCGGTCACCGCGGGCACCGGAACAATCGTGGGCCGAGGCCATACACGCTGCCCGTTGGAGGCGCCGGACGGCGACATCCCCGCAATCCTGCGCGAGTCCAGCGCGGACAGGAGGGTCGTAGCGCAAATCGAATTGACGAACCTACGACGATTCATTTTTCTGCTCACCAAAACTTGAGATTCAACAGAAGCCAGGCCATGGCAGCCAAGCCAGCCAGGAGTGCCGGACGGCGATACCAGGCCCCGTATTCCTTATCGGGCTCCCGCACCAGCCCGTAAACCAGTCCATTCAATTCCGCCACGGGCCGCGGGCGGGTTACCAGGCTGACTAAGATGGTAATCAGGAAACAGGCACACCAGGCGAAGATCGCGATCCAGAAGTTCTGGCCCATGGTGGAGGGAAACTGGTGCAATCCGGTGATCCAACCGCCTTTGTGCTCGGCCACGGTCAGCCCGTGGGCGATGGCGGCGGTCGCGGTGCCGGCGACCAGTCCCACGAAGGCGCCGTGTCCGGTTGACCGCTTCCAGAACATACCCAGCAGGAACGTGGCAAACAACGGCGCATTCACGAATCCAAACACAAGCTGTAGCAGATCCATGATGTTGTTATAGAGCGTCGCCACGTAGGCAGTCGCGATGGAAAGGGCAACGCCGGCAATCGTAGCGATGCGGGCCACCATTAGATAATGCGCATCCGGTGCATTCGGGCGAATGTAGCTTTGGTAGATATCGTATGTCCAGACCGTATTAAATGCGGTCACATTACCGGCCATCCCGGACATGAAGGAAGCGAACAGCGCCGTAAGTCCCACGCCGATCATGCCATTGGGATAGAACTGCATCATCAATGTGATCAGAACGCGGTCATAGTCGTAGCCAGTGCCCTTCACGGGCAGTTGGTATCCGAGGCCCATGCCACCAATTGCCACCGCCGCGATGCCGGGAAGAATGACGATGAACGGCATCATCATTTTGGGAAAGGTGGCGACGATGGGCGTAAGCCGCGCGGCGTTCATGGAGTTGGCCGCCATCGCACGCTGCAGCACCAGGAAATCCGTGCACCAGTAGCCGAACGCCAGAACGAATCCGAGCCCGAACACCAGGCCGAAGCCGTCGACGCCCATCGGGTTTTGGGAGGCGTGTGCCGCGTAGCGCCAGGTATGCGTCATGACCTCAGGGACCCGGGCCTGGATAGCGCCCCATCCGCCGCTGCGCGCGAGTGCCAGCAGGGCTAGTGGAGCAAATCCCAAGACCACCAGAAAGAACTGGAGCACTTCGTTGTAGATCGCGCTGGTGAGCCCGCCCAGAAACGTGTAGGCCAGCACGATTGCCGCCGAGAGCAGCACCGACGCCCGAAAGCTCCACCCCAGCACGACCTGGAGCAGCAGGCCCAGCGCGTACATCGAAATGCCGGAAGAGAAGACGGTCATACCGGCGAATGTAAATGCATTGAAGGCGCGCGTCTTTTCGTCGAACCGCAGCTTCAAATATTCCGGCACGCTGCGGGCGCGGCTTCCATAGTAGAACGGCATCATGAACAGGCCGACAAAAACCATGGCCGGAATCGCGCCGCCCCAATAGAAGTGCACGGTCATCATGCCGTACTTCGCGCCGGAGGCGCACATTCCGATCAACTCCTGCGCACCGAGGTTGGCGGCGATGAAGGCCAAGCTTGTAATCCAGACCGGTACGGAATGCCGCGATGTCAGAAAATCTTCGCTGGTGGCGATCCGCTTCCGCACCAGGATTCCGATGACGATGACAAAGACGAAGTAGAGAGCCAGAATCAGGTAATCGACCGTATGCAGTGTCACCGTGCGATGCTCCCGGTCACGGCTCTACATGACCCCATATTTGGCTACGCCGTCTACCGCGCTGATCCCGTCCTTTTCTAAAGCTGTTCGCAACAGGTGCTCGCGGCTGACCCGATCGAGGGCCTCGCGCAGAACATCCTGCTCGATGGAGCGGGGAATGATGAGGACGCCGTCCACATCCCCGAAAACAATGTCACCGGGCGAGACCGCGACCTTTCCGATATGAATCGTGGTGCGGAAATCGACCACCTGTCCCCTGGGGCGCTGATCCTGCGCGTAACGGCCGCGAGAGAAAGTGGGGAAGTTCAGTTCGAGAATACCGCGCGTATCGCGAGAGTAGCCGTCCAGGACCGCGCCCGCGCAGCCCAATTGCCGCGCACGAATGGACATCAGTTCGCCCCAGGTCGCGTAGGTGAGAGAGGCCCCGGTGCAGATGTAGACTTCGTTGGTTTTCAAGTCGTCCAGCGCCTCCAGCATGCGCCCGAATGGCCTTCCGGCGCGGGCTGCCGCACCGGCGATATCCGCATCCACGATGTCCTCTTCGAGAACCGGGAGGGCGCGGCCTGTCACGATCATGTCGTCGCGCAGCGGCTGAATGCCGGGTGGCAGGAACTGGTGCAGATAGTTCCTGGCATCCAGCACATCGCCCACCACGGCGGTGAACAGCTTGCCGCGGATCGCTCGAAACATCTCGGTGTCGTCACGCCACATAGTTCTGAGTCTAAACGTAATAACCGGGCCGCGCTTGGCGGACTCCGGGGTGCCGTTCCATCTCGGCTTCGATCAAATCGAAACCCAGTCCTGCACAGTCGTCGAGACTATAGAAACCGCCGGCGACCGGCAATGGGCGATTCAGAACCGTATCGCGCCAGGCCACATCGGTCATCATGAACTCCTGCCGGAAGAAGTTGGGGATTGCCGCCATGACGTGCGCCGACGCGATGGTAGAGACCGGACCATTGGGGTTGTGCGGCGCGATCGGGACGTTGTAGCACTCGGCCAGCGCCGCGATCTTACGCATCTCGCTGATACCGCCGCAGCGCGTAATGTCGGGCATCAGGATGTCGGCGGCCTGGCGCTCCAGTATCGGCCGGCACATGAACCGGCTGTGCAGCCGCTCGCCGACGCATACCGGGAGCGAGATCTGACGTTTGATGGCTGCGATGGCATCCGGGAACTCCGGACCGGCCGGCTCTTCGTACCACATGCAATTGATTCCCTGCGCAGCGATGCGGTGAGCCATTTCGACGGCCGTTGGACCGTTTAACATGGCGTGGGTTTCCACGGCGATCGGGAAGTCCGGACCGAGAGCCTCCTGCACGGCCGCCAGCCGCTCGAGCGCAATGCGCTTCTGCTCCGCGCTCAAGGAAAGGTTCGCCGTCAGATCCGCGCCGTAGCGGTAGTTCACGTGCGCGAACGGATCGAACTTGCAGGCGCCGAAGCCGGCGGCTGCCATGGCCCGGGCCTGCCGCGCGTAGCTTTCGGCCGAGCCATCGCCTTCTAGAAACCAGTAATTGGCATAGAGCTCGATTTTTTTGCGGTAAGCGCCTCCGAGCAGTTCATAGACCGGCATACCAGCCCGCTTTCCGGCAATGTCCCAAAGCGCGATATCCACCGCGCTGATCGCGCTCAGCAGCGGCCCGGCCTGCCCGAGCCAGTGCATGTCGCGGTACAGCTTCGTCCAGAGGTAATCGATCCTGGTGGGGTCCTCGCCTACCAGCAACTCGGCGACGTGTTCGCACGCCGCCAACACGAGCGGGCTGCCGGGCCAGTTAGTGGCTTCGCCGATTCCGGTGAAGCCGCCATCCGTGTAAACCTTCAGCAAGGTCCAGTTGTACTTGATTCCTTCGACGAGCCACGTCTTGATGCAGGCTATCTTCACTCCTTATCCCTTGCGCCAAATAGCTTGTCCAGAAACGCCACTTCCAGCTCGGTTGCGGGCGCGAAATCATGCGAAGCGGCATATCGCAAAAGGCTGTAACGCAACTGCCGCGCGGCCAACCGCGTATCGAGCGAACTCGCCAGGTCGAAACTGGTAGCCAGCAACTTTCCCGCGCCCACGCGCGCCTCTATGACGGCCCCTAGCCGGTAGCTGCGGGCGGCATCATCGATCACCTGTACTACGGGCCGCAATCCGCGCGGCGCCGAATTGAGGACAAATGCACGCGAGCCGCTCATCAGATCCCACCATTGCCAGTCGGCGTGTGCATCGGTCGGAAAGGCCGCCAACGCTATATGCGAGGGCTCGCAGAGAACGCCCATGGTCTCGAGCCTCTCGGGAAACCAGGAGAGCGCCCAGAAGGCCGTGGTAAAGGTCGTTGGTACTGTGTGGGCCGGCGTCCGGGGGTCAAGCAGCAGAACGACGGTGCCTCCGGCGGCCAGGGCCTTGCGCGTGGAGTCATCCCACGCCTTGGAGACGACGATGCCGGACGGGGCCGGGGAAAGCTTTTCCGGATAGACCCAGACATCCCAGTCGTTGGCGAATGCGTCGGCGGAGACCTGAATCGAATAGCGCGCGGGCGCTGGATAGTCGCTGAGCTCAAGGCGGATTTCGCCCAGGCGCGTCAGGCCGCCAACCCGCACTTGAATCGGCGGGAACCTTCCGGAGCGGACGGTCCGTCCGCCGGAGTCCCGCAACGCCCAGGCTGCGCTCAGGTCCTCGATTGCGGCAGGCCCGTAGTGGGCGATATCCACGGGCGCAACCAGCGTTTCATCGGTCGTCCAGGTGCGTTTCTTCATTCGCACGAGGGGAACCGTTGGAGCGCAGAAGCGACGGAACGCAGTGGGCGCGATCAGCCCCTTGGATTTGACGAGCGTATCCAGCACCCCGATGAAAGCCGGGCCAAAGCCAGGCCAGTCCGTGAGACCCAGCAGTTGGAAACCGGTCAGGTCCGGCGTCCGGAGGTTGGATTCGATCTCTTCTTTGTAAAGTGCCACCATCAGCGCTCCGGAGGCTTGGCGAAAGGCCTCGGCCTGGCCGAACAGACCGTTGCGCTCCATAGCTTCGCGGTAGTTTGCGAGGTAGCGCGGCTGCAGAGGGCCAGTGTACTTGCCAGCTTCCTCAAGATTAGGGAACACTGTCCACTGCCCCAACTCATGTGCGATTACGGGCCGATCGAGTTTGGCCACATATTCGCGATAATCGAAATCCGTGCTGGGCGGGTTCTTTTCCAATCGCGGATCGCCGCGCAAATTCTGCCAGCGAGGACCGGCGGACACGAAGTAATTGTCGGGGCGGCGCATATTGTCGGGCGCCGAAGTGCTTGTGTAGAGATGCCGCGGGTCGCGGGCCTGCAGGCTGCGCACCAGCGCGTCCAGGAAAACATCGAGTCCGGAGCCGAGTTCGTTCCCCATGGTCATCAGGCCGAAGGACGGGTGATTGCCGTAGGTGTCCACAATGGCTTCCGCTTCCTGGCGGATAAATGCCGTGCGCAGGGCATCCGCTGAGACGCGGCCATCGCCGATCCACAGGGGGTTCTCGACTTGCAGGATCATGCCCAGTTCGTCCGCGGCGGTAAAGGACGCCTCAGGGGGACACCACGAGTGGAAACGCACGTGGTTGAAGCCGAAATCTCTGTAGGTCTGAAATCGCGCGCGCCAAGTCTCGACGTCCGTTGGCGGGTAGCCTTTCAACGGGAATGAGCCATTATCGACAGTTCCCCGGGCCACGATCACTCGCCCGTTTAGCTTCATTTGCCTGCCTGCCGTGGAGATCTCGCGCATCCCAAAAGTCGTGCCCACCTCGTCGGAAAACCGGGCGTCCGGGGAAGTCGAAGCCAGCGAGACCACCAGACCGTACACCGACGGCGAAAATTCGCTCCATGCCTGCGCGGGGCCTCTTGGCGGCAGATCTTGCTCGATGACTGTAACAGGGCGGTTGGAAATCGTAACGTGCGTAGAGGAGTCGACCCCGCCCCCGCTTAGGCTGAGCTTCGCGGGTTGAGCATCACCGGTCGAGTTCCGTACCTCGACTTTTACATGAGCTGTGTTGTGAGCAAGGTCCGGGTACACATAGACCGCATCAATCCACACCCGGTCCGTAGCACGCAGTTCCAGACGTCCGGCGATACCGTTCCAATTCCCCGGGCCCTCTTCCGTGACCGCTGAAGAACGGCCTACGTCGATTGTGAGCCGGTTGTCCACGCGAATCGTCAACCGATGCGGGCCGGAAGCCACACCGGATTTGCCGCCCTCACCGAGCTCACAAATGTGCGGCGTGCTGAGACTGTTCTGCAGCCCGAGCGGATAGGCATCCAGCCAAGCTCGTGTTTCCCAATGGCAACGCTCGAGCAACAGCGTGATGCGCTTGCCTTTCCAAGCCTCGGGAATCAGGATGTCGCGTTGGTACCACGCCGGACCTACGAATTCATAAGCGTGGGTGAGATGCCCGGCGTCGCGCCTGTCGTTCTTGTGGCCGAAGTGCTGCTCGTCGGTCGAGCCGGGTAAGTTGATCAGGTCGGACCACTGGCCGGCACTCTGGAACCATTCTCCGGCGATTCCGGCGTCGCCCGGGTCCAGACGCAGGCGCCATTCACCGGCCAGAGTGATAATGCGGCTCCCTGGGCCCGCGGCGAACACGCAAGGCAGCGTCCAGGCCACAAATGCCAGGCAAGTGAGCCCTTTTGACATAGATTTCTCCCGAGCTTCAGCGAAACAGATTTGCCATCATCCCGCCATCCGCCACAATTTCCGCGCCTGAAATGAAAGTAGCGTCGCCGCCGGCCAGAAAGGCCACCAGGGAGCCGATATCCCGCGGCGTTCCCAGTCGTCCGATGGGCTGCCTGGAGATCATCTGCCCGCGCATGCCGGCGGGGTCGGCGAAGCCATCGATATAACGCTGCAGCAGGGGAGTTTCGATCGTTCCAGGGCTGACTGCATTGACCCGAATCCCCAGCGGGCCGCATTGGACCGCCAACCCGCGACTCAGCCCCAGAATTCCGGACTTGGATGCCGCATATCCAGCATAATCGGCCAGCGTCGCATGCGCATGTACACTAGCGATATTGACGATCGCGCCGCCTTGGCGGGCCAGGTAAGGAATCGCGTACTTGGAGCAGAGATAGACGGCGCGCAGATTGACGCCCATCATAAGTTCCCATTCGGCGATATCTAACTCCGTACTAGGCTTGACAACCTGCGTACCGGCATTATTTACCAGGATATCGAGGCGCTCGAACGCAGTCAGGGCTGCCTCGATAACACCCCTGGCCACTGCGTCGGAACTGACGTCGCCAGCAACAACGGCTGACACGCTTCCGTTGGAAAGAAGCCGCCTTGTTTCTCGTGCCCCCTCATCATTGATGTCGGCCAGGAGCACCGCGGCGCCGCACTCAGCGAGGCAGATCGCGATGCCGCGGCCAATTCCAGAACCCGCTCCAGTCACCACCGCGGCGCGGCCACGAAGATCAGTCATGTATGTTCACGTGGCGGATACCGGATTTGTCTGCCGGACCGGCGCTGCGTTGCACAGAACTCCGGCAGCCGCCACTGCGTCTTGACGGCTGCCGGAGGGAGGTTGAGACTAGAAGTAGAGCTTCAACCCGGCCTGCATAATACGTGCCGAGTCCGCGTAGCTGATCTGGCCGAAGTGCGCCGGATCGCTGACGTCCGTATTCGGGTTCCCAAGGTTCACGTGATTGAAGCCATTGAACATCTCGATCCGGAACTGGAGCCGCTTCGCCTCCGTGAAGTTGAAATTCTTAAAGAACGAGAGATCGAAGTTGATGGATCCAGGTCCGATGATGACGCCTTCGCCGGCGGTTCCGAACCTGGTATACGGGGGATTGGAAAAAGCGGCGGTGTTGAACCAATGATACGGGTTTCGCTGGCCGCTAGGAAGGTTGGCGGGCAAACCGGTCGCATCGGCCTCGTTGCCCGCGCGGCTCCCCACACCGTTATCCACATCGCTGCCGGTACTGAGATAAAAGCCCGAGTTAATGGTCGTAATGCCGTTGAACTGCCAGCCGCCGACAATGTAACCAAGCGCACCGTGGGCTGTGCTAAGGATCGGTTTGCCGGGTCCAAACGGCAGCTCGTAGATGTAGCTGAACACGGCATGCTGAGCATTGTTTGCCGGCCCGTAATTGCGGCGCACGTTGTTTTCATAAAACATGGTGTAGTTATCGTAGCTGCGGACCTCCATGTCCTTGGCCCAGCTATAGGCGGCGATCAACGCGAATCCGCCGCTGAACCGGCGCTCCACGTGAATATCCAGAGCGTTGTAATTCGAGAAGCTGGTAGAAGCGTTCGCGCTCACAAAACCCAGGGTCGGGTAAGGCACGCGTTGTGCTATGGTCAAGGGGTTATTCGGGTCGAAGGGAGCGGCTTGGTTCGCGTCGTACCGGTTGGGCAGATCCACGCCGTTGGTACCGACGTAACCTAGTTGCAGCAGCACATTGTGCGGCAGTTCCCGCTGGATGTTGAAGTTGTATTCGTAGTAAGTCGGCAAGGACTTACTTTTCAGATAATTAATAGTCACCTGAGTCAGATCGGCGCCGGCCAGGTTAGTCACCGGCGCGGGGAATAAGGTTGCCGTGGTAAAGCTCGGATTCGGTGTGTCGTTGTACAGGAAGCTCTCGTCCACGTACGGCGGCTGGAAGTGCTGCAGGCCGCTCTCATACTGGCGGAAGTTGCCATGCATGATGGCGAAGCCGCCGCGCAACACCGTCTTCTTCAACCATTTCGGGCTGTAAGCAAATCCAAGGCGAGGTTCCACGTTGCCTTTCGGAGTGGGCAGCACACGCGCGGGCATGGTTTTGCCGGCAAACAGCATCGTCATGGTGTTGAAGTCCCAGTTGTCGAACTCGTTGTGCGCTTCGCGCGGGAACTGCACGAGCTCGTAGCGTACTCCGGCGTTGATGGTCAATTGGGGAGTAACCTTGATGTCATCCTGCGCAAAGAACGAGTATTCGCCCCAAAGCAGGCTGTAATTGTAGTCGCCGGTGCCGCGCTGCGCAATGTGAGCGTAGCTCGGTAAGCCCAGCAGAAAGTCGGCCATGGAGTTGCCCGTGTACTGGCCGTTGAAGTCGAGGGTGCTGTTCTGGACGGCCCAGCCGAGATCGTCGGCTTCTACCTGGCGGAGATCCGCGCCGAATTTCATGATGTGGCGGCCGCGGGTCACACTGACCTGGTCGTTGAACTGAGTATTGATATCGGTGGCGCCGGTGGGCTGCCACTCGCTCGCGCCCGCGTACTGAAACCCGCTGATCCCCATGCCTGGAGCCGCATAAGCCCAGGATTCCGGGTTCACGTTTTTTAAGCCAAAGACGGTTCCAGCCAGGTTGCTGCTCGCCGTCTGCTCCTGTCCGGAATACAAATCGTTATGGAAGTACCCGAAGTGGAAATTATTCAACAAAGTTGGGCTAAAGATGTGGGTGTATTCAGCGCCCACCGTCGGCTTCGCCTTGCGTGTCGACAGAGATCCGGAGAACGGGTTTGGTGCGGGACTATAGTCGAAATAGTCGGACATGGTGACGAAACCGTCAAAACGGTTGTTGTCGTTCAGGACGTAATCGATGCGGGCGGTACCCTGATCGTCCCGGGTCTGTTCTCCAGTGAAAGCGGTTAGATTGTATCCCGCCAGCGACGGGCCGGTCGGCCGCGTAAAGTACTGCGCGCCGGCTTGCGCGTATTGCGAGATGCGGTTCGACGGAATGATGTTCCCCGGGAAGGGTGCGCCGGTGGTGGGGTCCGTGGCCACTGCGCTCATGGTCGAGAGATCGCCGCCCAACTGCGCCGCGGTCGGCTCCAGGACGTTTGACACGTTGCTGATCCGGACGCGCTGCCCTTCGTAGTTCAGGAAAAAGAACAGCTTGTTTTTGCGGATCGGTCCGCCCACGCTGGTTCCGAATTGGTTCTGCCGGAGTGGTTGCGAATTATTGGTGAAGTTGTACGCATAGCGGGCGTCCAATGCGTTGTTCCGCAGGAACTCGAACAGCGAGCCGTGGAATGCGTTGGTACCGTTCTTGACGGTCGCGTTCACGATGGACGCACCGCGGCCGTACTCGGCCGAGAAGGAGTTCTGCAAGATCTTGAATTCCCCGATGGCGTCCACTGACAGGCCCAGACCGTAAGTGGAGTTACGGGTGATGCGGGTTTCCACACCGCCGATCAGGAAGCTGTCGCTGTTCATCCGGACGCCTTGGCTGGAGAACTCCGGGCCAGCCGATTCCCCGCCTTTGCCGCCCTGAAGAAAGACGCCGTTGGTGAGGGCCGCCAATTGCAGGTACTCCCGGCCATTGAGGGGCAGGTCCAGAATCTGCCGGTTCTCGACCACCTGGCCGACATCCGAGGTATCGGTGGCCAAGGTCGCCAGGGTCGCCGCGACTTCCACACTTTCGTTGACCTGGCCCACCTGCATGCTCAAGTCGAAGCGGACGGTCTGGTTGACCTCAAGTTGGATGCCGTTCACATCCACTGGGCGGAAGCCGCTCATTTCCGCATGGATACTGTACTTCCCCGGGAAGAGGGTGGTGAACGAATAAGCACCCACCTCGTTGGTGTTCTGGGTGACCTTCGCCCCCGTGGCCTCATTCGTGACGACGACCGGGAGGGTCGACACGACGGCGCCCGTGGCATCGCGGACGGTCCCGACGATGCTGCCGTAAGTGGTTTGCGCATAACAGCGCGACACGGCACCGATCGCCAGTACCAGTGCGCAACATCCGACAGCGACTTGGCGTAGAGTGTAACCGCTCATAACTTCTCCTTTCCCTATCGTTTCCTGTTCGAAATCAGATCGAGCCCGACGTGGTGCATGTGCTCGAGCATGGCTTGTTCCGCGGCGGCCGATTCGCCGCGACAGATGGCTTCCACGATGGCCGTGTGATCGGTGCGCATCCGCGTCCAATCGGCGACGCTGCGGGCGGTGATATCCCGGCTCTTCGTGAGAAACGGCGTGAGGTACCGGTGCACTCCGTTCAGAATCGAGTTGCCGGAGGCCTTAATGATGGCGGCATGCAACTCGAAATCGAGCCGCCTGACTTTCTGCCATTCAATGGAATCGTTGTCCAGCGCGGACTTGAGTCCGGCAATTCCCCGCAGTTCGTGCTCGGAAGCACGGACCGCCGCCAACGCCGCCGCCTTAGGTTCCAAGATCTTGCGAACCTCGAGCAGTTCCAGCATGTTGAGATCTTTCTCCGAAACCTGGACGACTGCGGGCCAACCCCCATTCAACGCGTCGAGGGATTTTACATAGGTCCCATCCCCCCGCCGGCTCTCCAACACATCCAGGATGCTCAGCGACTTGATGGCCTCCCGGATCGCCGGCCGGCCGGCCCTCAACTGGGCGGCCAACACGCGTTCAGGCGGCAACTTTGCGCCGACGGTGTAGGCGCCGTCTTCAATGAACGAGCGAAGATGGGCAAGTACGGAGGAAGGCTCGGATGAGGGCCGCCCTTTTACAGCAACGCTGGTCTCCGGAGGCATTTTTTTGGCTTAAGACCCTTTTCCATCGGTCCTACCTGCCTAAAGGCAGGCATTACCAATCTGAGCCGAATTGTATTCCGTCTCTCATGGCGTGTCAAGGAAAAAAAGCAATAAAGCTCTGAAAAGATCTGGACCCGCTTGTCTTTTGGCGCGATAGGACCTATAATTCCGCTTGTCGGCGCAGTGCGGGATCCTGTGGCGCGCCTGCACCCGGCTTTTTTCGGAGATCCCGCCCTCGGCCCAAAAGTTGTCTTACCAACTGCCATGCTGCCGGCCGGATCTGGCCGGGAGTCCCGGAGCGTGGGTCGCTGGCGTGGCGGCCGGAGGAGCAGATGAGCATCGTTTACGGCGCCGGAACTCCGACAGGCGCCCTGTGGACGGGCGCTGGAATCATCGTTCTCAGCGGCGTACTGAACGCCACTTTCCCGCTGCCCATGAAGTATGTCCGGGGCTGGAAGTGGGAGAACACCTGGCTAGCCTTCTGTACCCTGTCGCTCCTGGTATTACCGGTCGGCGCCGCTTTTTGGGAGGTTCCGGGCCTGGCATCGCTATACCGGGCGGCACCGGCCGCCGAATTCCTGCCCGCCGTGCTGGGAGGGTTGCTGTGGGGAGCGGCGCAGGTTAGCTTCGGCATTGCCATACCCATGGTGGGAATGGCAATGGCGTTTGCTATCGTGGTCGGGCTGTGCAGCGTGCTTGGAAGCTTCTTCCCCATGCTGATTCAACGGCCGGAAGCCCTCCTGGCGCGGCCGGGATTGCTGCTGATGATTAGCACCGTGATCCTGGCCGCTGGTCTCGTAGTGTACGCACGGGCGGCGCGGCAGCGGGAGCGGGATGGCGGCATCATTACAGAGCGCGGCAATTTCCGAAAAGGTCTTGCATTATGCCTGTTCACCGGGGCAGCCGGAGCAGCCATTAACCTGGGCTTTGCCCTTAGCAGCGGTCTGGTAGCGCGTGCCGCGGCACAGGGAGCCAGCCCGCAAGCCTCCAGTTTCGCAGTTTGGGCAGTGCTGCTCCCGTTCGGATACGTCCCGAATCTGTTGTATTGCCTGTATCTCCTAGCCAGGAACCGGACGGCTTCCCTGTACGCCGGTCCCAGCGGAAAGCAGGCGCTTCTGATTGTCATAATGGCCCTCCTTTGGCTTGGCGGATGGCTGGGCTACGGCATCGGTGCAGCTTCCATGGGAGCTTATGGCACGTCCATCGGTTTCGCCGGCTACATGACCACTCTGCTGCTTTGGTCCACTTACTTGGGCGTTATGACCGGCGAATGGCGCCAAGCCAAGCACGCCACAGTTACCCGGATGCGCTTCGGTGTTGCCGTGATCCTGGTTTCGGTAGTCGTATTGAGCCGTGCTCTTTGAGGATTTTATGAGACTGCAAAAGATAAAACTACTGAACGGGCTCCGCTGCGTGGCTTTGATCCTGCTGCTGGATTTGCCGCTCTGGACCGCGGCGCCAAAAACGCTGCCAGATCAATTTCTTTTCGGCGCCAGCACTTACCCGGAGCTGCAGACGCGCGCAGAGTGGAACCGCATGCTCGATACCTTTGAGAGGGCGCACTTCAAAGTGGTGAGAGTGAGCGAGTCGTCCTGGGGCAACCTCGAGACCGCGCCTGGTCAGTACAACTTCGGCTGGCTGAAGGATTATCTGGACGACTTGAACCGCCGGGGTATGAAGGCCATCCTGGGGACTTCCAGCTACATTGCGCCGCAGTGGCTGGCGGCCAAGCATCCCGAGATCCTGGTCCAGACGCAGCCCGGCCTGCGGGTGCATTCCATGTCCCGCAAAGCCGCCTGCCTGAATCATCCGCTCTATCGGGAAGCCGTTCGCCGCTACATCGTGGCGCTGGGCCGCGCTTTCAAAGACCATCCGGCGGTGATTGGGTGGCAGCTCGATAACGAAATCGAGTTCTTGGTCGATAAGGTCTGCTACAACCCCGCGTGCGACCGCGCTTGGCAAGCGTGGCTTGAGAAGACCTATCACACACCCGAGGAGTTTAACCGCAGGCTGAACCTGGTGAGTTGGGGCATGGATTACGCCTCGCTCGAAGACGTGGCACAGCCTACCGTATCGCTCGATGGCGGTCTGGCCGCTTTGAAGCTCGCGCACCTGCATTTTCAGCGCGACGTGATCCTGGGCTTCCTCCGCGAACAGGCGGAAATACTGCGCGAGGCTGGTGTAAAGCAGTGGATTACTACCGACTGGAACACGGTATGGAACGCCCTGGCTGACGACCCGCGGGCGCGCGAGTCCCTCAATGTCGCGAGTCTTAACTTCTACCAGCCCTCTAGCGACGATCCCGAGTTCTGGACCACGCTCGCCTGGCATCTGGATATGCACCGCGCGGCCCATGGACTGGGGCACTTCATGGTCACTGAGACGCGCGTCGGGGTGGCGGGGGAAACCACCATGTGGGATCCTTTTCCGACGCACGACCAGTTCCGCATGTGGATGCTGCAGCCAGCGGCGTATGGAGCCTTCGGGCTGATGTACTGGTCCGGCAACCGCTGGCACGGCGGGCATTGGCCCCATTGGGGCGGCGTGCTGGACTGGACCGGCCAGCCGGAGCCGGACTTCTCCTGGTTGGTCGATATCGGCGCATTCTTCGAGAAGTGGAGTGATCGGCTGCTGCACAACCCGGTGAACACAACGGCGGCAGTGATTACCGACTTCGATCAGCGTGCCGCGCTCACGGCTTATCCACACACGCCGGCGAGCCGCGAGGTACTGCCACAAACATTCGACGCCCTGCATCGCCTCGGTATCGGCGTGGACGGCGTGAGTGTTGAGGAAGCCGCCAAGCCGGGCACGCTGGCGAAGTACCGTCTGGTAATAGTCGGGGCGGCTACGGCCCTGGACGATCCAAAGTTCCCGCCGGCGCTACGAAGCTATGCCGAGGCTGGAGGCAACGTTGTGATCACTCCCTTCACCGCCTATCAGTCGTGGGATGGGGTGTTCCGGCATGACGGCTTCGGCGCTAACCTCGCTGATCTGGCCGGGGTGGTGGTGCGAACGGCGCGGCGCATGGGGACCTCCGCGGATAAAGGCCGCCAAGACCAGCAGGTGAACTGGCTGGCGGGTGTCTCACCCGTGGGAATCGACGGCTATTGCGAGTATCTCCAGGTCCAGCCGGAGACCGAAGTGATCGCGCATTTCAAGAGTGGCGAACCAGTGCTGGATGGCCAGCCCGCCGCGACTCGCAAGAGAGTCGGCAAGGGTAGCGTAATCAAGCTGGCCTTCTGGCCCGGCGACGATTCGGTTCTGAAATTGTTCGGCGAACTGGCGCCACAGGATGGGAGTCCGTTGTCAGCGGCGGTGCCGGCGGGCGTGCAGGCAGTCCCGCACAGCGACCGCAGCCTGTTTGTGATCAACACCTCGCCCAAGCCCGCTGTGATCAGCCTGGCTCGGCCCGTCTCCGACCTGGTTTCGGGAAGGAAGCTGGAGGGTGGGGTGCAGTTGAAGCCATACGAAGTCGTCTGGCTGGAGTAGCGAATTTGAAACACAGGGAACGAGTAGCCGCCGCGCTCGACCACAAAGAACCGGACCGCTGTCCGATGCAGGTCAGCTTCACGCCGGAGTTTGCCGAGCGCTTGCGGGAAGACCTCCAGATCCAAGGGCGAAAGGTCCACAATCCGCATGGCGGCGGCAACACCTACGCACTGGAACGGGCGCTCGACGAGGACATGCTGCTCACTTCTGTCGGTTGGGCCAACTCCTACTATCAGGCCGACGAAATCTATACCGACGAGTGGGGCATCACCTGGAAACCGTTCCGATACGATACCCGGTTTGGAGCCGGTCACTATACTGAAATGATCGCCCGGCCTCTCGCCGCCAGTGCCCGGTTAAGCACCTACAAGCCGCCCGATCCTGGCCGCTCGGAACTATACACGGAGGCAGACCGGCTGATTCGGGATTTCCAGGACGAATACTGGATCGTCGGTGTCACCGTCACAACCATTTTTGAAACGGCCTGGGCTCTGCGCGGATACGAGCAGTTGATGATGGACTTCGTACAGGACCCCGAGCTGGCGGACGCCATCCTGGACATTCCTTATCGCTACCACCTGGCGGCCGCCGAGAGGCTGACCCGGATGGGGGTCGACATGATCTGGACGGGCGATGACGTGGGCACACAGAATGCCATGCTCATTTCGCCCAGACATTGGCGCCGCTACTTAAAGCCGCGAATGGCGAATTTCGTGGCCGCCTTAAAAGCCATTAACCCGCGGCTCAAGATCGCATATCACTCTGATGGCTGTATCTATCCGATTATTCCGGAGCTGATCGAAATCGGCATCGATGTCTTGAACCCGATACAGCCGGCCTCCATGGATCCAGCCAGGGTCAAGCGTGAATATGGCGACCGGCTCTGCTTCTGGGGATCCATGGATGAACAGCACACCTTGCCGTTCGGCAGTCCAGAATACGTACGCAATGAAGTACTGACCAGGCTCAAGACAACGGGTGCCGGCGGCGGCCTGATCCTGGGGCCCACTCATCACGTGCAATTAGACACGCCCATGGAGAACTTCTGGGCGATGATTCATACGATCGTCGAAACGCCATGCAGCAAAATACGCTAACCGAGCCTCTATCGTCGGCTGAAACCGAACACTTCCGGTCCCTTTTCGAACGGAGGCTGGAGAAGGTCAAGGCCAAGACGGCCGCCGTCTTTGCTTTCCAGGATCTCGATCCGCCTCCATTCATCGTCAACAGCGCGCTCTATTGGGTGGCCGGGCTCGAACCGGAGACTTTCCCCGACGAATACTTCGACGATCCTGCGGTCATGACCAATTTCCAGGAACGGACCTATTACGAGCAGGTCCAGACAATCGACGACGATTTCGTGCCGTATCTGATGCCTTGGTTTGGCACTGTGGTCGCGGCCTCCGCTTTCGGCTGTCAAATCCAGTTCCAGCCAAAGCAGGACCCGGCAGTGAACCCGCGTTGGTATCCGGTTCAGACCCCTCAGGACGTCAGGAAACTCCGGATGCCCGACCCGGACAAAGACGGGCTAATGCCGACGGTGCTCGAATTCCAGCGTTACATGAAGAGCCATAGCTTCCTGCCCGTCGGCATCACCGACTTCCAAGGGCCGCTCACGACCGCCAATCAGCTCATGGGGTACGATAAGCTGATCTACCTGATGGAAGACGAGCCCACGGCGGCGCACGAGTTGATGGACAAGGTCACGGAAGCCTTGATTTGTTGGGCGAAAAAGCAGAAGCAGGTCATAGGGGAGCCACTCAACGAGTGCATCAGCGATCAACAGGTCTATATCGGCAAGCACGCGGGCATCTGGTTCTCCGATGACGATGCTGTGCTGATGTCGCCAAAATCCTACGCGGAATTTGTGGTCCGATATAATTCGCGGATTCTGGATGCATTCGGCGGCGGGTGCCTGCACTATTGCGGCAACGCCACTCACCAGGCCGAGAACTTTCTCAACACCCGCGGCCTGCTCGCCATCAACAACTACAACTTGTTTAACATGCGCGCATTCCGAGAACTCAAGGCCAAGGTAGAGCGTCGCATGGTGCTATTCGCCTGCGACTACTCTCCGCGCGACCACGAGGACTATTTCCGCGAAATGCTGGATGGCCTTTCATTGCGGGGCTTAATTGTCGATTCCCAGTACTCACCGGTGGTCGCGCTTCTGAGAGGCGGAAAGTACGAAGCAATCCGCCGCGACCTGTACGACGGACGCCAAGCTATCTACGATTTCCTTTGCCGTTATTGGCAGCGTTCGACTAGTGGTAAGTGCAACAGTTCAGAGCGACCTGTTGGGGCAGCAGTGAGGCGGCCTGTTGACGGCTGCGGTGACAGCCCATCGCGGCGGAGAGATAAGCCAGGATGTTGAAGCCCTGCAAATAGCAGGTTTCGGCGCCGGTCGACAAACGAGCCGTGGCCAACTTGCAGTCCGGACCCGGTGGAGAACATCGCCACCATGCTGGATGCCGTCCATCAATTTAACGGAGGTGCGCATGCCCGATCTGGAAAAGCTGCACGAAGCCGTGATCGAGGGAGACTGGAAGACCGCGGCCGCGGTGACCGAGGCCGCCATCGCCGCGGGCGTGGCGCCGCTCACCATCGTGTCTGGATGCCTGGTGCCGGCCATGGACGAAGTGGGCCGGCGCTTCGAGTGCGAAGAGTACTTCGTGCCCGAGATGCTGCTCTCGGCGCGGGCCATGAAGGCGTCCATGCAGATCGTCCGGCCGTTGCTGGCGGCGGCGGGCGCCCAGCCGGTGGGGCGCGTGGTGATTGGCACGGTCAAGGGTGACCTGCACGACATCGGGAAGAACCTGGTGGCGTCGATGCTGGAGGGCGGCGGCTTCGAGGTGATCGACCTGGGCGCGGACGTGGCGCCGGAGCGTTTCATCGAGGCGGCCGCCACGAGGAACGCCAACCTGGTGGCGCTCTCGGCGCTGCTGACGGTGACGATGACGTCCATGAAAACCACCATCGACGCCTTCCAGACCGCGGGACTACGCGAGAGAGTGAAGATCATGGTGGGCGGTGCGCCTGTCACGCAACAGTACGCCGACGCGATCGGGGCCGACGGTTATGGCGAAAGCGCCGGGGCCGCAGTGGCCCTGGCGCGCAAACTGGTGGCCGCGTAAGCCGTCGCGATGGGAAAGAAACTGTAAAACAGGGGACGAAACAGGAAATCCAGGTTTCGTTTTTGCAAGCTAAGGCTCAAATTCCAGGATACTTGTGTACCAGAGACAACTACGAGAATATCAGGCAATAACAGGTCCTGATACCGGCCCTTAACAGGGGGAAATAACACTCACCGCCAGGTGAACATTGCCGCGCTGGCCCGCTATTTCCGCGGTCTACCGATGACCTACGTGAGCCCGCGCCAAGGAGCCCAATGACGGAGCTACAAAGGCCGGCTGGCCGACCGGGCCGGCAGTATTATATCGGCTTGGCGCATTCAGGATTGCGAATGCCGATCGGCACCGACCTGGTTCTTCACGAGCACGCCGATCCCGCCGAAATCGTGCTCGTTGGCCGCAGCCTCGGCCAAGTCACCGAGGAAGCGGCCTGCCGGTACGGAACGCCGCTGGCGGTGCCCTTGATGGACCTGCGCCTGGAGAAGGCGGACCTGCTCGACAAATTCGGTGTGCCGGAAGCGCAGGTGGACGCGTTCCACTTTGACGTCGTTCCCTCCGAGGGTGACCTGGCCCGCTTGGCGGCGTCAAATGACACCGCTTTCCCGGCTCGCTGTCAGGCGCACTTCGACTCTATTCTATACATTGCCGAGGAAACGAAACTGGTCCCCGTCGGGATGGCCATCGGCCCGTTTTCGCTGATGACGAAGCTGATGGCCGACCCGATCGTTCCGATCGCCATGGCGGGCATGGGCGTGACCGGCGC
>OBLT010000705.1_pt1 | contig 21460 bp, 14 predicted proteins | sample 1518721 | NCBI WGS metagenome assembly OBLT01 (sample SAMEA3539307, study PRJEB22396) | soil metagenome | biome: tundra; feature: field; material: soil | place: USA | collected 2010-05 | depth 0.15 m | reverse complement strand
ATCGTGAGAATCTGAAAACGCTGGCCGGGGCAGTCGTACTCACCCAAGATTCCGCTCATCCCTTGCGCCGTGAAAAGGAGCACCTTGCAATCTGGGCTGTATTCCCGCACTTGACTCGCCAATTCGCTCCCTGAGGCGAACTTGGAGATGAGCAACGCAGGGGCTTCTGAGGCCGCAGCCGACACAGCCTTGAGCGGATCAGTGAACGATCGAGCATCGAAACCCTGATGTTGCAACATCGCTGCAAGACTCGAGGCGACGACAAACTCATCATGAACGACAAAGACACGGCGCTGTTTGCGCGATTCGGGCACGAGGTTGCTCCTTTGGAGATGAGGTTATCCCACATCCAGAAATTCCTCTTCGACTTGGGCGGAAGCATGGACGCTGAAACGGAATGGGTTGGATGCACCCTCCATTTCTCGTGCATTGCGGTATCGCACACTCGGTTGTCTCTGGGCCAGAAAGACACCGGATGGCGTCCAACGCCAGAGAACGAACCGACGACTGCAAGCAGCACAAAGCCAAAAATACTTCTGTGGCCACGTGGGCGCTGAAAATGCTCCCTCGCCGTTCCCGGTCGTTTGATCGCTTGGCAGTTCCAACTGCAAGAGCCATATTGACCCGCCCGGCATATCGAATAATCCGCAACGACGTTCTGGATTAGCGCAGCGCATCACAGCCTCGTTTCTCTTCATCGGCCAGAAACGGCTTCTTCGGTGCATCCTATGGGATGAGCAAGTGTCGCGCCGGCATCAATTGCGTCACGTGCGTCACGCCTAAAGGACTTCTCAGTTGCTGAGCCAATTGGGGACTTGATCGTGATTACCGGACACTTTGACTCAAGAATCACACGATGCACAACACTGGTACCGAGAATCCACGAGAGCAAGGAAGGAAACGGTCCCCCAAGTATGAGGAGATCTTGCGCCATCGAGCCAGTTGTATCAGGGATGACTTTTGTCGGATCTCCTTCTGGGATTAACAAGTCGGGCTGAAGCCGGTGCCTGGCTTCCTTCGGAATCATGCCGGAAAGCTTCTGTCGAGCCTGGAATCGAACTAGCTCTCGGTCTTGTTCGGTCATGCCGGCAGAGTCGAGAACGTGCAGTAAGGTGAGGTGCGAATGGTGCAGTTCGGCTAGGGCACTTGCAAAACTCACCAGCATTGGGCTCTCTCGCTGCAAGGACGTTGCCAAAACAATGCGCTTAGGTGGAGCGGCACATGCCGAATCTGGGCGTACATGGCGACCGATTGTGCACACTGGAATCTCAACACCTGATATCAGTGCCTCAGCGACACCGCCCCCTACCAAGCGCTCCACGCCATTGGCGTTCCTTGACGCGACGATGATCCTGTCCACAATTCGCGACTTCACAAAGAGCGGAATCTGCTCTTCGGGAAGACCGTTGAGGATGATGGGCTCACACTCAATACCTTCCCACTGGAACTCCGTCGCCAGCTCATCCAGCTTTGCCCTTACGTTTTGAACAACGAGGCTCGGTTGGACGAAAGGCGTCCCATGCACGGCTTCGGTCCTTAGGTGAAAGGGTGGGATGACGTGGACGAGGAGAACCTTCGCCCGACTCAGCATTGCCTGGTAAATGGCGTGAAGCATGAACATGTGGTCTTCAACCAGGTTGGTTGCGACAAGAATTACCTTTGGGTCGCTCCATCGAACAATCGTGCTCGGCGCCATCAAACATCCTCCACTGTCAACTCTGCCTTCGCGGCCCGAATCAAACTTGTTCGGGCAGATGTCTGTTGCAGAGCATTCAGGCAGCCAAACCCTAAATGACTGATTTCAGGACTGTCGCAGAGGTTTGCAGTCCGCCCGGTGATGCCTTTGTCAAAGGATTACGACAAAAGTGGACAAATCTTTTGACATGCAATCAGTGACCAGCGCTCATCGCCGCGTAGAATCAGCAGTTTGGCTCGCAATCACGTATGGAGCCGCAAATGCTTCAGTAGGGAGAGTGTGCGTTGCGCATCGGGGCATCGCCAGCTGGATTCGAGCATTCATTCAGCTGGCATTGCTCGGAATCAGGGCGCGGTTGGCTTCTGCCCCCAGGTCGACAACATGTCGCCTGTTCCGAGCTTCCCCAAGCAGGCGGGACCCGATCTATTGGCGGGTCCCGTCGGCCCCAATTCTTGAATCGAGCAGAGCCCATATGAATGAGAACAATGTCGGTAGTAGCTCGCAGCTGGCACTTGCGATTTGCGAGATCTCCTACCCTCCCCTCGAGGGCGACATCCATCGTGCTCTTCCTTCGTACCCTCATGCAAAGCGCAAAGCCGGCGCATTCCGCGACCTCAAGCACCGCCTCAATTCGTGCATGTGGGTTCCCTTACTACTGTCCGCGTGGCTGAACAGCGATTGGACCGGACTCGCGATGCTCTTACACGCATCACTACAGCCGGTCTGGCGACGGTACGCAGGTTGCATTTATTGGCGTGTACTCAAGACCAGTGATCGAGGGAGAATGTGCAGCGCCTCGCGATCACAACAATACAAATGGTGCAGTCCATCTTGTCCTAAGCAGGCCGCATCCAATCGGTTGAGACCGTTGTCGCTCTCCATCTGCCGCGCATCTCTTCCTCCCGCCATTTCGTTGCGATTGTTGCTGATTGGTCCCCGGGGGATCGGCCTGTGCCCCTAATTTGTCGCCGCGTAATATTCCACCCCCGTACACGTTGCCGGTCCTACCGGAAATGAGGAGAGTTCGCGATGGAAGTAGCTCAGTTGGGAATATGCCTTGCAGTTGCGGTGGTTGTTTTGACGTCGGTGCCCGTACTGCCGAACCTGCCCATCTCCTTCGCGCGTTCAACAGGCCAAGACTCGGCTACGCAGTACGATGCGGAGATCCAGTCTGACCTGGTGTCGGCATTGAATAAGAGCAGGTTCAGGAACGTTCGTGTCTCTGTCACCAATGGCGTGATCGACCTGAAGGGAAGCGTAGAGTTATTTGCCGATAAAGAGGACGCCAACAAGAAGGCGCTCCATGAGAAGAAGGTCGTAGCGGTCCGGAATGACATTAAGATTGTGGGAGCCAAGATATCCGACAAGGATCTTGAAGCAAATCTGGTGGAAAAACTGAAATATGATCGCGTGGGCTACGGGACTACCACCTTCAATGCGATCACCGTCAAAGTGCGCGATGGAGTTGTCACGCTTGGTGGTAGTGCCTATAGTCCAGGTGACAAGCTGTCTGCACTATCGGCCGCCAGCTATACTCCAGGCGTTCAGGATGTAATTGACGATATTGAAGTGGATCCTCTGTCGCCGATAGATGACTGGATTCGCTTGTACGTAGCACGCGCCGTCTATGGCGACCCCTCACTCAACAAGTACGCGATCGATCCAGGCAGCCCTATCCGAATTTCCGTTCGGGACGGAAATGTGATTCTGTCTGGGGTTGTCGAGACTGACGCTGACAAGAATCTCGCCGGATTTCGAGCGGTTAGCGTTCCAGGAGTTAAAACGGTCTTCAATAACCTTCAAGTTGAGAGTGACGGGCCCGGGCAAAAATAGACAACTGCGAAGCCGGGGACTATCCATTTGCGCCGATGCTCCCGGCCGTACTGTTCTATCGAACGACACCGCAAACAAATTCGTAACGGATTCTGCCTTTCGTGAGACAAATTCCCCGCGAACCTCCTCACCCTCTCAGGAAGTACGCGGACTTCGGCGCCGTCATCATGGGCGCCTGTGACCGCACCTTATCGGAAGCTCGCACCAGACCCCTCATCGACTGAAGTTCTCCTTCGCAAACCTGTCGAACCAGTGAGACCAACCCGTGAATTGAGAAGGAGCTTGTACCGCTATTTAGCAAAACGTCGCGGGGAACGGCCAAAACCGGACAATTGCATTTACCTCTTAATCGTCTGGCGAGCCTCTTCTGGAGGCGGTCGCCTGCAGAACCATTCAATGGAAGCACGACAAGTGATGCACTTACCTCCGCGGCTCTCCTCGGAATCACGTTTTCTGGACAACCGAACGATAGAAGACTCACTGCGCTTCTCTTCAGAGCCCTCGCTCTCTGTGCGAGCATTTCGAGGCTAAATTGAGCCCCCATTTGCGCGTCAGGGCTCGAATGGGTGTGCTCGGGGTCAATGACATGCAACAGCTGGAGATCGGCGTTTTGCCTCTCCGCCAACTCGCAGGCGAAGTCGAGGACATCGCGGCTTTCAGTGACAAAGTCCGCGACAAACAGAAGCGTGCCAGTCTTGCGGTTGCTCGTAACCGGCTTCTCATTTTCGTCAATTCCCATGGTCCTCTCCTGATGGAACTGGGTGCACTTGCCGTCGATGTATCGCCGACAAACTCATCGGTGGCGGGAGTTGGCGCATTCAGCGCAATGCAAATTCACCAACCTAAGAGCACATGGGCTTCCAAAGTCCTCTCTTGCAATCTGCATTGGTTTCTGATAGATAAGCCGACTTGACTATGGGAGTAGGGGGCCGATGTCCAAACTCCTTGACAACGCGTCAAAGGCTTCGGACGTTTAATCGGCGCCCGGAACTGTCGCAACTGCCTGAACTGTTAAAGTTCAATGGCTTATGTGCAGGCTACGGATTGGTCATGGACCTGCAAATGGAGAGAATGCGCGATCATGAATCCCGTGAACACGAATGATCAGATTCGGTTCCGGCTCTTTGGCCTTGGTGATACGCGACTGAAGTTCCCTGACGCCCGGTCCGCACTCATTCCCTTTGGGCCAGGGAGTGAGCGTATTCTGAAGGCTGAAAAACTCCCGAATTCTGATGCCACGATTGCCTCAATAGGCACTCAGAAAGCGCCTGACAGGCCACCTGCTGCTTTCGGATTGCGGGGAGCACCGACTCGGAGCTGTCCAGGGAGAATATGACCACCCAAGCAGCAAAGTTCGAAGAAGAAATTCCGATCGATGGCCCGGTTAAGCAGAAGTCTGTGTTCTGCATCATTACTCTCATCGTCGGAGTGTTGCTGCTTTTGATTCACGCGCTGTTTGCTTCAATTCTGGGAGAGCCATCGGTTCCTGTGATCGGGCTGCTTGGCCTGATGCTTGCGCTTAGGGCTCTCGAATTACTGTGGCTCCGCAGCCGGGGGCAAAGGCTGACGGAAAGGGAGGCAAGGATAGAAAGCTACGTCTCGATTGCATTCATGTTCGTGCTCACCGCACTTTTGACCCACTTTACGAATCGAGATGAGAATCCATATTTTGTGCTTCTGGCGGTTCCAATCCTCCAGTGCGCGTACATGTTTGGACTGCTTCTCACCATCGTGACCATTGCGGCGGCCGATACCATGATCCTGTTCTGGATTTGGCACTTCTATGCGCTGCATCCGCCGGCTCGGCCTACGGAATACCTTGAAATAGGAATGCTCTGTGTGGTGTACATATTGATGGGCTTGCTTGTATGGTTCCTCGTCAATCAATTGAAAACGAATCAGTCGAGGCTGAAAAACAGCCTCGAATTGTTGCAGGCTACTCGCGAGAGTTTAATTAGTGAGGAAAAATTGGCCGCGGTTGGGCGGCTCGCTAGCGGAGTAGCGCATGAGATTCGCAACCCTGTTGCGATGATCTCGAGTTCTTTAGCTACCGCCGCCTACCCTGGGACCGAAGAGGGGGAGCGAGAGGAAATGTTCGCGATTGCGACGCGTGAGTCAAAGCGACTGGAGTCTCTCACCGCGGACTTTCTTACCTATGCTCGGCCATCCCCCTTGAGGCGCTCACCGGTTCTCATGAATGACCAGCTGAGCTACATTGCTGCAGTCACGAGAGCGTACGCGGCCAGCCGCGGCATTACGATCGTGTCAGCGTTAGAAGACAACCTTCCTGCCGATATTGATGCACCCCAAATGGAAGGCGCACTCTTGAATTTGGTTTTGAATGCAATAGACGCTACGCCGAGTGGGGGAACGGTCACGCTGAACGCATCGCTGGCGGACAATATACTCAACATTTACGTCGAGGATTCAGGGCCGGCGATTCCCGAGGCAGATCTTAATCGAATCTTCGAGCCATTCTTTACGACCAAGCCATCCGGGACCGGGCTAGGCCTCGCAATCGCCAGAAGCGCCGCAATTGCGCACGGTGGCGATTTGCATTTGAGCCAAAATCGGGATGGATGTGTGACGTTCTCGATGAAGTTATCAAGATCCACAGTGAACAAAGATTGAAAGGGAACAAGGGATGGGTAAAATACTGATTGTTGACGACGAGCAGAGCATGAGACGAATCGTCAAAGCAAACCTTCGCCAGGATTCCCATATCACCGTAGAGGCCTCAAGCTCTTTGGAAGCTATTGCGCTTCTTTTGAAAGAGGATTTTGACGTCGTCCTCACGGATCAGAAAATGGAGGGCGGGTCTGGTCTGGATGTCCTCCGAGCCGTGCAGGAGAGTGACGCGACAACGTCGGTTATCTTTCTGACCGCCGTCGGCACTGTGGAATTGGCTGTTGAAAGCATGCGCCAAGGCGCCTTTGACTTTCTTACGAAGCCCTATGTGCTTGACGTTATGCTAGCGACGATACGACGTGCCTGTGAGCGCACGGCCCTTCTCCGTGAGAACGCGGTCCTCAGAACTACTGTACGAAAGCTTGAAGGCGCTGATGAGATTATCGGAGAGAGTGAAGGCATCCGTGCCGTACGTGAAATGATTTCGCGCGTTGCCGGAGCGAATTCAACTGTCCTGATAACAGGTGAAACTGGGACAGGAAAAGAACTGGTAGCTCGCGCTATTCATCGCAATAGCCCGAGAGCGAATCGTCCGTTTATTGCGATCAATTGCGCAGCCGTCACCGAAACACTCTTGGAAAGTGAGTTGTTCGGCCACGAACGGGGTGCCTTTACAGGAGCAGACAAGGCAAGGAGCGGGCTTTTCGAAGCGGCTCATGAAGGCACGCTCTTCCTGGATGAGGTTGCAGAAATGTCCCCGGCCGCGCAGGCGAAGCTCTTGAGAGTTCTTGCAAATGGGGAGATCCAGCGCGTTGGCTCGACAACCCTGCGCAAAGTCGATGTCAGAGTACTGGCGGCCACTCACCGCGATCTCCAGGCTCGTGTCCATAGTGGGCAGTTTCGTGAGGACCTTTTCTACCGGTTGGCCGTGGTTCCAATTCAGCTCCCGCCTCTGCGCGAACGAAGAGAGGATATCGAAGATCTTTGCCAAATGCTATGCGCCAGAATCGCGAAAGAGATGAAGGTGCCCAGCAAGCAGGTGAGCCTGGGTGCCGTAGAAAAGCTTAGTAGCTATGCATTCCCAGGCAACATCCGGGAGCTTGCAAACTTGCTAGAACGCGCTCTGATACTCGGCCGAGACCTCGAACTGCAGCCCGAAGACTTTCCTCTTCAATCAGGTGCCGCGCCCTCGAAGCGGTTAGGCACGGAGGTCACAATAGAACAACTCGCGGCGCAACTTCCAGAACAGTTGGACCTTCGGGAGATGCTTGCAAAACTGGAAAGAAGTTTGATTGAGCGAGCAATCGACTCATCAGGAGGTGTGCAGGCGGTTGCCGCAAGACATCTTGGGTTGTCCAGAAGTGACCTTGGATACAAATTAGGACGATACTCCGGGTAGACGCACGCTCATTCCATAAACGTTCTGGTCCCCACTCATCCGTAGGTGCGATTGCAAACGACAGGGAATGGGAAGCGCCAACAGGATCTTCGATTCCAATTCCGGGTTCCATGATGAATTCTGTATTTTATCCTAGGTTGAGTGTTGCTTCCGACAGCTTCACTTCCGTGCGCCCGGTTCAGGCCAAATCTCCTGCGGATTTCTCTTCAGTCCTCGGCAGTGGAAGACTGGGCGATTTGCATCCGGACGCGAGTACGGACCCCGGAGGAATGCCACTAACGTCAAAGATGCACAATTTGCGACGTACAAGCCAGCAGCGAGGCTCAGGAGCCTACCGTTCGTTGGAATTGTTAGCCGCCGAACATGGTCTGTGACAGCTGTTCGTCGGAGTCCTAAAGTCTCAAACCTTCCTCCTTCACTGCTCCCGTAGCAAGACCATCGGGTCAATCGCCAGCGCCTTTTGGGCTGGAATCCACGCAGCCACGAGCCCTAGCGAAAGCATTGTAAAAACCACCCCGCAAAGTACCAGCGGATCCTTCGGTCCCGCCTGGTACACGATGTATGACAACACTTTGGTGGCCAAAATGCCAAGCGCCAGTCCCGTTGCCGAGCCTGCCGACAGCAGCACGAACGTCCGCCCCAGTGCCGCTCGCAGCACTTGCTTTCGTCCCGCCCCTAGCGCCACACGTATGCCCAACTCGCGCAGCCGTTTGCTGACCGTATAGGAGACCAGTCCGAAGATTCCTGTCGCAGCCAGCATCGCGCCAAGCAACCCCAGCACCCCCAGAGCCACTGTGGCTACCCGTGCCGCGAACAACGCTGAGCCCATTTCCTCGTTCCACGGCCTCACGACAAAAGGCAGACCTCCGTCAAGCCCGCGCATGGAGCGCTCCAGTGCTTTGAATATCTCTCCTGGATCACGCTTTGACCGCACCATCAGCAGGGTGCCGCTCCCCTGCTGCTGGAGGAACGAAAAGAACATCGCCGGCTGCTGATCCTCGGTCAGCGACCGGTATTTCCCGTCTTCGACCACACCCACAACTTCGGCTCGGATTCCGCCATAGAACTTGAAATGCCCGCCAATCGCCTTGTCCACCGATCCAAAAACTCTTTGTGCGAACTGCCGATTGACCAAAGCCACCGTCGGCGCATTTTTGTCGTCATGGAGCGTCAGATCTCTTCCCGCCAGCAGCCTGGTTCCCGCAGCTTCAAGGTAGCCAGGGGAAATGTGGTAGTTCATGGCGTCCGCGGCCGTATTTGTGGGCCTGAAGTCGGTGGTGCCGTCGGTGTAGACATATGAATCGCCGCCGCCGAGGCTCAGCGCCAGGTGGTCCGCATACCCCGCGGCCATCACGCCCGGAATCCCACGTGCCGCTTCCAGCATGCGCTCCTGCATCTGCGGAACACGATTGTCGGTGTAGCCAGCCATATGCAATTCACACTCAACAAGCATCACGTTCTTTGGATCAAATCCGAAATTGCTGTGCATTGATCGCGCGAGGCCTCGCAAGGCAACCAGCGAGGAAGTGACCAACACTGCACAAATGGCAATCTGTACCGCCAGCAGAACATCTCGTATCGTAAATCGCCGCAACCCTGCTACGCCTGCCGCACTTGTCCGCATTATTTGCCACGGATCTGCTCGCATCACCTGCCGTAAGGGCACCATTCCGAACAGAAGGCCACTGGCCAGCGCAAGCAACAGCGCAACAACGTATGTGGATGCATCGGGATTCACCGGAATGTTGATGGGAACATCCGGAAACGGTTGCCACGTGCTCAGAAAGCGCAGGACAACGATGCCCCCCGCCAACCCTAGCGCGCCGCCTGCAAGGGAAACCACGACGGCCTCGGTCAGCATCTGCCGCACGATGGTCCCGCGCCTTGACCCCAGAGCCAGACGCAGCGCCGTCTCCTTTGCTCGATCTGCTGCCCGCGCCGCAAAAAGGCTTCCGAGGTTCGCGCATGCCGCCAGCAAAATAAGCCCTGCCAGCAGCATTAGCCCTACCATAAACGCGCGAGCCGGTCCGCCCAGCATGTCACCCACCAAGCCTGGACGGGCCAGCGTGAACTTCAGGCCCTCGTCGTCGGTCGGATAGGTTTTGGCCAGCCATGTCGCTAAAGTACTCAGGTCTGCTGTCGCCTGCGCTGAAGTCACACCAGGCTTCAATCGTCCCACCACGAACTCCGAGTGGTTGCCGCGATACTGCAGTGCGTCGTATCCCTGAATGGAGGGCTGCTCTACAAGTGGGATCCACATTGCCGGCGCAAAGAACAGCTCCGTACCCCGAAACGCTGGCGGAGCCACTCCAAGAATCGTGAGCTGGCGCTTGTTGATCTCGACTACCCGTCCCACTACACCGGCATCGTCATGAAAATGGTCATGCCAGTACGCGTAGCTCAGCACCAAATAGGGAGCGCTGTTCATCCCGTGCTCATCGCCAGCGTGAAAGAACCGCCCCAGATAGGGCTGAATTCCTAATGCATCAAAGTAGTTGCTACTCGCCAGCAACGGCCATGCAGTCGATGGGTTCCCGTCGGAATTCACCCCTACCGGACCTAAAATGTTGTAGGTCATCAGACTCTCAAAAGTCCGGTTCCGGTCCCGCAGATCCACATAGTCGGGATACGACTGCGACGGATACTGGAAACGCTGCACCATGTAAAGATTCTGTGCATTCGGCACTTTCACCGGCCGCAGCACCACAGCGTTCAGCACGCTAAACACCACTGCATTCGCCCCAATCCCCAACGCGAGTGTCAGGATAGCCGTCACTGCGAATCCCGGTGACTTCCTCAACTGCCGCAGTGCAAGTCTCAGATCGTTTGTCATCTCGGGTGTCCTTGAAGTCAAATACGACTCTGGCCGGCGTATGGTTCCCGTTGACTTGTGACCGATTCACGGTTCGATCCCTGTCCCCTCGTCTCTGCCTTGCTGTCTTGCTCATTCATCAAGAACGACAAGTCTTGATGCTTTAAATGGAACGCTCGCGCGCAACAATTTGAGCTGGAATGAGCGTTGGGATGGCGTTTCAAGTACAACACTAAGACATACCGGTACATTTAGAGCGGCGCGGGTTGGTCGCCCGCACGCATTCATGGTTCAACCGCTTCTGCAAACTGCGCGTTTGCTTTGAGCAGACCGACGCCAAGTACGTCGTCTCCTCTCTCTCGCAGCAGCCGGCGGGGTGTTCATAGACCCCTTTTATCGCCTTCGGCTTCTTGCCAGACCATCTGCCATTGGCCCCAACTCCTCAGTTTTCTGGAAATAACTATGACACCGAAGACGCGTTGTGGTGGCGGTTTTGGAGGATCACATTCGTTTTATCTCACCTCGGAGTCCAAGGAGCAAATTGCCCCGGAACTCGCCGAAGATCTGATCGATTTGGTGCATGCTTATCTTGAATGAGAACCAATGGGGTCGCTTATTAATGCTCGCTCTTAGCTGAGCATTACTGGCCAGTAACGGGACCTATATCAATTAGTTACAGTCCTACATCAGTCTCACCAGACGAAAAATTGCCTTCTCACTTTCTGACCACCAGCTGAAAGCAATAAAGTCGGGCGATTTGCCAATGGACTGTTGCCTAGCCTGTGGAGATTCGGCAGTCTATGATTCGGGGAGATTTTATTCGAATTGGGTTTCCCCAGACTGTAGCTTGCGGGGGTATTTTCGGGGGTATTGCATTTCGAGAAATGGCGGAGGGAGAGGGATTCGAACCCCCGGTACCCTTTCAGGCACAACGGTTTTCAAGACCGCCGGTATCAACCGCTCACCCATCCCTCCGCGGGGAGGATCCCTTCGATTGTAAGGCCAAAAGGGCATTTCAGGCATGGAGTGCAACCGGACGCCGCGGAAGCGGCGGCTGGAGCGTAGGGCGGACTCCGCAAGTCGCCAGATTGAATTGCAGTGGGGGATCTCGAGGAGGCGGCGATGATAAAAACCCAGATCGGAAAGTTGGCTAAAACCATTGAAATCATAGCGCATAAGCCGGGGTGGAATGTTAGAACAGATGGTAATGGTTAAGCGAACAAAACCAGGGGCTGAGCCAGCACCGGGCCAGCCAATCAGACTGCGGACTCTGGGTGAGTATCTGAACCTTTCGCCGGCTACCATCTCATTGGTGCTGAACAATGCACCAGGGGTTCGGTCAATTCCGCAGGAGACACGGAATCGGGTCACAGAGGCGGCGGCGAAGTTCGATTACCGGCCAAGTTTTTACGCGCGGTCACTGCGCAAGCGGCAGACGTTTTCAATCGGCGTTCTGATTCCGGATTTAAACGACAACTATGCAGCGCAGGTCCTTACCGGCATGGAGGAGTTCCTCATCGAGGAGGGTTACTTCTACCTGACCGCCAGCCACAGGCGCAAAGCGGACTTGATTGAGGAGTATCCGCGTCTGCTCATGGACCGCAGCGTGGAAGGGTTCATCGTAATTGACACTCTGCTGGAGCACAGCCTGAAGCTCCCCGTTGTCGCGGTTGCCGGACACCGCAAGATCGAGGGAGTCACCAATGTAGTCCTGGATCAGCAGCGGGCGGCAGAGCTTGCGTTGCGTCATCTTTACCAGCTAGGGCACCGCAAGATCGCATTCATGCGTGGGGGCGGCCACAGCTCTGACGCAGATGAACGATGGGAATGCCAGATGGCGGTTGCCCGGGAGTTGAAGCTGGAGGTACCGCCAGAACTCACGGCCCAGATCCAGTTGCGGGTTTCAACGCCGGAAATGGGGTTTGGGCCGGCTAACGAATTGTTCAATCGCGGCGCCGACTTTACCGCCATGGTTTGCTATAACGATGTGTCCGCGATCGGAGCGATCCGTGCGCTGATGGATCACAATCTGCGCGTGCCTGAAGACGTCTCCGTGGTAGGTTTTGACGATATTCAGGCGTCAGCCTACCACAACCCGAGTCTGACCACGATACGGCAGCCGCTGCAGCACATGGGCGTCGTGGCAGCGCGGATCCTTTTACAGCGAATACGTGGACAGGCGGAGTTTCCTGATTCGGTGCCAATTCTGCCAGAGTTGGTGATTCGCGAATCGACTTGCCCGCCGAACCCAAAGCGCGGCCGCGCGAAGAAAAGCTGAAGCCCAGTCCTTGACGCCTACACAATCTGAACGAAATCAACCTAACCGCTCATTCGATTAAGGTGTCTAAAGGACGCAACCTCGCATTAGAACTAGTTGGAGAGGAGATCCAATTATGCGCAAGTTGATCGTTCTGTGTGGATTGGCCTTGATTGCTTTGTTCGCGGCTGCCGAAAAGCCGATCACGGTGGTGAAGGTCTCAGCGGACCAGTTGAAACTGGCACTGGCAGCCGACCGGGACAAGCCGGATGCGGTTGTGGCACAGCAACTGCTGAACATGGAATTGACCGGGCGCCTGAGCAGTGCTGAGCTGGCGCAATTGAAGGCCGAATTGCCCGGCAGCAAGGCCCAGGAAGCGCTGGTTGCGCTGGCTGATTTATCAGGGTTTCTCGATCCTCCCGCGGCGCAGATTCCGGCAGATGCCATGCCCGATGCAGCCACGGCGCATCAGATGCTGGCGCAGGTTGTGAACTATGTGAATACGACCCTGCGTCAATTGCCAAATTTTATTGCGACGCGCGATACGACCGGCTATGAAGATAGGCCGGCAGAAGACATCCAGCAGCCAACTGCCTTAGTCAGCCTCAGTTATCTGCCATTGCACGTCGCGGGAAGGTCCAGTGTAACCGCAACTTATCGCGACCGCAAGGAGGTGATTGACGAGGGAGGGGGGAAGGTCAAGAAGCGCGGGCCGGCCGTGCAAGGCTTGGAAACTGGCGGAGTGTTCGGGCCGATTCTGAGCGTGGTGTTGGCCGATGCCCTGAAAAGCAAGATGACATGGGGCCATTGGGAAAAGGGCGCGGGCGGCGCGGAGGCGGTATTTTATTATGCGGTGCCAAAAGACAAGTCGGACTACAAGGTTCAGTTCTGCTGCATTTCCGGAGGGATTGACCCGAATACACTCGGGGAAACCGACTGGCAGGTGTTCAGCGAGCTTGCGGCCTATCACGGGGAGATAGCCTTTGATCCGGTCACCGGCGCCATTCTTCGCATAACGTTGGAAGCGGAGATGCCGCCCAATGAAGTCGTATTCGCTGCAGGTATGTACGTTGAATATGGCCCGGTCGAGATCGGCGGAAAGACTTATACCTGCCCGGTGAAGAGTGTCTCGAGCCTTAAGGCGCATACTACAGAGCCCCAGATGTGGATGCATTTGGCATCGAGTTACAAGGGTCCACCCAAGACGTTTCTGAATGATGTCGCGTTTGGACAGTATCGCCGGTTCGGATCGGAAACACGCATTTTGACGGGGGACGGCCTGGCCCCGAATCAACCGGCCGGCCCAACCTCGGCGGACTCGCCCTATGCCGCTCCAGCAAGAGCACCGACTCACTGAGCGTGAAAGCAAGGGGAGCCACGCTGGCTCCCCTTTGCGTTAGCGGAGATACCAGCGACTTACTGCTTTCCTTCTAACTCATCGGCAAGGGCATTCGCGCCGTAGAGCTTGCGGAGCCCCTCAATCATCCCGGCGGAGTGGACTGCGACAGCACGGTTTTTTGCTCCGTCGTAGACGTAGTCTCCAGCCAACGACTCAATATTCCCATCGAAGATGAGGCCAACGAGTTCGCCGGCGCGATTGACGACAGGCGAACCGGAGTTGCCACCAATGATGTCGCCAGTTGTCACGAAATCGAGAGGCGTGGAGAGGTCGAGTTTGCCGCGCGCGGCCTCTTCCTTAGGCGTCAGGTCAAAGGGCGGCTTGTCGCTGAAGCTGGCTGCGCGGTCATAGAGACCATAGAAGGTGGTGAAGGGCGGGGCGATGGTGCCGTTATAGGGGAAACCCTCGACGGCGCCATAGCTGAGGCGGAGAGTAAAGGTGGCATCGGGATACGTATCCTTGCCGTAGACCAGGAAGCGCGCCTTGCCGAGCTTTTCTCCCGCTGGGACAACAACGCTCGAGACCTCGGCTTTTTGCCAACGGCTGTACTCACGCACAATTGGGTCGGTGCGCCGGGCGGCTGCGATCATGGGATCGGTCGATGTAGCAACCGCAGCCTCACCGCCATCGAGAAGAGCCTTGCGCACAGCAACGTCGGCCAGCTTAGTGCCATCGATCACGGAGTTGACGAAAGTGTTCACATCGCTGCCCTGGAGCAGCGACTGCAAGTATTTATCGTTTTTCCCAAGCTTTTCCTCGGCCAAGTTCAATGCCGTGGTCATATAGAGCTTTTCTGTAGGAATCTCAATTGGAGCAGGAGAGAGAATCTGAAAGCGAAGCGATTCGAGTTCGGCGTCGTGATAACCATCCAGGCGTTCGCCGTCGGGCTTCTTCACCTCAGTGACATACTGATCAATCAATCGCGCAATTGAAAACAGGCGGCTGTCCGTGCGGCGAAAGATCATGGCCCTACGCTCTTTCGCTGTGTTGTCTTCAACGGTTGCGATTGCATCCCAGGCGTCCCCGTATTGCTTTTGCCATTTGGGATTGGCAGCTACCTTTTGGCGGAAGTCAGCTTCTTCGGCTTCCCTCTTTGCCAGAATGGCTTTATCGCCCAGCGCTTCAGCGCGGCCTATATAAACCTTGAGGCTGTTCTGCAGACTAAAGATCATGGTGTTGACCAGCCGAGCCTGTTCCGGCCCCTGCGCAGCAAACGCCCGGAGCGCGTCGATGCGGCGCTGCAGGTACTCGGTGACGGCCGGGATCGCTGTATTGCGCTCAAACTGCAGTTCGGCCACGGTGTCATCACGGCTGGTGCCGCCGGGATGGCCTGAAATGAAAGTCAGCTCGCCCGGCGCTGCGCCCTTTGCGCTCCACTTGAGGTAGTTCTCGGTGTGAAGCGGCTTGCCATTTTCGTAGACGCGGAAGAGGGCCATATCGAGGTCGTAACGCGGATAGGTGAAGTTATCAGGATCGCCACCGAAGAAGGCGGCCTGCTCTTCCGGCGCAAACACGATGCGCACATCCGTGTAGACCTTGTATTGGTAGAGCCAGTATTCACCACCCTGGTAGAAGGACTCGACGTCAGAGCGATAGCCGGTTTTGTCTTTGCTCTCCTTCTCGATCAGGGCTATTTCGGCGTCACGTGCCATTAGCGCCTTGGATTCATCTTGATTCCCTCTGGCTGCTCCCTGCACGCGCTCGGTTACGTTTTGCGTGCCCACAAGCACGTTGATCTCCAGGTCAGGCGACTTCATTTCCTGATCGGGCGTGGCTGCATAGAACCCGTCGCGGAGGTAGTCGTGCTCGGCGGTCGAGTTTTTCTGTAGTTGGCCGCGTGCCACATGGTGATTGGTCAGCAACAGACCGTTGGGACTCACAAAGGAACCCGATCCACCGTCGTTGAGTCGGACGCTGGAGAGGCGCAGATGGTCGAGCCAGGCCTGGGTCGGTGTGAAATCATACTTAGCTTTAAGCTGCTTCAGTGGTGGGTTGTCAAAGGTCCACATACCCTCTTCGGCGTGCACGAATGTCGTCGCAGTCACCACAACCGCAACCGTGAGCATCACAACAGAGCGAAAACTTCGAATTAACATTGAGGTCCTCATGGTTTGAAAAACATTTTCCAGCTTCTCGCCTCGAGCATCCGGTTGACCGATGGCATCGGCCAGCATTCAATTAGTTCCTTCCGGGAGCTATTTGCTGAACGCGAAGAGCTAGTTCTTCGGCAATACGAGCAGTTCCACGCTGGAAGCTGCATCTTTCTGGCGGAAGATTTGCTCCGTCGCTTTTTGAAAGTCTTCAGGCCTGGCATAAGGTATGTCAGTGAACGTTTGCGGATTGCGGTCAACGAGCGGGAACCACGAACTCTGCACCTGAACCATGATTCGATGGCCGCGACGGAATGTGTGGAAGAGATCGGGCATTGTAAAGTCTATGTCGGTCTGCTTGCCGGGGCTGAGGGGCTCGGGCTTCTCCCAACTGTTACGAAACTTGGCCCGGAAGGGTTCCCCGCGCACCAACTGCTGATATCCACCCATGTGCAGAGGTGGCGCATCAAGAATGCGTTTGTTGCCGTTCAACGAGTTGTCCGGATCCGTCGCATTCTCTGGATAAACGTCGATGAGCTTCACAACATAATCGGAATCTGTGCCGCTGCTGGCGACTTTCAGTTTTGGTGAGATTGGACCGGCGATGGTGATATCGTCTTCGAGCGGATCGGTCTGGTATACGAGAACGTCTGGCCGATAATTGGCGAAGCGCTGGTCGTCGACCATGTAGCGCTGGGGCACGGTGTCAGTTGTGTAACCGACAAAAGGCACCGGATGGTTGGGATCGCTCATGTATTCATCCACACCACTGGCTTCAGAAGGGGGATCGAAGCTGAGCTTGCCACCGGCATGAAAGTAGAGAATCCTGGGCTGCGCGGCTTTGGGAGGCCACGCATCAAAGGAGCGCCAGACGTTGGTCCCAGTTTCAAACATCAAGGCCTTCGGCAGTGTGGCGCCGCTGCCCTTGAGGTAATGTTCGAAGAAGGGGAACTGGATTTCTGTGCGGAAGTACTCGCTTGTCTTGGCGTTGAATTGCACTTCGCCCAGATGGCTGCCGTCACTTCGTGCCCAGCCGCCGTGGACCCATGGACCTTCGACCAGGGTCGTGGGAGTTACCGGGTTGAATTTATCGATTGCGTAGAAAGTGCGGTAGGGGCCTGAGAGATCTTCCGCGTCATACCAGCCGCCCACCACCAACACTGCACAGTGCACATTCTTCATGTGGCGTGAGAGGTCGCGGGACTGCCAGTAAGAATCATAGGTGTCGTGCTTGAACTGGTCATTAAAGAGCCAGTTGGAGCCCTTGAGGTAAAGCTTGTCGAGGTTGGCAATGTTACTAGCCTGAAGATAAAACTTGTAACTATCGGGCGTGCCGAAGTCGAAGGGTATTGTCGGTGCGGGAGTTTGGGGCTTGGCCTGTGGGTGGAAGAAGGGGGCATAAAACCCGAACCCGGCTGAGAGCATGAAGGCTCCGCCATGATAGCTGTCGTCGCCCAGAAAGAGGTCAGTCATAGGCGCTTGGGGGCTGGCGGCAGCAAGGGCAGGGTGGGAGTCAATAATGGAGGCCGAGGTATAGAAGCCCGGGTACGAGATGCCCCAAATGCCCACCTTGTCGTTATTGTTTGGGACGTGCTTGAGCAGAAACTCGATTGTGTCGTAAGTGTCAGAGGCGTCATCTACGTCCTGCGGGGACACTTTGTCGTCGATGTGGGGGCGCATCTCAACGAAATCACCCTCGCTCATCCAGCGGCCGCGTACATCCTGGTAGACAAAGATGTAACCGCTCTTTTCGAACTCATCTGACGGCCCAAGGGATTTTGGATACTGATCCTCGCCATAAGGAGCGACACTATAAGGAGTGCGGTCCATCAGGAACGGATAGGGCCCGCCAGCGGCATTCTTCGGTACATATACCCCGGTGAAGAGGCGTTTCCCGTCGCGCATCGGAATGCGAAACTCGTACTTGGTGTAGTGGGTGCGGACGTATTCTTCGGTGGGAGCTCGAGCTTCGGGTTGCTGGGCATAGATAACGGGAATCGACAGCATCAGAACGGCCAACATGGTGGCGGGAGAATGACGTATTGGGAACATCTGCGGCTGAAATCTCCTGATGAACCAGATTAACCCAGTGGCTCCATCTGTTCCACAATTCTTGTATCTCGAAGCTACAATCCTCCGGTGGCACTTTCGCCGGTAGAATCCCACCTCGCATGATGCCGAAAGACAGATCGCGAATGGTGAAACCGTTCAAGGCAGCGGGACGTGACGCGCGCAATCTTTCGGCAAAATCTTTTCGCTGGAATTCATTCCCTTGACTCTGCTTCCGCGGACTCATGTATTCTGGCGCCATAAAACTTCCCACCCCGGCGCGTTGCAGCAACTACTGCCGGGATCTGTGGCGCGATCGAGATTCCTTAAGGTACGGAGGCTACTTTTACAAAGGAGGACACATGCAAGTGAGACTCTTCTCAATGTCTGCGTCGCTTTTCCTGGTTGTTTCGACAATGCAACTTTCGGCGCAAGGTCAATCCCAAGCCCAACCAGCCAAGGCCCCTCCGGGACACGCGATCAAATGCCTTAAGGCCGATGGGAAGACACCTTGCGCTTCCCCTGAGGTCTCTGACCTCAACAAGGATATTGCCGACTTGAAACAGACGTTTGGCGATGCGAAATCCACGGTAGGCGACACCCAACAGACGGTGGGCGACGCGCAACAGACCGGAGCCGATGTCAAGCAGACAGCTGCGGACGTGAAGCACCCAGTTGCCAACGCCAAGCAGACGGCAAGCGACGGTCAGCAGGCCTATGGCGATGTTCAGCAGACAAAATCTGATGCTCAATCGACTTCGCAGGATGTCCAACAGAATGTCCAGGAAGTGGTGCAGACAGCAAAAGACCTGAAAGGGATTGGATCACTCGCCTTGCAGGCGCTCGATGGTACGTTGAGCTGTACGCAGGAGAACGGGTCTGCGTGCACCGATAACCAGACCAAGGGGCTACAAACCCACGCCGCACAGAAAAAGCCCCCAATCACCGTGAAACGCGAAGTCGATCAGGCCAACAACTAACCTCTCGTGATGTAGAAAGGCATTTGAACCACGCTGCCGCTGCTCGAGACGCATCCTGCCGATCCGGCATGACGCGTGCCACTGGCCTATTGTCCGCTGTCCACTGGAGCAGCAGGGGCTTTTTCCGGCGTCGTCAACGGCTTGGTGATGTCGTCGAGGTAGGCTGGAATGCCCTCTACGCGTTCAAGTGCTGGATACCGCTCGCCTTCGTGGTAGTCGAGGTCGACCATTGAGACGAAAGAGTCGGCCTGCACAATTAGATGAATTGGCTCCGAATTGCCCTTTGCCCCGCGAATGCCCGCTCGCAACACGTCGTTGGAAAAGATCTGCCCGTTCACGGCAATGATCTTTTCACCAGGTGCGAGGCGCGCTTTGTCGGCGGGGCCGTTCCAGCGCACATCCGAGATGCTTCCATCGCTCCCGAGACGCAAACCGATTAAGTACCAGCAATTTAGGCCTCTGACCCGTGGCCAACCAATAGAAGCGACAATGCGCGAAACGGCGTTGGGCTGGTCTTTGAATACCAGCTTGTACCCGCCTTGTTCAATGCCGGCCAGGTCGGCATGCGGGTTGATCTTGTCTACACGTTCATGGAGAAATGTCGCCCAGTCGTATGGGACAACCATGTTCAGGTCACTAACCAGCTCATCAAAGTTGTAGGAGACGATCATGGGCCCAGTATTACCACCCTTGCCCAGAAAGATTCTTTGAAAGTCGTCGAGGGATTTCTTGTTCTGGGTCAGCTTGCGGATCAGCGTGTCGGCATCAAGCCAAAGCAATTCGCCTTCCTGATAGTAGTCCTGGCCGCGGCGCCAATTGGACCACTCGGGACCGTCGTCGCGCAGAATGCTGGCGGCGAGGGCGGTATCGCTTGTGGATCGCCATTCGCGGCCTGGGCGGTATTCGAGGCTGGCCTCGGAGTTGGCCAAAAAATCGCGATATTGCGCCTGCGTTTCCAGACCGGAACGCGCGGCCAGGAGGTCGCCAAGATACTCCGTCATCCCCTCATAAACCCACAGGAGCGCGCCTTGCTGCGCAGTTGCAAAGTCCGATTGGTACAAACCCACAGGCCGGCGGTACTTCCCGTTCCAGGAGTGGGTGAATTCATGGGGCAGCAATTCGGCTTCAAGCAGTTGGTGGGCGTCGTCCGCGTAGCCTTTCTCTCCCACACCATTGTCTGACGACTGGCCATGTTCAAGCCCTTCATTCCCAGCTACGTCAGAAAGCGTAAGCAGGAAATGGTAGACGTTGTAGTGGTGCGAGCCGTAAAGTGCGTCGGTCTCGCGCGCCAGGTTATTCAGCGCAGCTAGCACGGCTGGGCGAAGGTTCGAGTCTTCAGGGTAGTCCGAGGCGACATCGATGAAATGTTTGGGAGTGATTGAAGGTGCAAGCGGAAACTCATGGAAGTACTGGCCCGTAATGACGGCCGAGTCTTGGAGCTGTTCGACGTTGGTCGCAGCGTAGTGCGTGGTGCTGCCAGCTGCCGGCACCGGGTAGGAGCCGGAACCGATAGGAGTGAGCGCGGTGCCGATGCCCCAGGCGGCAGGAACGATGAGCGACGGCTGAATGGGGATGTCGCGGACCGGAGTGCTGGCAGGGTAGAGCAGCAGTTTCTCCCATTCGAGGACGGCCAGCTTCTGGCTAACCCGCTTGGTGACAATACAATCCAAGTGGGCATGAATCGTGGAAACGCCATTCGGCACAATGAGGTGGAACTGGTAGAGGTCCACGTCGTCCCGACGCCATTGGATTGGCTGGCCGTTGGCGGTGAAAACCACGCCGGTAATCTCCTCCACTGGGCCAGTTGGCCGGTGGTTGCCGGGAATCCATCTTGGCGTAGTCAGGGTGAGCGGCCCTGCTGTCACCGGAAGATCGATCTCAGCGTGATAGAGCTTTCGAGGCGCGTCGGACAGGTCCGCTGTTATCTGAATGGGTGGTCGCTGTGCGTAGACCGCGGCAAGGGCGCAGACGAGCGAAAAGGAAGTGACCAGGGGGGGTGCTAAGCGGGGAAGCCTGTTCATCGGGAACGCGTCTCCTGAGAGTCTCAGATTACCGTTTAATGCTGCACCCTGTTGAACCGTTTTCGCTTCCAAGACGTGTGGAGTTGGGCTGACCGAACAGGTGGCAGGGCTCAGCGAATGATCGCGCAAGTTCCGCTTATCACATACGGGGATGGCCGGGCGGCGTTATCCTGCATGCACAAAACCAAAAACAGCCACCAGCGCCTTGAACGCCGGGACTGCACGAATTGTCCGGAAGGAGAACCATGTCTACTGATTACCGCAACTTTCTCGCGCTCCCGTATGAGGAGCTTGAA
>OBLT010000703.1_pt1 | contig 21492 bp, 22 predicted proteins | sample 1518721 | NCBI WGS metagenome assembly OBLT01 (sample SAMEA3539307, study PRJEB22396) | soil metagenome | biome: tundra; feature: field; material: soil | place: USA | collected 2010-05 | depth 0.15 m | reverse complement strand
GGACGAAGATCCTCCTGCTCGCCTGCTGCTACCAGGAGGTCGCCCCCGCTGTTGCGCGTTGAATGCCTTTTCAACGATGCCTTGCACCTCCTCGCGACACCAGGGCAAGTTTGCACCTGAGCTACCAGGCCGGCGAACGGTGCACTGAAAGCTCTTATTTGACGGCTGCATTTGCGTTTGATCTACCGATTGTCATGCCTGCCAAACCCGCTCGACACATCGGGGCCGTGCCCGCCTTTACTGCTTCAACCTGATGCCGGCTGTCGGGACATGACCGGGATTCGCCATCTCCTGGCCGGCATTGGCCACTTCGACATGCTGAGCATTTTGCATCTATGGTCCTAACTCATTTGTTTGCGCTCTTCAGTTTGAATAAACCGCTTTGGGGGCAAGACTGCACCATCCGGCCCGTCGAGGCACTGGCAATTCGGTACACTACAGCCGAGTTCAAGAGGGGAATCGGACGATGAAAAGCTCTTCTACCGCAGCTTCTGCGCGCCAAGCGAAAAACGGAGGAATCGGGACCGATTTCGCTCCAGAGGCGGTGAGCGAAATTTGCGAATCCTTGCGGGCGCTGCTCGCCGACGCTTTCACGCTCTATTTGAAAACCAAGAATTTTCACTGGCACATGACGGGGCGGCACTTTCGCGACTACCATTTGCTGTTGGACGAACAGGCAGATCAAATCTTCGCGATGACAGACGACATCGCGGAACGCGCCCGTAAGGTTGGGGGTACGGCACTGCGCTCGATTGGCGGCATCGCACGACACCAACGGCTCCGCGATAATGACGAGGAGCATGTCACTCCCGACGGCATGCTGATGGCCCTGCGGCAAGACAGCCTACAGCTTACCCGCTTCCTTCGGACTGCGCATGCCGTTTGCGGCAAACACCGTGACGTCGCCTCCGCCAGCCTGATCGATAACTGGATCGATCAAACCGAGCGCCGTACCTGGTTCCTCGCGGAGATCGTCGATTGCCTGCCGGAGTGAGGATTAAAAACGCATGCACCTCCAACGTATCGACACGCGGTAACAACTTCTGGATCGGAATCGGGCTGATGATCGGTCCACACACTAAAAAGGGGGAGTCATGGAAGAAGTCGCAAGAACGGAGATTTCACGACGTCGATTTCTCGCATTGGCCGGCGCAGGGGGTTTGCTGCTCGCTCGAAGGCCTCTGGTCGGGAACGAGACGGGCATTGTTCCGACCATGATCAACGCCGCGGCAAAGGCTAAGATTATCAACCGGCCTCTTCGAGGGAACATTACTGTTCTCGAAGGTTCCGGGGGCAATATCGCCGTTCTGACCGGACGCGACGGCAAACTTCTGGTGGATGCGGGCTTTTCGGTCTCACGTCCGGCAGTGTCCGGTGCCTTGAGTTCGATCGGCCCCGATCCAATCAGGCACTTGATCAATACCCACTGGCATGTCGACCACACCGATGGCAACGCCTGGCTGCACGAGGCTGGTGCGGCCATTACCGCACACCAGAACACGCGGAAGCGGCTTTCGGTCGCCACGCGCGTCGAAGGCTGGAGCTATACGTTTCCTCCCGCGCCGGCGGGCGCCCTACCTACCAAGGTGTTCACGACCGATTCCGAAATGCGATGGAATGACACTCGCATCCTTATGAAGTACTACGGGCCGGCGCATACCGACAGCGACATCTCCGTCCATTTCACCGACGCCGATGTCCTGCACGCCGGGGACACCTTGTGGAACGGCGTCTATCCTTTTATCGACTACTCAACCGGCGGCAGCATCGACGGATCCATTCGTGCGGCGGAGGCCAATGTTGCGGCAATCACCGGCGCAACTATCGTTATCCCAGGCCACGGACCCGTGGCCAGCAGGTCCGATGTCGTCGAGTTCCGCGACATGCTGGTGGCGATTCGGGAGAAGGTGGCCGCTCTGAAGAAGCAAGGGAGGTCTTTGGATGAAGCGGCCGCCGCCAAGCCCACCGCCTCATTCGACGCGAAATGGGGACAGTTCTTGATCACCCCCGCAATGTTTACAGCGCTCGTCTACGCGGGCGTCTAACCTAAAGCAAATCAGAGAGGAAAACTATGCCGACAATCACAACCAAAGATGGTACGCAGATTTATTACAAGGATTGGGGGAAAGGCCAACCAATCGTCTTCAGTCACGGCTGGCCTTTGAGTGCCGATGCGTGGGAAGACCAGATGATCTTCCTGGCTGCCCACGGATACCGCTGCATCGCACCCGATCGCAGAGGACATGGGCGCTCCGATCAAACCTGGGAGGGCAACAACCTGGATACGTATGCGGACGATCTCGCCGAGCTGGCCGCTGCGCTCGACCTGCGCGGGGCGATCCACGTTGGCCACTCCACGGGCGGCGGGGAAGTGGCTCGCTACATCGGCCGCCACGGAACCAAGCGTGTGGCCAAGGTGGTGCTGATTGGCGCCATACCGCCGCTCATGTTGAAGACGCCTTCGAATCCGGGCGGCCTGCCGATCGAAGTATTCGATCAGCTTCGCGCTGCTGTGCTCGCCGATCGCTCGCAGTTCTTCAAGGATCTCAGCGCCCCTTTTTATGGCGCCAACCGGGCGGGAGCCCAGGTCTCGCAGGGATTAAGGGATTTTTTCTGGATGCAAGGGATGCTTGCCGGTCATAAAGCTGTCTACGATTGCATCAAGGCGTTCTCCGAAACGGATTTGACGGAAGACCTCAAGAGGTTTGACGTTCCCACCCTGATCCTTCATGGCGATGACGATCAGATCGTGCCGATTGGCGCTTCGGCGCACCTGTCGTCCAAGATCGTCAAGGGGTCCAAACTCGTGGTCTACGCCGGCGCTCCTCACGGAATGTGTTCGACGCTCAAAGACCGCGTAAACGAAGAGCTGTTGAGCTTCATCGGTTGACGGATGTTCCGTATGAATGCTCCGAATTGCAACATTCTGGCGCTCGGTCTTTTGCTCGCTGCTTCCCCGGTGCACGCTCAGCAACGCGATCCTTCCATCGCGCCCCAGTGCACCCGATCGAGCGCCTCTTTTTGCCGACAGACATTACACGACAAATTCCTGTCGTATGCCGTCGGCACCTTTGGACCGCGAGCTCTTTTTGTTCCTCTTTTTCCAGCCTCCTATCTCATGGCCTTCCCGCCGGATCGCTACCCGCGCGATTGGCGTGAGGGGCTGCCGGCCCTCGGGCGGAATTATGCCGATCAGCTCGCGGCACAGACGTCGTTTCAGACTGCGAGATTCGCGACTAGCGCGATCTTGCATGAGGATCTCCGGTATCGTCGTTCGACCAGCAAGCATCCGCTGGAGCGAGTCGGGCACGCACTGGCCTACAGCTTCGTCGATAAGTCCGACTCGGGCCACGCTCAGATTGCGTGGTCTAATTTTGCCGGTGCAGCGGCATCAGGCTATGTGGGCAGGCTCTACCTGCCGGCCGGTTTCAATGACGTCAGCCATGCCGATACAAGCATGGCGATTCGTTTCGGTGCAGTGGCGGGCCGCAACGTCGCCGAGGAATTCTCTCCGGAGCTTGTCCGGCTAGCGAAAAAGTTACATCTCAAAATCATCCACCTGCTTCCGGAATGGTGGACATCATTGGATAGATAAGAGCCTTATTCTATGCGTGAATCGATCCTCAATACTCCGCTTGCCGCCCTAAGGGGTCGGCCTCTTCTATCGAGCCTTTCAGCTCTCACAGCCGCGGGGCTGGTCGACGCGCCGTTCGTCGCCGGTGCTCTGGGCAGTGCCCGCTCACTCGGCCGCCTCGCGGTCCAGGCGCCAAACGCCGAGGGCACTTGGTCGTCCCTCAAGGTTGAGGGCGCGATTCCGCAGGAACTCAACGGCGACCTCTACCGAGTGGCGCCGGGAGAAAAGACGAATCATGGAGTCGAACTGCGCCATTACTTCGATGGCGATGCCTTCCTCGTGAAGTACCGATTGCGAGAAGGGAAAGTGACGGTGAGCGCCCGGTTTATCGGGACCCCCGAGCGCGAGGACGAAACAACGACCGGCCGAATGCTGTATAGCGAGTTCGGGACTCTCGCTCCACCGCCGGCAAAAGGTCGAAAGAACCAGCCGAGCATCAACGTGATCCGCTGGGACGGCCGATTGCTCGCGCTCTCCGAAGGTGGTCACCCAAGTGCGATCGATCCGGAAACGTTAGCGTTCCAAAGACATTGGGACTTCCACGGCACGCTTCCAGCAGATGTAACGTTTACCGCCCACCCGAAGATCGACCTGGCGACGGGCGTCGGCTACGCTTTTGGCACGCACCGGGGACGCGATCTGTCGCTGGTGGCCTTTCGAATGGAACTCGACGGGACGCTTACGCAGATCGCCTCCATTCCGCAACCGAGTTTCTTCATGGTGCACGATATGCTCCTCGGCGGCGAGCACCTGGTTTTCGTCGTACCGCCCGTGCACTACGACTTGCAGGAGCTGTGGTCCGGCCGAGCCACGCCCGCCGGCTCTCTGCGCTATATGGCCGTCGAACCGACACGGCTGATCGTAGTGCGCAAGGACGGGACGGGCACACCGATCGCCATCGAGCAGCCGGCCTGCATGGTATTCCACCATGGCAATCTTGCGGAGGCAGGCGATTTCCTAACGTTCGACAGCCTGATGAGTCCCGACGACTCGATCCTGCGCTATATCTCCGAATGGTCCGCCGAGAAGCCCACCAGACCGCGGCCCACTCAACTGACCCGAATCTCACTGGACATCACGCGGCGCCAGGCGACGAGACGAGAGGTACTCGGCGAAGGACTCGAATACCCTCGATTCGATTCGAGAATGCGCGGAAAGGACGCCCGTTATCTCTACACTCTCGCGGATGAAGAGGATTACGCCATGCGGGCACTGGTTCGGCATGATTTTGCTACCGGGACCGCGCATCGGGTGAATGCCGGCCAGGGTCATGCGTTGGAAGAGGCGGTGTTTGTCCCGCGGCCTGCCAAGACCGCCGAGGGGGAGGGGTGGCTGCTCCACCAGGGATACAGCGCAGACCGCAATGAAACCTATCTCGACATTCGAGACGCCAGCACCCTCGATCTCGCTGCCAGAGTGTGGACGGGACAACATTTTCCGATTGGGCTCCACGGCAACTTCTACGTCCAGACCTAACCCGGCGCGAAGGGGCTGATCGATGTCCACAATGGATCTCACTCCGCGGAAACTCTGCGGCGCGATGCTATGCGCTTTGTGCGCCCTGCAGCTACTCCATGGGCAGCAACCGGACGCGCTCTCACCGGCTTCCATGGAGACTTTTCAGATTCCAAGCCACGGCGCACTGCTCAACGCGTTCGTCTATGTTGCGGCCAGCGCCGGGCCGCACCCCGCGGTAGTCCTGCTGCACGGCTTTCCCGGCAATGAACGAAATCTCGACCTCGCGCAGGATATGCGGCGCGCCGGATGGGATGTTCTCTACTTCGACTACCGCGGTTCGTGGGGATCCCCGGGCGACTTTTCGTTCTCTCACTCCATCGAAGACACGGCGGCTGCCATTGCTCTCCTACGGGAACCCGCAATTGCCGGGCGTCTGAGGCTGGATGCATCGCGCATTGTTCTGCTCGGCCACAGCATGGGCGGTTTCGTGGCCGTGCAAGACGCGGCGACCGACCCCGCCGTCCGAGCCGTGGGGCTCATCTCCGCTGTGGACCTGGGCGGGCGCATTCCCCAGCCATTACGCAAGGATCGAGAACCGGTCGTGATCCAGGCCTTGAGCGCAGGCCTTGCTCACGAAGGGATAGCGCCCCTCGCCGGCTGCACGCCGGAGAGCCTCGCCCGCGAGACCCTCGCCAATGCCGCCCAATGGAGTTTTCAATCGAAGGCGGAAGCGCTCAACAGCCGGCCTGTCCTCGTCGTAACGTCCAACGACGGCTTTGCCCCTGCTAACGTGACGTTTGCCGAGACATTACGCAACTCGGGCAATGACCGGGTCACGACTCTTCACCTATCCACGGACCATTCCTACTCCGATCAGCGCATCGCACTTTCCGACGCTGTGCTGAAGTGGCTCGCGCCGCTGAATCCGCACCGGTAGGCATGTCAAACCCTTTCGTCATGGTACACATGTTCTTCGTCAGGTCACGCGGCATCCCTCCCCGCAGCCGAACGCACGCACGATCGCAATCCGAGGGGAATCCTCGGGGTTTGGAGCCCATAGTAAACTACAGCTTGGCGCCTGCTCAGAATGCGGGGTTTGCGTTGCGGCAAAACGCATATTGTCGGAGGCTGGTCTGTGAATCGTCTATGGAAGCTCGCTTGGCTGGCGATGAGTCTTGTCACGATCGGGCACGCTCTGGATCCACAGAAGGCGATCTCCCAGTTCGTTCATACCGTTTGGACCGATCGCGAGGGAGCACCGCAGAATATCCAGGCCCTGGCGCAAACCAGGGATGGCTATCTCTGGCTGGGCACCCCGACCGGGCTCTATCGTTTCGACGGCGCCCGATTCGCCCTCTTTGAGCCTCCAGGCGGGGGAAAATTTCCGGCGAGCCGGGTACGGACACTCCTGGCTAGCCGGGATGGCAGCCTATGGGTTGTATTTGTTTCGGGCGCAGTAAGCCATCTGCTCCACGATAGCGTCACATCGTACACCGAAAAGGACGGTTTACCTCGCGTCTTCGGGCTTGCAGAGTCGGAAGATGGCCTTCTGGTGGCTGCCACGGCGAAAGGGCTCTCAAGATTCCAACAGGGGTCGTGGACGGACGTCTCGAAGGACTGGAGTTTCCCGGGGGATGCCGCTCAGCAGGTCTACTTCGGTAGAGACGGAACTCTTTGGGTGGCCACCGGTCAGAAGCTTCTGAGTCTTCCTCCGAGGGGAAGCACGTTCGTCGATCCGGGCGAGCCCAGCTTAGCGCCCACCTCGTTTCATTTCGCACAGGCGCCAGATGGTGCAATCTGGTTCGTGGAAGATGGCTATTCAGCTCACACGCTGCGATCCCAAGGCTCTGTCCCTGAGACGGTGATTCGGATTGGCGCTGGCTCTATTCTCTTCGATCGGGACGGGAGCCTTTGGATGGGAACTTTTGGCGACGGGTTGTTGAGGGTAGACGCTCCACAATCCCTCCGTGGACGTCAGATCGACGGGTTCCGTACGGTCGCCGAGCAACTCACCCGGAAAGACGGCCTTTCGTCGGAGTATGTAATCGCCATCCTCGAGGATCGCGAAGGCAACATCTGGTGTGGCACGCCGCGAGGACTCGACCGGCTCCGGCCAACGGCGTTCACCGTGATTCCTACACCGCAGCCGGGCCTTCCACGCGCTGTCTTCGCAGCCGGCGACAACACTCTTTGGAGTTTCACTTTCGCCCCGAGAGATCTTTCCCGCTTTGTACATGGCTCCATCAAGGCATTACCGGCCGTTCCCGATGTCAACATTTCGGCGGTTGGGCAATGTAAGGCGGGCGCAACGTATCTTGGCACGAACCGTGGGCTCTTTCGGCTGAACGGAGCCCGGGCAGAACCGGTCCCGTTCCCGAAAGGCGCCGGCGTTCCGCTCATCAGCGCCGTGACCTGCGACCAATCGGACGGAGTGTGGCTCTTGGGTCTCCACAGCCTGCTTCGTTACAGCGGTGAAAAGCTGGAGACCATCGCGGATCAAAATAACCTGGCCACCGCTACAGCGGTCCTGTATGACGACCACTCAGACCGGATCTGGTTGGGCCAGTCAGGACGGATCACGCTCTTCGACCATCGGAACGCCCGAGAGTTTTCACTAACCGATGGCGTTCCGCCGGGCACGGTCTTTGCAATCCGCGAAGATACGGCCGGCAATCTTTGGGCCGGTGGAGACGGCGGGCTAAGCCACTTTGTACAGAACCGCTTCGTGGCGCTCACGGCGAGTCAGGGGTTCACTCCGCGCTCCGTGTTCGGAATCGAGGAGAACAATTTCGGATACTGGTGGATTGCCACCGATACCGGCATAGTTCGGATAGCTCGCAGTGAACTCGAGCGTGCGGCTCGGGAGCGGGGAGCCCGGCTCGATGTGGAATCGTTCAACGGCCTCGATGGATTGCCGGCGACACCGCGTCAGAACAGTCCTTTGCCAATCATGACGCGGACCGCCGATGGCCTCGTCTGGATCGCCACCTCCAACGGCATTGCCAACGTGGACCCGAGCCGAATTCCGAGAAATCGCCTGCCGCCACCCGTCCAGGTTGAAGATCTGTCGGTCGATGGCAAGAGCGTTGCTGGTGTCCACCCGGCTTTACCCCACGGTGTGAACGAGGTGCGCATCGATTACACCGCGTTGAGCTTGTCGATCCCCGAACGCGTGTTCTTCCGTTATACGCTCGAGGACGCCGAGACCAGTTGGCACGAAGCTGGCACGCGCCGGCAGGCTTTTTACAATCACCTCGGGCCCGGAAAATATCGCTTTCGGGTGGTGGCATGCAACAACGATGGCGTATGGAACGAAACCGGAGCGAGTTTCGATTTCAGTGTGGAAGCGGCATTCTATCAAACCGGCTGGTTCGCCGGGTTGTGCCTTCTGTCCGGAGCGGCTGTTCTCTCTCTCCTATATCGCCTCCGTATGCGTCAACTCGCCGCCGCCATGAACGCACGCTTCGATGAGCGTCTGGCGGAACGCACGCGGCTGGCTCGCGAATTTCACGATACCTTGTTACAGACCATCCAAGGCGGCAAAATAGTCGCCGACGACGCCTTGCGTCATAAATCCGATACGGTCCGGATGGAAAACGCCATGGAGCGGCTCTCGGAGTGGCTCGATCAGCCTATCCAGGAAGGTAGGGCAGCGCTCAGCTCGCTGCGCACCTCAACCATAGAAGGGAACGAACTCGCTGAGACCTTCAAACGCGCCGGCGAAGAGTGCACCTTCGAGCGTCCCATCGAGTTCGCAGTTGCAATGAAGGGCAGCAGCCGGACCATGCATCCCATCGTCCGGGACGAAGTCTATCGAATCGGGTACGAGGCGATTCGCAATGCCTGCCTGCATTCCGAGGCATCTCGGGTTGACGTGGAATTGGATTATCACAACGACCTGATCGTGCGCGTGCAGGATGACGGGAAGGGCATGGAACCGTATGTCGCCCGGAGCGGGAAGGCTGGCCACTTCGGAGTCGTCGGCATGTATGAACGGGCGGCGCGCGTGGGCGGCAAACTCACGATTACGAGCTCCGCGGAAGCGGGTACCTTGGTGGAACTCGCAATCCCGCGCTCCCTGGCTTTTCAACAGTGACCTCCGATGATCGTAGGTGTCAAGCCGGTTAGGCAGAGTGTCGGAGCGCTGCCATGGGGTTGCCTTGCCAAGGGGTACAACTCCTTGAAGCGGCGGGCGGTTGACTTTGGAAGCCGGCACGCATTACCGGCAGGCATGACAACCGAAAAGTTGGCGCCTTTTCCCGGCATCGTAAAAGACGACGGCGATGATCCGCTCTTCCATGCCGGAGACAGGGTCGCAATCTCCGTACGCTTTCCAGTGGGACACTATCGCGTGCCCCACTACATTCGCGGGAAAAAAGCGCTGGTAGAAGAAGTCATCGCGACACCGGCAATCGACAACGAAGAAGAGGGCTTTGGACGGAACGTAGGGCTCAAGCGGCACTATTACCGCGTTTCGATACCGTTGACCGAATTGTGGCCGGGATACGCCGGCTCGCCGCACGACGGGCTGCGCATCGAGGTTTACGAAAACTGGCTGGAAAGGATTTAACGATGCATCCTCACGATCACACGCCTATTGTTGCCGCGGAGGAGGCTCCCGGCTACTACGAAATCATGGAAACGGCGGTGCGCGAACTGCTGGTCGCCAAGCAGATCATCTCCGCAGGCGAGATTCGGCGGCACCTCGAGGTGCTGGATTCGCGCACGCCGCAGCTCGGCGCCAAACTCGTGGCGAAGGCCTGGGTTGACCCCGACTTCAAGAAGCGCCTGCTCGCTGACGGCAGAGCGGCCTGCGAAGAGATGGGGATCAGCTTTTATGAGAACACCGAGCTCACGGTGCTCGAGAACACCGAAAAGGTCCACAACCTGATCGTCTGCACGTTGTGCTCCTGCTATCCGCGCGAGGTGCTGGGGCTCCCGCCCGATTGGTACAAGCTGACGCCATACCGTTCGCGCGCTGTCAAAGAGCCCCGAGCGGTGCTGGCCGAGTTTGGCACGGTGATTCCGGACGATGTCGAAATTCGGGTGAGCGATTCGACGGCCATGATCCGCTATCTGGTGCTTCCGCAGCGGCCCAGGGGAACAGACAACATGACCGAGGAAGAGTTGGCCGAGCTAGTCACGCGCGACGCCATGATCGGTGTCGTGCCCGTCGAGTTTCAGAAAGGGAGGGTGCAATGAACCATTCGGAGGAACTGTTAAAGCGGCTGCCGAACGATATCGGCGGACAGCCGGGCGCGCCCATTCAACGTTCGGAGCATCAGTATCTGCCGTGGGAAAAGCGATGCCACGCCTTGGCGGATATCCTCGACATGCGGAAAATTGTCAACACGGAGGAAAAGCGCCGCGGAGTCGAGTCTCTGGGCACCGAGATGATCGGCAAGTTGACATACTACGAGCGCTGGATCGCCGCCTTCGCAAACATCCTGTTTCAAAAGGGAATCCTGACGCCGGGTGAACTGGCGGCGAAGATGGAGGAAGTAGCGGCGCGCCGTTCTCGGGGGACCGCAGCATGACTCTCGCCGGCGCACTGGTCTCCTGCACCTTTCTGGGCTTGCAGCACGGAATCGATGTCGATCACGTGGCGGCGATCACCGACGTAACAAGCATCCAGCGAACACCACTGGATGCGACACGTTGCGGCCTGCTATACGCGGTGGGCCACGCCGCCACCGTAGGGCTGTTGGGAGTGGGCGTCATTACGCTGAAGCACTCCGTTCCGCCGCAAGCATCGCTGTGGATGGAACGCGTAATCGGAATGACGCTGGTGCTGCTGGGAGCATACCTGTTCGGTTCGTTGTTCACCAGCGCGGCGCCGATGGGACGGGGCCGCGCACTATTGGCGATTGCCAGCCGTATTCGCCGCCGGCCGGTCATAGAAGACACGGCTGGCGGCTACGGACCGAAATCGTCGCTTAGTTTGGGAGTGTTGCACGGTATCGGGGCGGAAACCCCGACGCAGTTGTCGGTTCTGCTCATCACGTCTAACCTTGGCGGGATACAAAACGGGATTCTGGGACTCTCGGTCTTCGCAGTTGGGATGTTCGTCTCCAATATGGCGTTGACTACCGCGGCGACTGGCGTGTTTTCGCTTTCCAAAGCCAGGCCGGCGGTTTTCCGCTCTCTGGCGGCGTTCACGGCAGCTTATAGCCTGCGGATCGGAATCAAAATGATGGCCGGTTGATTGAGGGAACATGGAGTTACAAACCAAGCGCAAAGTGATCGGACAGATGACGGTTTGCTCGGGCTGCTGCTGTGGCGCGGTACACCGTGGAAAGCCGGAAGTACCCGTTGAATGGCTGAAGAACGAGTGGCGGAGTCGCGGATTGTTGAAGGTTCTGCAACTTACTATCGCCGGTTGTATGGGACCCTGCGATCTGAATAACGTAGTTCGCATCTCGGGCCCGGCAGAGGACGTTTGGCTAGGCGGCGTCGACCGCTTTCAGCTTTATTCGAGCTTGGCTGACTGGGCGTCGCAGAGCCGGGCTGCGGGAACGCTTCTGCCTCTTCCTGGGGAGTTCGCGGAACTGTGCTTTAGCCCTTACAATCAAAACCATGCCCCCGAACCGTCTGTCTGATTACCTTGCCACCGAGGGCACCTTCCTGGCTTGGATTCGTACCGTGCTGACACTCGCCGGATTCGGTTTCGCGAGCGCACGCTTAGATGAAAGGGTAACTGGCCCTGGACCAATAGGCTCTCGAGGGTTTTGCGCAACGCTCATTCTGCCGGGATCACTAGGGCTCCGGTGGAATGCGCGGAGCCACACACGTCTGATTCGCAGGCTCAAGCGTGGTGAATCCGAACCGTCGCACGGATCGTTTTTCGTGGTCGCAATCGCGGTGCTGTTGTCTGTGCTCGAGGTTGCGCTCGCGATTCACTTACTTTCGGTCAACGCGGCTGCCATGCAGCCCACTCAGGAGATAAAGATGTCGTCTGGCAACGGAATCATCACCATCCCGTCGCATCATTCAGCGGAGCAGACGGTCCAGCGGCTGCAAGAGATTCTGGCGGTAAAGGGCGTCAAGCTTTTCGCGGTAATCGATCACAGTGGCGAGGCGGAGAAAGCTGGACTTCAAATGCTCCCTTGCAAGCTGCTCATCTTCGGCAATCCCAAGGCAGGCACCCCGCTTATGCTCGCCTCCCCCTTGGCGGCGCTCGACCTCCCACTAAAGATTCTCATTTGGGAAAAGGCCGACGGTACCGTCTGGCTCTCCTACAATGACAGCGCCTATTTACAGGATCGCTACGCGCTGCCCGATAACCTTTTGAAGAACATTTCGGTGGTGGATTCGCTGGCAGCGAAGGCCGCCGAGTAACCATGTAGTTGCATCGGAGGGCGACATGAAAAACCACGTCGACAACGACAAATCGCCGAAAGCTTCCTACTCGGGTTGCGTACCCGGGATTGGGATCTATTGGCAGGATCATGGCCCTCGACATTGTCTGGACTCTGCCCGGACACAGTCGAATCTCCGGCGAAGCTCGCGGCAGCGATGCCGTGATTGATCGCGCCCCGATCATTGTCAGCTACGGGTGACATTCAACTCAATACATATCCTCGAAGGTCAGGGAGGTCTGGCACTGTCTCTTCATAACACGGCGGAGCGCCAGGGCAAGACTCTCGACGAACACCTCGCCACGGTCTGCCGGCTTCGTGACGACAGGATCTGCTCGATCGACACCTACCTCTCGGACGTTGACATGGCGGATTCCTTTTTCGTTTTAACCTGCCTTATGCACAATATCTGATCCGCCGAACGTGGCGTGAGCGGAGCCGGCCGTTTGGGGACCCTGAGAATCCTGCGTTAAAACAGGTGGCGTAGCGAAGGTGACGCTTCGCCAACTCATTCTCAGGAGTCAACGCCAAAAGGCAAATGACAATCGAAAGCATAACAATCAAACAAACGCCAGGCAAGGGGTGGTAGCGGCTAGCGCAGAGCCCTTGAAAATCGGGGCTTCCACGCCTTTTGACTTCTCGGCCCGGAATCTGACGGCTTATTGGGGGGCGAGTTGCGCAATGGGGATCGGCCCACCGGCAAACAGATCGCCCACACGTCGTGGCGAGGAATGCGCGGGAAGCGGCTGTTGAGTTTTCAGAAACCGGTGGCGCTTGCTGTTAGGATCAAGCTCGCCGGAAGCAAGAGACCGATCGTCAGGACGATGTGCGAGGTGTGACCAATCATGCAGAAGCCTCCGTCAATTGCGCGCCAAAACGGTTTCCTCCGAGCCATACCGAGCGGCGAGAGGCGGCTGATCGCCTCCGCAGTCAGCCGCGTCTTGGCAAGTTTATTGGTGTCGAATCCGCTGGTCAGTTGAGGCAGCGGTTCGCCACACGCGTCCAAAAAGCCCCGAACCCTAGGGCTGGACTTTCACCGGAAGTGCAGATGCCAACTCGTCGTGGGTTGTCGGGTTGCCATGGATCGACTCGACGATTGCCTTGGATTGACGGAGCGTCTCCATCAATGAGGGCGGGCCGGCGAAGGGCCGTCCGCCGATGTGCCAACCGTCATTGTGAAGCTCTTCAATCAACACCCAGACGACCTCGCGGAATGCTTCCGAACCTTCGAAGCGGACCATCACTTCCGTGATGGCCGCGGCCATCTCGTGCTTCTGTTTTGTAGTAAAGACACCTTCGACCAACTTGATGTTTACAAACGGCATGCTCATTTTCTCCTTGTGTTTGATTTGATCCGTACCACGCGGCGTTTCCTTGGGCATGCCAGATACCATTTTTCGCGGCTCTTGCAACCCTGCCAGGAAGTCTCTGGGAAAATGGCATTACGAATGCGATGAGCCAGTACGAATTGCGTGGTCAAGGGAGAGGTGCCACCGAACGAGACAGGCGGGGCGAGATGAACACAAGCGTTGGAATCGGCCAGCTTCCAGTGGCAGGTTAAGAGAGAGCGCTCCATGAAAACGGTTGCTCAACACATTCCGGGATACTTTTACGGAACGGCCGAAGTTCCCAAGTCGCCCGTTTCGATGAGAGAGTTCGCTGAATTGCAAACCAACGCCGGATTCACGAACGCGGAACAATGCTGCCTGCGGCTCGCAGGTGAGGCCCTCCGAGGGCAGGCGAGGCAGAGCGTGGAACACTGGCATTGGATCATCGCCGGCATCCCCAACCTCGCGTGGCACTCCCGTGCGCCCGAAGGCGATCCGATTCCGGAATACATTGCGAAGAGCAACCTGCGTTTTGAGCAGTGGATTCTGGATAGCTGCTTGCGGCCGTATGATAAGGACTGGGTCGACTACCAACAGGAAATCGCGCTGCGGCACACTAGTACCAGAAAAAACCGGGTGGAAGGTGTCCGGTCCACCCCGTTCATGCCGCCACGCGACATCATCGCGTTCGTTGCAGTCATGAACCAGACCATCCGGCCATATCTTGCGGCCATGGGTAACTCGGTCGAGGAGGTGGAGGGGATGCACCGGGCATGGTGCAAGTCTTTTCAACTCCAACGGGCACTCTGGGCGGGGACATATAAGGGCCGGAACGAATGGTGATGGGAGAACAACCATGACGCGTACCACTGTCCACCGCATCGAAGCGGAGGGCATCAGAGTGTTCTACCGGGAGGCCGGGCCGCCGGATGCCCCGGTCGTACTTTTGCTCCACGGCTTCCCCACATCCTCTTTTCAATACCGCGAGCTTATCCCGCGTCTGGCCGACCGGTATCGTGTCATCGCGCCCGATCTGCCGGGTTTCGGATTCACCGAAGTTCCTGAAGGCTGGCGCTATCGGTATACCTTCGATGCCCTCGCGGGCACGATCCTCGCGTTCACCGATGCGTTGGACCTCAAGCACTACGCGCTCTACGTCTTTGACTACGGGGCGCCGACCGGCTTCCGCCTGGCCATGGCGCGGCCGGAACGTGTTACGGCTATCATCTCGCAGAACGGCAACGCTTATGAAGAAGGTCTAGGCGATGCATGGGCCCCCATCCGGCGGTATTGGGAGAAGCCTACGGCGGAAAATCGTGAAACGGTGCGCCGTGCACTCGACCCAGAGGGTCTGCGATGGCAATGGGTTGTCGGCGCACCGGACCCGGACTCCATCGCCCCGGAAGGTTATACTTTGGATGCCGCGATGATTGCCAGACCCGGCAACATGGACATTCAGTTGGACCTCTTCCTGGATTATGCCAACAACGTGAACCTCTACCCGGCCTTCCATGAGTATTTCCGGAAGAGCAAGCCCCCTCTGCTCGCGATCTGGGGCAAGAACGACCCGTTCTTCCTTCCCGCGGGCGCGCAGGCCTTTGCGCGAGACAATCCCAACGCAACCGTCCGTTTGCTGGATACCGGTCACTTCGCCCTGGAAACGCACGTGGAAGAGATCGCTGCGGCGATGCGGCAGTTGCTCGAGAAGACGGCACGGTAGGACGAGGAATCTTGTCGAAGGTCTGGCTCATTACCGGTAGCTCACGCGGTTTGGGCCGCGCGTTCGAGAAAGCAACGCTCGCTGCTGGCGACCAGGTGGTCGCGACCGCCCGGAACCCGGCACAACTTGTCGACCTCAAGAACAGGTACGGCGATTCCGTACAAACACCCGCGCTGGATGTCACGAACGAAATGCAGGCTCGGGACGCTCTCCATACGGCGATCGAGACCCACGGCCGCCTGGACGTGCTCGTCAACAACGCCGGTTACGGGAATGTGTCCCCAGTAGAACACACCTCCCTCGACGAGTTTCGGGCGCAGATCGAGACCAACCTCTTCGGGGTCATCATTATTACCAAGAGCGTGCTCCCCTACTTCCGAGAACGGCGCGCCGGTCACATCATCCACGTAACGTCTATCGGAGGCCGCATCGGGCCCGTGGGGCGCGCACCTTACGCTGCTGCGAAGTTCGCAGTCGAAGGCTTCTCGGAGTCCCTGTATAGAGAAGTCGGACCGCTCGGCGTTAAGGTCACGATCATCGAACCAGGAGGTTTCCGGACTGATTTTGCAGGTGCCTTCACGGAACTGCACGACAGCGGCGCGGACTATGCTGCCACGGTCGGCGCGGCAGCACGCTTCCAGCGCCAGTATGACGGCAGGCAGCCGGGCGATCCCGCGAGAGCGGCTGCAGTGCTTCTGCAACTCGCCTCCATCTCCGATCCACCACTGCGCTTGTTGCTTGTTCAGCGACGCTTTTCTGGCGGCCGAACAGAGCGCTCTCCAGAAGCTGGAATCGGACAGAAGGAGCTGAGCATGACAACCGACTACCCGAAAATGGGTCAGATCTGATTAAATCAGTTTATATGGGGTCCGCCGGCGAGGGAACGAGGCCATGAAACCGGATAAGCCAATCCGCATTCTCAGCGTGGAGGATCATCCCGTGTTCCGCCAGGGGCTCGCGACCGTGGTTGGTTCCCAGGCGGACATGCTGCTGGTAGCGCAGGCCGGGACGGCGACGGAGGCAATGAAGGAATTCCGGCTCCATCGGCCCGACGTCACTCTCATGGATCTTCGGCTGCCGGGCGCCAGCGGCACGGACGCTCTGATCGCGATCCGCGGCGAGTGTCCACAAGCGCGCGTGGTGATTCTGACAACTTCCGACGGCGACGCGGAGATCCAACGAGCGCTGCGCGCCGGCGCCGCCGCTTACGTTCTGAAGAGCTGTCCCCAAGAGGAACTGCTGGCGGTGATTCGATCCGTACATGCCGGCAAACGGTATGTCCCGGCGGAGGTCGCCACGCGTCTCGCCGAACATTTCGGAGATGACGAACTCACTGCCCGGGAGTTAGAGGTCCTGCGGCTGATTCGCGATGGTTCGAAGAATAAGGAAATCGCCGCCCGGCTGGAGATCTCGGAAGCAACGGTGAATTTCCACATCAAGAATCTCGTCAGCAAGCTGCAGGCGAACGATCGCACGCACGCGGTGATGATCGCGATCAGGCGCGGAATGCTCGAATTGTGACGAAGGGCGCCTGGGGAAATCTCTAGGTTGGCGGTTAAGGTCTTCGATGTTTCGGAGAATCGAAACCCTAGGTACTCTGGGAAGAGCCTCAGGTGTGGCCACACTATGGCAAGGATCGGCTGGCTGGTAACATTCGTCCTGGCAGGGTCTTGCGCCGGGCCTGGATTCGCTCTGGACCCCCACAAGGCCATTGACCAGTTCGTCCACACCGCCTGGACGGAGAAGGATGGTGTGCCCACCAGCGTCCTTGCCCTTGCGCAAACCACCGATGGATATTTGTGGTTGGGAACATCGATGGGCTTATTTCGTTTCGACGGTGTCCGTTTCGTGCGTTTTGAGCCGCTAGCCGGAGAAGCCCTCCCGTCTGTCCGGATCGAGACGTTGCTCGCGGCTCGTGACGGAGGTCTGTGGATCAGATCCCGAGCGGGCTACGTGAGCCGCCTTCTTAACGGTCACCTGACATCCTTCTCGGAGCGGGAAGGTCTCCCGCCGGCTTTTGCGCTAGTGGAAGATAGCGACGGAACCGTAATCGCCGGTACGGGGAAGGGCCTCGCCCGTTTTAAGAACGGAGTCTGGACCGATGCGACAAAGGAATGGGAGTTTCCCGCCAAGCGGGCGACGCAAGTCTACTTTGACACGTCAGGTACACTCTGGGTTGTCGCGGAAGATAGGCTACTGTACCTTCCGGCAGGCGGCAGCCGGTTCGTGGATCCGGGCGAGATGTTTGGGGGCGGCGGCAACTTTGCGCAAGCGCCCGATGGCGCCATTTGGCTTGCGGATACGGGCCGATCAGCCCACACCGTGGTGCGGGCCGGCGATCGTGATCCCATGACGGAAGTGCGCGTCGGCGCCAGATCGGTATTATTCGACCGGGATGGCGCTCTTTGGGTCGGTAGCGTCGGCGACGGTCTGCGCCGGGTGGCCGATCCGGGCCGGATCCGCGGCCAAGCGATCGCCCAGTTTGGTAGTGAAGCGGAGCAGTTTACCGCGAAAGACGGGCTGTCCGGCGATTACGTCATCTGCCTGCTGGAAGACCGCGAAGGGAATATTTGGACGGGAACGACCGGCGGACTCGACCGTTTTCGAGAAAGTAAATTTACGTACGTCGCCGTTCCACGCGCGGACTTTCCAAGGGCCATTGTCTCAACCAGGGACGGCAGTCTCTGGACGTACGGTTATTCCGGTATCGAACTGGTGCGCATTCTCCCACAGGGCGATCACAAGCTCATGGGGCCGGTCAACGCAGACTCGATATGCGAAGAGGAAAGCGGTAACCTCTGGATGGCCGGACGGCCTTCCATTTATCGATCTCAGCGAGGGCCGTTCGTGGCGGTTCCGTTGCCGGGAGCCGACGCGCCGAAGTGGCCCGTTGGTCTCGCGTGTGACCCGGCGGGCGGCATTTGGGTGTTCGATCCGAATGAAGGGCTTTTCCGCTTTGCCAATGGCGCGCTCACGAAAATCCCGGTTCGATTCGACCGGTCATTTGGATGGGGATACTTGAGAATAGATCGCCGCGACCGCGTCTGGCTCGGCCAATACGATCGCGTGACACTCTACGACCACGGGAAGGTGCGGGAGTTTGGAACCAGCGATGGAGTCCCCCCCGGTCCTATCGTCATGTGCTACGAGGATCATACAGGTCATGTCTGGGCCGGCGGTGATGGCGGTTTAAGCAAGTTCGAGGGCGGCCGTTTTCGCCTTCTCTCAAGGACCAGTGGATTTCCCGCACGATCCGTTTTCGGAGCGGTAGAGGATGACCAAGGCTACTGGTGGATCGCAGGCGATGTGGGCGTTGTGCGGATTCCTCCCGGCGAACTCGACCACGCGATTGCGGACCCGAGGTATCGCATTCGCTATGAAACCCTCGATACACTCGATGGCCTTCCGGGTAAGCCGCGCCGAAGCTCTCCGATGCCGGTGGTCGCCAGGACTACGGATGGCCGCATCTGGTTCGCAACTACGAAAGGGATTGCCTACGTAGACCCGCGAAAGATTCCGAGGAACAGCGTGGCGCCGCCCGTGCGTGTCGAAACGGTGAGAATCGACGGAAAAGAGAGAGCGCCGACCGGCGGGATGGCATTGTCGCACCGCACAGCCGAACTTCAGATCGATTACACGGCTCTGAGCTTAACGATTCCGGAGCGCGTTCTGTTCCGTTACAAGCTCGAAGGAAAGGATACCGGCTGGCACGATGTGGGCTCGCGCCGGCAAGCCTACTACAACTCTCTCTCGCCTAAAACATATACGTTTCGCGTGATGGCCTGCAATAACGACGGTGTTTGGAATGAAGCCGGCGCCGCCTGGACCTTCATCGTTACGCCCGCCTTCTACCAGACTTATTGGTTCAAAGCTCTGTGCGTACTGGCCGCGGCGTTGCTTTTGGCCGGCGCCTACCAGCTCCGCATCCGTCAGATCGCCGCCGCGCTGAATGCCCGTTTCGATGAGCGCCTGGCGGAACGCACCCGTCTGGCTCGCGAGTTTCACGACACGCTGCTGCAGACGATTCAAGGCAGCAAGATGGTCGCCGACGATGCCTTGAAACACAATTCCGACGCGGCCAGGTTGCAACACGCCATGGAACGGCTGTCGGAGTGGCTGGGGCAGGCGATTGAAGAAGGACGCGCGGCGCTGAGTTCCCTGCGCAGTTCAACCACCGAACGTAACGACATGGCGGAAGCCCTCCGGCGCGCTGGCGAAGAATGCCAGTTCCAGCGCGCGATCGACTTCGTTCTCACCGTGCAGGGCGCCACCAGGGAGATGCATCCGATCGTGCGCGATGAGGTGTATCGCATAGGATATGAAGCCATCCGAAATGCCTGCGTCCATTCTGAGGGTATCCGGTTGAATGTGGAATTAAGCTACGTGGACGACCTCGTTTTGCGTGTGTGCGACAACGGAAGAGGGATCGACCCCGAACTAGCGGCAAACGGAAAAGGTAGGCATTTCGGGGTGACCGGAATGTATGAGCGCGCTTCGCGGTTGCGCGGCCGCCTCACCATTTCCGGTTCGCCAGGTTCTGGCACCGAGGTTAAACTCGTGGTTCCGGACAGCATTGCTTTCCGCGAGCTCGATCGCGGCGGGCGAACTGTATTCCTCCAGAGGCTTCGGCGCTTCCTGCAACGATAGTTTTCCGGCTCTAGAAAACTATAGGGCTGGGCCTCCACGTTATGGTGTTTCCCAATTTTCCGTTTCAGCCTACGATTGGTTATCGATAGGCTCGGTGGGCAAGCGCCACTGGCCAAGCACAAATCTCAAACCGTCGGGTATTGGAGAAACTTATGGCTGCTACCGCGATAACCTGCATCCCATTGGGATCGACATCCAAGGGCGAAATGATCGGATCCAGCCGCGCCTTCCGGTGCGTCTGGGACCTAGTGCAAATGGTGGCTCGGACGGATTCGGCCGTTCTGATCCACGGTGAAACCGGCACGGGTAAAGAACTCGTCGCCAGGGCCATCCACGAGGAAAGCTTGCGCCGGCGCGGACCGTACGTGCGGGTCAATTGCGCGGCGATCCCGGCCGGCCTCCTCGAAAGCGAGCTATTCGGCCATGAACGCGGCGCCTTCACCGGCGCGCTGACCCAGACGGTCGGCCGGTTTCAACTGGCCCACACCGGAACGTTGTTTCTCGATGAGATCGGCGATTTGCCGCTCGAACTGCAACCCAAGCTCCTGCGTGTTCTCCAGGAGCAGGAGTTCGAGAGGCTCGGCAGTACACGTACCACTCGCGTTGACGTTCGTATCGTCGCGGCCACCAATCAGGACTTGGCGCAAATGGTGCGCGAACGACGGTTCCGCGCCGATCTCTTCTACCGCCTGAACGTATTCCCGATCGATCTTCCTCCGCTGCGCGCGCGTGCGGAGGACATCCCACTTCTCGTGGATCACTTCATTCACAAGTTTGCCCTCCGCACGAATCGGGAGGTTTGGCAAGTGGCGGAGGAAGTGATGGAAACACTGCAACGACACGACTGGCCAGGCAATATCCGGGAATTGCAGAACGTCATCGAGCGGGCAGTTATTATGTCCCCTGGGCCGGAATTGCGGCTACCGCCGACAGAACGCCAAAGGCTCGTCACGAGCGACGCGCCCCAGCCGGTCCGCACCCTGGTGGAGGCGGAGCGAGCGCACATCTTGGAAGCGCTTCGGCAGGTCAACTGGGTCATCGCCGGGAGGAACGGCGCCGCTTCCCGGCTCGGTTTGCCGCGGACGACTTTGATTTATCGGATGCGGAAGCTCGGAGTCAAAGCGGAAGGTATTAAGGTCGACGGACCCACCCAGGCTGTGAACCTTCGGGCCCCAATTCTGCCCTTGAACGCGTTTTCAGCGCCGGCCGCGAACGCTGGCTATGAACTGTGATGGCACCATGCCAGACCTGCCGGTCGCGGGAAGCCCTCCTGGCAGCAGCAGGCGAGCAGGAGGATATTCGCCCGTTCTTCGCCTAACGGCAGACGAGGTGAGCCTTCCCTTATTC